>Ga0209212_1002341_pt1 | contig 27322 bp, 36 predicted proteins | sample RifGroC2_FD_183996 | JGI IMG/M metagenome (GOLD analysis project Ga0209212, IMG submission 183996) | Groundwater microbial communities from Rifle, Colorado, USA - Groundwater C2 (SPAdes) (version 2) | ecosystem: Environmental > Aquatic > Deep subsurface > Groundwater | place: Rifle, Colorado... | reverse complement strand
AGCGGAAACGGATAAATCGCTTTCTTTGATTTCCTTTCTGATGCTGTAATTTGTTTTGGCGTTTTTGTGAAGTTTTTGCAACATAGTTATTAAGATATTACTCTTAACAACCTATCGTAGTCAAACAAGTATAGAACTAATCGCATAATTTTTATACCAAACGCGCGGTTTTTGCGACGGAATCGCGGTTACTCTTTCATTGCCGTTTTTATCCACCGCTTTCACGACGATTTCTTCATCCAAATCTTGGTTTTGCAAAAGATACGGGCTTTCGGCGACAACGCACTTTTTTTTCTTTTCGCACACTTCGTAATGGTCAACCCCCAACCCTTTATCTTGCGTCGCAAATATCAAAAACCATTTATTTTCAAAAACATTCGGGTCGCGGCTGATTTCCGGCTTAAAGTCTTCCGGAAGATATCTGTCAATTATCTCAACGATCATATTTTCTTTTCCTTCACTGATCGGCAAGGTTAAACTTTCCAATTCCAGCGAATCTTCAACTCCTTCGGATGTGTGAAGATAGATTTTTGTTTTTTCTTTATTAAAAGTTAAAATCGCTTTCCCTTCTTGTCCGGCTGTTTTAATTTTTATGGTTAAAAGTGGCTCTTTTTCTCCCTGAAACCCGCCCGGAACAATGCCGGAAAATGTCAAAATTCGGGACGACTCGTCAAAACTCGGCTTTTCAACCCAAAAATTGATGATTGAATTGCCCAAGACGGCATCAACAAACGCAATTTCCGGAGGTATAAAAATTCCGGCTGAAATCGCATTGATTTGATTTTTTGCGTCAATTCTTACCCCGACTGAAAAGTCTTTTTCCGCCCCCATAATCGCCTCTTGGGGTTCAAAATATAATCGAGCGGCTTGCGCCGGCAAAACAAAAAGCAAAAAATAGAAAACTGAAAGCAAAATAATTGTTTTAAATTTAAAAATTTTTGTCATTTGGGTTTGTTTAGAAATTAGAAATTGAAAATTAGAAATTCCCGCAAAGCGGGCTTATCCCGTCCAATAAAACGCCATAATGCTGAAATCAACAAGATTGACTTTTCCATCTTTATTTAAATCAACTGAAAGCGGCGGAGACGGTCTGTTATACCAATACGCCGTAATGGAAAAATCAACAAGATTGACTTTTTTATCGCCATTTGAATCCCCTTTTTCCGGCGCTTTTTTAGACTCTTCGGCCACAACCGTTTTAGTACCGACCGTAAAACCTACGGCTTTGCTAAATGAACTTATCTCGCTCCCAAAGACAACTTTTGATTTTGTGAAATGCTGGCCATTTTCAAGCGGAGAAGTGTCAAAATTATATAAATATGCGCCACTGGCATCCGCCTTGATTTTGTTGAAAAATTCCGCCTCGGAATTAACTGAAATCGTCACTTCGCTGTTGGGAACCGACTGACCGAAAATAGCGATGTTGTCGCCTCGCTTCACTTCGCTTTTATCCACGGCGATAGTCGGAGCGATAAAAATTCCGCTCACCTTGGTGGTGGCGCCGAAAGTTACGCTGACCGGAAAGGTCAAAAGAGAGGAGCGGATGCCTCTGCCGTCTTCGCTATAAACGGAAAAAATATAGTTTCCGGCGGAAAGACCGGAAAGAGTCATTTGAAAATTGGAGTCCGTTCCGGCAACGGTAGTGGCGGCAATCTGCGCGTCTTTTAGTAGCGTTACCGCGCTTTTGGGGTAAGCCCGTCCGTCAAAAACTATGCTTGTGACAACCGGCGCGATAATTCCCCCTCCGCCGCCGCCTCCGCCGGACGGCGCTGAAGAGTTAGAGCAAGCCGAAACATTAAACTCGCAGGAAGAATTGCAACTTAACGCTCCGGCGGAAAAACCGCGGCTGGCGCAAGTCGCTCCTCCCAAACTAGCGCCGTCGCATTGTTCCCCGGAGGCGATAACACCGTCGCCGCAAACCGTTATCTTTATCGTCGCGGTAATTTCAGCCGCAAAAACTTCCGACCCAAAAAGAGCGGCGGCAATGATTATAAGAATAGACGCGCATATTAAAATAACCTGGAAATTTTTGCTGGTCATTGAACATTATTATTTTCTCACGCCTATGTTGAACGAAAAGAATTTTCTGAAAAGGAAAAAAGCAAGAATAAACAGCGCAACGCCAAGACCGACATATGACCACGGCGAATATGCGCCAAAGAACGAAGAAACCCGATACGCAACCGCTTGGAAAATATTCGCCGGGACTACTGTAAAAAACAGTTTTGTGGCGACCGCAATGCCGACGGAAGTGCCGGGTTGATTGCTTGCCACAGGGCCAGCTTCAAGAAAGGCAAAATATTCGCCCGGTTCCGCTTTTACGGGAACGGTCATAGTTATTGAGACTTCTTGGCTTTGTCCGGCTTCAAGGATAAAAGTGTCCGGATTAAAAGTGAACCATCCTTTGCGGGGACGCAATTGCGGATTTTCTTGATGGTAAGCCACTCCAAAACCGTAAGTGGCCGTTTCATCTCCGGTATTAAAAACGCGCAAGCTCGGAAGCGCATAAATGCCGCCGGGCTTTACCGTTTCCGTCAATCGCACTTCCCCCGCTCCCATACCCACGCCAAGTTTCGCAAAAGCGACTGGGTATGTAAAAAACAGCGTTGCGAAAAATGCAAGAGTCAATAAAACACCCGGTGATATGCGCTTGAATAATTTCATTTTCCGTTTTTTACGGCGTAGCCGCTTGGACGGTAACAGTGATTGATTTTTGGACGAAATCGGTGGAAGCGGATGGCGTGGTAAAACGGAAATCCAAATTCTCCGTAAGACCGGCCGCTATTGTGGTTGAAGCCGTCAGGTAGGTGTCGGTCGCCTGAAAAGTCATATATGTTGAACCGGTGGTGGTGGAAACTTCGTGCTTGAATATGTTTGAACCGATGGATGTTCCAAGCGTCCAGGCCGTCCCGCCGGTGGCATCCGATGACTTAACATTTAATTTCATAGTGGATCCGTCATTGGTAACAACTTGAGTTTCGCCGTTGTTCGCCGTGGTGGTCGCGGTGCTAAGATTCACGGATCCATAGGCAATAGAGCCGTCCGCTACGGAAATAGCGAGATTAACGGCTGACACCGTCGCAGTAACAGCGGCCGTGGTGGCCGCTCTAGTTATATGCCCCAATAAAAGACCCCCCCGCAACAAGCGCTACAGCGATAACACAAATACGAATATTTTGTTTCATTTTATTTTTAATAAAATTTAATTAATAATTTTTGAAAAAACTAAATTTAATATCAGCACTATTATATCTCATTGTTTATATCAAGCAAATAAAAGTTATCCACATCTCTACGGCGCGACCGCTTGGACGGTAATGGTGATTGATTTTTGCTGATAATCAGATGACAAACTGGGTATTGTCAATCTAAAGTCAAAATCTACCGTGCCGCTTACGGCCACAGACGGCTTAGCGGTTACATAAGTCGCGCTGTCCGGCATTACTGTCCATAGCGCGCCCGTTGTCGTGGAAAATTCGTGTTTGAATATATTGCTTCCTATACTTGAGGCCAGTGTCCAAGTCGTCCCCGTTGTGGCATCTGACGATTTTACATTTAATTTTTCGGCCACATTGCCGTCGTTTGTCGCGGTTTTGGTATAGGTGGAGCCGATCGTCGTCGTGGAATTGCTTAGGCTTACAAAGCCATACTCAATATCTCCGGCGGGCGTGATGGAAACGGAGTAGACCGGAGAACTTCCTGCCGCCGTCCCGCATATTTTATATTCGGTATAGGCGGTTGTGTTTCCAACATGCGAATTAGTCGTCGCTTTCATTGAACCGAGAGTTGTGTCATAAGTCGCGCAATCCGTTGCTTGATACCCGACGGAAACACTCCCGCCGCCCGGCACGGAAATGCAGACGCTTTGGGAATAACTGCCTGATTGCTGAATATGCGCGTTGGTCGTCCCCGACAATTTCAACGCCGTGGCAAAAGTTCCAGAACATAAATTACTAAGTCCCGTTACTCCGTTGCAACAGACAACATTGTTATCATAAGCGGCGGTTGATTGGCTCGGCAGTTCCGTATGCGCGTTCGTCGCCCCCGACATCCGCCAAATCACCGTCCCCGTACAGGCGGCGGCGGTCGTCACGGAACAGGAAAGCGTGCCGGCGTAAGCGAGGCGCGCAAAAAACGCCCCGAAAAACAGGACTGGCAGAATAAAATAAATTACCGCATTTTTATTTGCAAAACTGCTCATTATCTAAATATCGCCACTATTGTGCCAAAAGCCGGATCAAGCGTGCCGTCGCCGCCTGAGCCGAGAAGGTCAATCCATACATCCGTCTTCGCTCCGGATGCCAAGTTTATCCATCCGGTATCAAGAAATGTATTATTGACATTGGTCGCGACGCTCACTTCGGAAGTTCCGATGTCTAAATAATTAGCCACAGTTTGGCTGAAAGCCGTGTAGTAGCGCAAAATCAATTTTGATGCGGCCGCTCCAGATGTGCCTTGTTTGTTCACCAGCAAACGGACTTGGCTGTAGCCGGTGAGGTCAACTTTGGTAACGCTTTTCCCCACTGTTGCCGTAGATAGAAAAAATGATAACGCCACGGGCATATTGGTCCATACAGTGGCGCCAAGAACAGGCGTCGCTATTTGAACTCTTAAAGTCGTGGTCGCCCAAGTGCCGTCTCCGCGCCAAAAAGTGTTGGCGGAAGCGTCGGCGCCGCCGTTTAAGTTTGTTACCGGAAGGTTGCCTGTAACATGCGTAGTCAGGCCAATCTTTCCCCACGATGGAGCAACTCCAACGCCACCGGAAATGAGCGCATTCCCTGTTGCGATATCCGCGAGAGCGGAAAGCACATCAGTGGCCGACCCATACAAAAGATCGCCCGTGGCAATGCTTCCCGAAACTTCCGTGAAATTGTGTCCCGGATTCGGCGCGGCGGCGGAAACAACTTCAACAATAATTAGCGCGATAACGACAAACAAAATGATATTAAGAGTTTTGTTGAGATTGAATTTTGAAAAATTATTCATAAACGATAAATATAATTGGAACAGTAATGGTCGTGTTCGGCTTGGAATAATATCCGGGAGTCGCGGAAATAAAACGCGCGACTCCAGACTCGCCAAGCGAAGACAAAAATGCCTGCGCGTCGGCTTCAGAGTTTTCTCCGGCGATAAGTTTAAGTCGTGTTGCCAAACTGCCCGTGCCGCCCGAATGATAGCCAATGACGACTAAATAATCGCCGCCGTTATAATCCACTAAGCTGAAGCTGTCCACCGCGATATCCGTTTGCGCGGAAAGCCAATTATTCACCGATGATTCCAATGTCTCTTGGCCTTGCACAAAGAGCTTCAAACTATGGCCGCTTTGCGGAGCGGCAAAAACTTTGTCCGTTATTTTTAAAACGGAAACAAACGATATTGCAACCATCAAAACAATCCCGCCGACTAATAAAAAACTAAACCGTTTATTTAACATAAATTTATATATTTAAAAAAATAAAAATTATTTTTGATTCGACTTCTATATTATATAATTTTAAAAAACTTGCGCAATAAAAATTTGTCAGTCAATCACAATGCCCTGCCATATCGCGCCATTTCTGCCATCTGCCACAGATTACTATTGTTACCATTGTCTATATTTGTGCCGATCGGCCCATTTGTGTACAATAGAAATACATGCGCATAATCAGCGAATTAAAAAATGCCAAAACACAAACCTATAAAATTTGAAGCTTTAGACCAAGGTGTCGTAAAGCAGATAAATAAAATTATTTCTGAAAACAAAACCGCTAAATCCATTTTAAACGCCACCTTGGCGATTATGGCCACGGGAGGAATAATAACTTTGGGAGCTCTGGCTCCCGGATTATTAACGGAAATAAATAAAATTTCCCGCGGAAAAAGAAGGCGGGGAATGGAAAAATACCGCGAGATTTGGAAAAATTTTAATTTACTTAAGAAAAAAGGAGACTTGGAATTTATAAAAGAAAAAGATGATTGTTTGTTTTATAGATTCTCCGAAAAAGGAAAAGGCAAAGTAAGAAAATTCATCATTGATGAACTGCGAATAAGCGCGCCTAAAGAATGGGACAATAAATGGAGGCTGATTATTTTTGATATTCCTGAAAAAAAGAGGAGTGGTAGAGTCGCTTTCCGAAAAAAATTAAACGATATGGGTTTCTATCAATGCCAGAAAAGCGCATGGATTCATCCGTTCCCTTGCCTTTATGAAATAGAATTTATAAAGGATGTTTTTAACCTCAAGCCTTTTGTAAAAATTTTCTTAGTGGATGAAATGACGGACGGAAAAACTTTATATCATTTCAGAAATTTATTGAAGCAAGTTATTGTCAAATAACCGATAATAAACACTTTTGTTTTTTATTTTTTTATGTCGTACCGCGACTGCTACATCTTAGCATTGTCTATATTTGTGCCGATCGGCTCGTTTATAGACAATGGTGTTTTTTTGTTTAAGGTATTTTTTTGTCTATAATTTGTCAAGGGCGTCTATTGTATATCTGTTTGACGGACTCCACATCAGCCAAGAGTTTAAACCGGCGTCGTAGACCGCCTGTTTTTCTTTTCTTATCATAACGGCGTCGTAATCGGCGCCCAAGTCAAAGTCTTGAAGCCACGGCCTTAGTTTAAACGGCGAAGAAGAAGCCGCCAGTAATCTCTTGACCGCGCTGTCCATAGAAATTTTTATCACTTCGTAGGGTTTAGCGGCCGGATTGGGAAAGCCATTATAATCCTTGGGATAATGGGACGGGTAAACCATCGGAGAAATATAATCAAAATAAGGCTCCGCTCTTTCCAACACCTGGCCGATGTTAAGGTCGTCAAAATTGGTTGAAACCATGCCGAACAAATCAGCCGAGATGGGCACATTAATATCGTTAAGCCCTTTTTTAAGATTATAGAAAAAGTTTTCCAGCAAATCCGGCTTGGCCAAAACGGGGTCGCAATGCGGATATTTTATGTCCTTCATGTTTCCGTCGGAAGGGAATCTTATGTAATCAAAATTAAGCTCGTCAAAGCCAACCGACTCGGCTTCCCTGGCGATGGCGATGGTGTAATCCCAAACTTCCTTGGAGCAAGGGTCAAGCCACAGCGCTCCTTTATAATCTTTCCAATTTGCAACTCCGTCGCTTCTTTTAACGGCCAAATCCGGCCTCGCTTTCGCCAAATACGGGTCCTGGAAAACGGCTATCCGGCCAATGACATAAATGTTTTTGCCATGCAACTCTTCAAGAAACTTTTTCATATCTTTCACCCGATCTTCGGAAGAGCCAGCCTCTTTGACTTTCTGGTTTTTCATCAAAAAAGCCACCTTGCCCGTGTAATCTTTTATGTCAATGACGATGGAATTGATTTCCGTATCTTCCGCAATTTTGACCAAACCCCGCCTGATACTATCGGTGGAAGCCACCCAGCTGGTCATATAAATCCCCCTGACTTCGTTGGGCGTTTTGACATGATGAGCGGTTTCTTTTTTTTGCAACCCGCCGATAGCCCCGGGCAGATACTCAAAAACTGTTCCGCTGAAAGGAAAACTGAAACCCAGAAAAACAAAAAAAACCGCAACAAAAACGGCGGCGATAAATCTTTTTTTAATTAACCGTTTCTTCGTCCCTCTTTTGTAAGCCATTGTTTTTTTCCTCGCCCTTCTTCATCCTTGCCAGAAACTTGTCCTTGATTACCCCCCTGAAAGAGATGAAGGAAACGGCCAGACCAAGAGCTATCATAACGGCAGTTTTGATGGAATAGGAAAAACCGAGGTAGTTAAAAAAAATAACGGCTATTCCCAAGAAACCCAGAACCCAATTTTTTTTCATATTCTTATTTTACATCACAATTATTTCTTCTTCCAGCTCCAGATTAAATCTGTCTTTAACTTTTTGCTTGCAGAGGTTTATCAACTTTAGCACATCATCGGCTTTGGCGCCTCCCAAATTGACGACATAGTTTCCGTGAAGATGCGGTATTTCCGCATTGCCCGATTTCACCCCCTTCAATCCGCATTCTTCCACCAACTTGCCGGCGGCGGCGACCAGCTGTCCGTCTTTTTTTATGTTTTTGAAAACGCATCCGGCCGAAGGTTGGGCGGGTATCTTGCCTTTTCTTCGCAAAATTATGTTTCTTATCTCCTCTCTGACCTTTTCGGTTTCGCTTTTTTGCAGGTTCAAAACGACTTCCAAAATAATTTCTCTGTTGGCCAAATGTTTGAATTTGCTTTTTCTATATTCAAAACCACACTCATTGTTGGAATACTTTTTCTCTTTCCATTCCCCGCCCTCTTCCGCCAACACAACTATCTCTCGCGCCGATTCGGAAACGGAACGGCCATAAGCTCCGGCGTTGCCGTTGACCGCTCCGCCAATGGTGCCGGGAATTCCCGCCGCCCATTCCAGGCCGGACAAACCATTGTTGGCCGATTCGTTCACTAATTGGCTAAGCAATACGCCCGCTCCGGCCGTTATCGCATCTTCGTTAATTTTGACCCCGCCAATATGTATTTTTATAATCAATCCGTCATAGCCGCCATCGTTTATCAAAATATTGCTCCCTCCGCCTAATACAAAAAAGGGTAGTTTTTTACCCTCGGCAAAGCCAATCGCCTCCAAAATTTCTTCTTTAGTTTTAACTACGACAAAATATTTCGCCGGCCCGCCGATGGCAAAAGTCGTGTGCTTTGAAAGCGGTTCGTTTTGTTTGATTTCCAAAGGCATATGAGTTTAGATTATACACAATTTAAAAAAACTTTGCATCGTTGACTTGGAAAAAATAGCGGGCATAATTAATGTATGGCAAAGGCGAAAATCAAAAGAATAACGATTGATGATTTAAAAACAACAAAAGTAAAATACATTGAAGAAGTTCTCACTATAGATAAGTAAATTCTAATTTTTGCATTAATTCTCCCAGTGCGTCCTGATATATTCGTTCGCTTCTCTAATACTCATTGACTGTGAGGAAGCAGACGCTCTAATATAAAATTCTTCCTTGCCCATGTTTTTTAAGAATACTGGCATTGCACTATTCATTACATCAATAACACACGCCTCTTTACTTTCAATCTGTATAATCTTAATACTCATATACTGATTAAACTCTTTGCCTAGGTATTGATTGATAACTTGAGTTAATTGTAGCAAGAAGCCATCTTTGTTTTTATTTTTGAGAGTAGCGCAATCTTTATCAATCCCAAGAACTTCTCCAGCATCACTGATTCCGATAAGCAACTTTCCACCCTCGGAATTCATAAAAGCGGAGATTGTTTTGGCAATAATATGCTCCATCAATTTATTTACATTTCCCTGTTCATAATCCCATCGGAGAGATGACTTAAATTCTACATAGTCATTTTCTCCTCCTTTTATAACTTCCTCGTAATTTATGGTTTCTTCCACCTCCCGCCCTTTCAAATTCCCCAAGAACGAATTGATAGAATCGGCAATCATTTTTCGCCGCGCTACTAAAAAGTCATTATATTTTTCAACCTGCCACAAGGATTGATCTGTCGGAATCATTTGCTGTTTTAATGCTTCCGGATATTTATCGCTGACTTTTTTCAAATACTCCGCAGGGTTTTCATCGGAAATATCAAAATTTGCATCTCGTGTGATGAAAGCCCTGTTGCCAATTTCATTCACTTTCTTTTTATCAAGATGATTTTCCGAGTTATACCCGTTTCTGTATAGAAATGCTTGCGGAAAAATATGATGACTTTGAATGCTGTAGTAATCTCCCATTGTATCTTGGAGAGAACCGCCATTTGCCCAGTCGGTCGCCTTATTAAATTTTGCGATGACATACAACATCCGATGAAGAGGGTTACCTGATCCGCGTCCTTCCAAATCGGCGGGTTTTATTTCTATTCTTCCTCTTTGATCCTCAATTTCGTTTATCAAGTCGGAAACTGGCTGTGAACTATTGATAGCCAAGTAAACATCCCTATCTAGGCGTTGGTCCGTTTGGCCGCTATATCTGCCCCAAATGAGAGCAAGAAACATCCAGTACAAAAACTGATTTTTGAGTCCGGACTCAAACGAACCACCGTTTTTTGATAGATAGGCAACCAACGGAACAAGCACATTATTTGTGCTCATGTCTTTGCTACCACTGATATACGCTGATTGTTTGAGAACGGGGATAAGATAATTCAAAATTTTTACCAATTTTTCCCATACTTTTTTATAAGTTTCATCCGATGTTTTCTGGTAAATTTCTTCCGTCATTTTTTCAAAAAGAGCCGAGTTTGTGAGCAGAACAACAAAACATCTCGTGAGTAAATCAAGCTCAAAAAAGAACCCCGCCTTTTCGTAATCTTCAATTTTTTGCTTCATTACCCTGCGAGCTTGCGGCCATTTGCCAGCGATGTGAGTCAAAACCAGTTCCGCGTCTGTTAGTTTTGTTCCCATTGAATTGACCCGATCGAATATGTCAATGCTTTTGTCTATATCAAGTCCTTGAGGAACTGATTGCACATGATAATCAATATCGGCTATCGCACGAAGCCGGACCAAATTTTCATTGACCGTCCTACCAATTTCTAATTTTTCCTTCGCATCTTCAAGATGAAGATTTTCAATCAGAGTAAAAGCGTCGAGATTATCGTTAAAACAGCCAACTACTGATTTCCAAAATTGACTATCCTCCATTTTTTGCTTTTGGTAGTAGCCGAATTCCGCCGTCTTCAAGTTGAAATAAAGGTGGCGAGGGTCGTGCGTAATGTCGGATTCTTTATAGTAAGGTGGGATTTCTCCCTTGAGAAGCAAATAGAGGGTCGTGAGCCGTTGCTGTCCATCAAGCAAAACCTTAATCCAGCCCATTCTTTCTCTCCTGACCGCGTTATTTTTTATTTCAGGGGGGCTATTCGTTTCCCAAACCAAAACGCTACCTGTGGGGTATTCTTGAAACAACGAGACCATCAGTTCTTTTGCTTGTTCTAAGCTCCAAACATATTCCCGTTGAAATTCAGGAACTACGATCTCTAATTCCTTAACTGCGTCTAGTAATTTTGATATTTTTGCCATAACTTTAATATGTATTGCTCGCTCGGCGGGAAATTATTCTTACTGAAATAACTTTGCTATTTTTGTCTATGTCGTAAATAATCCTGTAATTGCCTATTCTTCTTCGCCAAGTATTTTCCTCCCCTGCTATTTTTTCTATATCGCCGGGATAAGGATTGCTAAAAAAATCTTCAAGCGCGGATAAAATTTTTTCCGCGTCTTTTTTGGGAAACAACTTCAGGTTCTTTTTAGCGCTTTTTGAGATTTGCAGTTCCCAGCTCATTTTTAAGTTCATCCAGCGTTAAATAATCTCCTTTTGCCATTTCCCTTCTTGCTTTTTCCAATGCTTTTTTTTCAGAAATAGTCAACCGGGCAATGGGGATAAACCTTTGTTTTTCCAACAAAGCTTCATATTCTTGACGAGATACCGTAATAATGTCTTTATTTTTTGATATTTTTTTGAATTCAACTGCCGTATTCATAATTCAATAATAACAACGATCTTTAATTTTAGCAACCAATCAGTTTTTTCTATCTTTTAATTTTTGAAGAGTCACCAAAAGAGGCGAAGCGAGGAAGATTGACGAGTATGTTCCGATGGCCACGCCGATAAGCAAGGCCAGGGAAAAATATTTGGTGGATTCCCCGCCCAAGAAAAATATTGCCAGCAAAACAAGAATGACGGTAAGAGAAGTGTTGATGGACCGGCTGATGGTCTGATTGACGCTGGCGCCGACAACGGTTTCAAAATTATTTTTATTTCCGTTATTTCTCAAATTCTCCCTTATTCTGTCAAAAACGACTATAGTGTCGTGGACGGAAAAACCAAGCACGGTAAGAAGCGCCGTTACGAACAAAGTATCCACTTCCACTCCGTAATAATGGCCGAGAACGGCGAATACTCCAGCCGGCAAAGCCACATCGTGAATAAGAGCGACAACCGCCATCAGGCCGTAATAAAATGAATTGACCGGCTGAGAAACTTTTCTGAAAGCGAAAGCGATATAAAGAACTATCATTACTATGACCAAAATCATGGCAGTGATGGATTTTTTCTTCAATTCCTTGCCGATGACGGGACCGATGGAATCAAATCTTATTTCCTTCCCCTGTCCGACAGACAAAACGGCGGCCAAAACTTTCTGATGCTGTTCTTCCGTAAGGTCTTTCATCCGGACGATTATATTTTTTTCTCCTGACGGCTGGACAATGGCGCTTCCCAAAGAAAGACTTTCAATTTTTTGTTTTACGGCAAGAGCATCGGGTTTGGCGGCGTATTCCACTTCCAAGAGAGATCCGCCGGTAAAATCAATCCCCTGCTTCAAGCCGAATTTGAACATAGAAAATAAACTGGCGATAACTATGAACAAAGAGAACGCGTACCAAATTTTTCTGTATTTTATAATAAACATGTTTCAAATTAAAAAATAAAATCTAAAATCTAAAAATTACCTAATTCCCGACCCGAATAAAAACTTGCCAACCCTGCTTTCTCCCTTCAATCCGATAGCCAGCAAAAATGTCCGGCTGACGGTAATGGCCGAAAACATACTGATTAAAATTCCCACCCCCAATGTAAGAGCGAATCCCTTAATCATACTCGTGCCCATCCAAAAAAGAATACCGGCCGTGATCAAGCTGGAAATGTTGGAGTCTCTGATGGAAAGCCACGCCCGACTGAAGCCTTCCGAAACGGCCGACTGCAAATTTTTCCCTTTTTTCAATTCCTCTTTCATCCTTTCAAATATCAAAATGTTGGCGTCCACTGCCATGCCGACGGACAAGATGAATCCGGCGATGCCGGCCGCCGTCAAGGTAACCGGTATGAGTTTAAACAAAGCCAGAATTATTATGGTGTAAAGACCAAGCGCCAAAACGGCCGCCAAGCCCGGCAATCTGTACCATAATATAAGAAACAAAGACACCAAAATCATCCCGTAAATTCCGGCCATTATCCCTTTGGCCAAAAACTTTTCTCCCAAAGTCGGCCCGACGCTCTGCTGGGAAATAAGGCTGACCGGCACGGGCAAGGCGCCCGAGTTAAGCCTCTGCACCAAAAGTTTGGCCTCTTGAGGAGTGAACTGGCCGGTGATCTGGGCTTTCCCGCCGGTGATTTCTTCTCTCACATTGGGAACGCTTATCGGCGCGCCGTCCAGAAATATGGCGATTGATTTGCCGACGTTTTCTTTAGTCATTTTAGCGAAAAGTTTTCCGCCTTCGTCGTTGAATTCCAAAGAGATGACCGGTTCAAATGTCGTCTGGTCAAAATCAAGAATGGCTTTTTTCAAATACCGGCCAGTCAGGTCGGAAGAAACGAAAACTTTGGAAGAATCTTTTTTTTCTTCTTCCGTCAATTTGCCGGCGTTCGGATTTTCCGTTTTGAATTCCAGAAATGGCGTCTCGCCTATCATTTTTATCGCTTCGTTGACATTGGTAATGCCCGGGAGCTCAACGATCAGCCTTTGGTCTCCGCCGGCCGATTTCTCCACTTGCACTAGCGGTTCGCCCACTCCGAAAGCGTTAACTCTTCTTTCTATGACATCTCTCAATCCCTCCATGGCGTCAGCCGCTTCGACGGGCTTGATGGCGGACAAGTCCGCTTTGTAAGTCAGATGCACCCCGCCTTGCAAGTCCAAGCCGAGTTTGAAAGGAACGGATAAAATTCTGGAATACAAAAAAGATTCCGGCTTTAAAAAGTTAACCGCGTCAAAATAAGCGATGCCCAAACCGGCCAATATTAGCAAAAAAGAAATAAAACGATACTTGGCGGACATAATTTATATCCGCCATATTACACTTTTTCCGTTTTTTTTGCACTATTGACAAACGCAACAAAACTCCGTTTTTAGACGGAGTTTTGTTATTGCGATTTTACATATCATAAGCCGAATTCTGTTCCCCCGACATCGGATGTCGAGGGCGCGGTCATTTATCTTGTTCCGCGATTGCTCGCAAAATCACACCCGCGTCCAGCTCTTAAGCGGGACGGGGATATAGCGGCACTTCCCGACGACCATTAAAAATAATCGTGGTCGGGACTCGGCCTTGCACCCGGGTAAGGATTTTGCCGTTTCATTAAAACCTTTGGTTTTAATGTCCCTCCGTAGCTCATAGAGCGAAGGGGGACAATATATAACCGTATAGTTTTACTCGCCCCACGCCGCTAAAAGCTTTGCGGGGCGTCCCGACACTTTCGCATCGGGACGTCTCTGTTCGCACCTATTGGATTGCTCCATACGGGCGTTACCCGCTACCTTTTATTTCTCCAACCTTGCGTCGGAGAAGGGAGTTCGGACTTTCCTCTCCCGACGCAAGGTCGGGAGAAACCGCTCAATGTAAAACCACAAACATTATACTATGTCAAATAAAAATGCGCAATAGCCACATGGTAATGTCCACATATATAAGGAGATTTTCGGGCAATTGGTTAATTAGCAATGATCACAAAAATGCGCGACACTCGGTATCGCACATTGGGTTCATTACCTTTTTTTGAACAAAAGACTGACGGCGAAAAAGACGATGCTGGCGAGAATTATAATCGGGCCGATGGCGACGACGGATAAACCGAATCTCTCCGCCAAAAACGGGAAAACGGCAAACCCGGCAATGGCGCTGGCGATACCTATCATTATGGACAACCAAGAATATTGCCTCATATTCCGGCTCATATTTCTGGCTACCGCCGCCGGAACAATTATCATGGCGCTGGTTAAAAGCGTTCCGCCGACCTTGATCCCAAAAGCGACGACGGCCGCTATCAAAAATAAATATATCAGATTGTATTTGTTTATTTTCACCCCGCTGGCCAACGCCAAATCTTCGGACACATAGGCCAGCATCATTTTTGAATAAATAATTCTGGCCGCGATGAAAACAATAATGCTTACAAAAACCGCCGCAACCGCATCCGTCATCGCCACGGCGGAAATGTTTCCAAAAAGCGCATGCAATAATTCATCTTCGGGAGTGATCAGAAAACCGACCGCCAAACTTAACACGAAAACAACCCCAACCAGAGATTCCATAGATAGTTCCGTTTTCAAACTCAATGTCCATATCAGCACAATTCCCAATATCAGCGAGGCCAGCGCCCCCAAAGAAATATTGATGCCGTAAAGCAAGCCCAGCCCTATGCCCGGCAAAGCGATGTGGCTTAGCACATCGCCGACCAAGGACATTTTTTTGGTGGCCATAAGAGAGCCGACATAACCGGCCACTCCGCCGATAAAAATCGCCGTTATAAAACTTATATAATAACTAGTGTTCATGTTTGTAAAAAGTTACCCCTTCTCCGTAAAGTTTCTTCAAGCCCTCCGAGCCTAGAGCTTCCGATGGAGAACCGTAGCAAATTAATTTTTTATTCAGGCACAAAACGCTGTCTGCGAATCCGTAGACCACACTCATGTCGTGAGTAACGAGAATAATGGACAAATTTCTTTCTTTTTCTATTTTGTTCAAAAGATTGAAAATCGTTTCTTCTCCGCCGATGTCTATTCCGGCCGTCGGCTCGTCAAAAAGTAAGACGTTGGGATTACCAATTAAACCCCAGGCGACAAGGACTCGCTGAAGCTGTCCGGAAGATATCGTTCCTATCATTTTTTTAAGAAACCGCTCATCCGTTATGCCCACGGAAGCCAGCGCCTCTTTTGCCTGTTCTCTTCCCGCTTTTTTCATTTTGAAAAATTCTTCCACGGAGAGCGGCAGATTTTTTTCCGGCAATATTTTTTGCGGAACATAACTGATTTTCACGCCTTCGCTCCATTTTATTTCTCCCCGATACGGCAATATGTCCAAGAGAGCTTTAAGCAGAACGGTTTTGCCGGCGCCGTTGGGCCCCATTATGGCGACATTCTCTCCTTTCTTTAAACTAAAACTTAAATTATCAACAACCTTCTCCTCGCCGAAACTTACGGTCAGGTTTTTTACCTCAAGAATAAGTTCCCCGCCTTTTCCCGACATCGGATGTCGAGGAGCAATAATAGTTTGAGGGGCGATAACCACCGGCTCCAAAAGTTTTTCTTCTTTATTATCAATCAAATTTTGATTGTCCTGAAAATCCATATTTCAATAATAACATTTTTGCCTCACCTTGCCAAAAAATTTTGGTTTACAAAATTATATAAAAAAGGTATAATTTTGGCTTAATGAAAAATAAACCTCTAAAAAATGAAAACTTGCCGAACCGCCCGCCCGTTATCGTCGTGATGGGTCATATTGACCACGGCAAATCAACGCTTCTTGACTACATCAGAAAAGCTGATTTTACTTCCAAAGCCGTCAAAAGCGAGCCTCGTCCGATTGCCGGACGGGAAGCCGGAGGCATCACCCAGCACATCGGAGCCTACGAAACGGAAATAGAACACGAGGGAAGAAAAAGAAAAATAACTTTCTTGGATACGCCAGGGCATGAAGCTTTTTCTCAAATGAGAATGAGAGGGGCGACTGTCGCTGACATTGCTATTCTAGTGGTAGCCGCCGATGACGGCGTTCAGCCTCAAACAATAGAAGCGCATAACACTATCAAAGAAGCGAATCTTCCATATATAATCGCCATAAACAAAATAGACAAACCCGGGGCCGATCCGGAAAAGATCAAAACGCAATTGGCGGAAAAAGGAATTTATATTGAAGGATATGGCGGAACCGTTCCGTACGCAAAAATATCGGCTAAAAACGGAGAAGGCGTGCCGGAACTTCTTGATGTCGCTCTTATTTTGGCCGATATGGAAAACCTGCTAGCCGACGGGAAGCAAAACGCCGACGGTATCGTCATAGAATCAAACATGGATTCCAAAAGAGGAATTTCTTCCACTTTGCTCATAAAAAACGGAACACTAAAAAAAGGGATGTATGTTCTGGCTGGCCATGCCCTAGCGCCGGTAAGAATTTTGGAAAACTTTTTGGGCCAGCCCATTGACGAAGCCTCTTTTTCTTCTCCTGTTCGGATAACCGGATTCAGCGAACTACCCGCCATCGGAGACGAGTTTAAGGCTTATGCCGATAAAAACGGAGCCGAAAAAGCGCTGGCTCAAATTAAAGAAACAGCCCCAGCACAAACTAAAGATTCCAAACAAAATATTAACGAAGAAACAAACCCGCTTCGCCAAAGCTCCAGCGAGGCGAGCAAAATAACGATAAAAATGATAATAAAAACGGATGCGGCCGGTTCCCTTGAAGCTTTGGAAAAAGAATTGACGAAACTCAAAGACGAGGAAATAGCGATTGAATTGCTCAAAGGCGGAGTGGGAAACATAAATGAAGACGACGCCAGATTTTCCTCGGCCCGCCTGCCGGACGGGCAGGCCTCAAAAAATACGGTTATCCTGGGGTTCAACGTCGCGACTGACCCTTCGGCCAAAGAGATAATAGATCGCAACGGCATTCCGACCTTCACTTCCGACATAATTTATAAAATCAGCGATTGGCTCAAAGAAGAAATCGCCAAAAGAAAAGCGGAAATTCCAAGAGAAGAAATCATCGGCGTGGCCAAAATTTTGAAAACATTCAGCCGGCAGAAAAACAAGCAAGTCGTCGGCGGAAGGGTTTTTTCCGGCAAGCTCGTTGAAGGCAAATCTTTCAAAATAAAAAGAAAAAATGTGGAAATCGGCGAAGGCAAAATCGCTAACCTTCAGCAAGGCAAAAAAGAAGTCAAAGAAGTTTCTCTTGACGAAGAATTCGGCGCCATGACCGAAAATAAAATAGAAATCTCCCGCGATGACGAGATAATAATTATAGGGAAATAAACTTATAATCCCTCTTCCCTCTTTTGGCGATTAAATACCGGCCGAAAAGAAAGTCTTTTTTGCCAATAACTAAATTCAGGTCATTTATTTTTCCGCCGTTTATTTCAACGGCGTTATTTTGAACATCTTCGCGGGCTTGGCGTTTGGAATCAACGACTTTTGCCAACACCAATAAATCCGCGATATTAACCTCGTCTTTTTTTTCCAATTTAACTGCGGACGAATCCGTAAAAATTTGCTTTAAATCGCTTTCGGACAAGTCTTTGATTTTCCCGCCAAAAAGATTTTCGGAAATTTTTTCGGCGTTTTTAAAAGCCTCTTCTCCGTGGACAAAAGTCGTCATTTCTTCGGCCAGAGCTTTTTGGGCTTCTCTTTTTTCTGGCGCGGTTTCGGATTTGCTTTCCAACTCTTTTATTTCTTCCAAAGAAAGAAAAGTGTAATACTTCAAAAACTTTGCAACATCTTTGTCATCCGTGTTTATCCAAAATTGGTAAAAGTGATATGGCGAAGTCAGATTAGCGTCCAGCCAGACGGCCGTTCCTTCCGACTTGCTGAATTTCTTGCCGTCAGAACGAGTGACCAAAGGCAAAGTCAGGCCGAAAATTTCTTTTCCTTTTGTTTTTCTGGCTAGTTCTATTCCGGCGGTAATATTGCCCCATTGATCGGAACCGCCGATTTCCAATTCACAGCCGTATTTTTCGTTAATTCGCAAAAAGTCATACGCCTGAATCAAAGCGTAGCTGAATTCGGTGAAAGAAATCCCAGTCTCCATCCGGCTCTTTACCGCCTCTTTGGCGATCATTTCATTTATCGTGAATTTCTTGCCGATATCTCTTATGAAATTTATGAAAGAATAATTTTTAAACCAATCATAATTATTGACAAGAACGGCCTTTTTATCAAAATCAAAAAAACGGCTCAATTGATTTTTTATCGCCCCGACATTTTTTTCCACTTCTTCTTCCGTTTTGAGCGCCCTTTCTTTATCTTTAAAGCTAGGGTCGCCAATAAGCCCCGTCGCCCCGCCGACTAAAACTATAGGCTTCAAACCCGCCTGTTCCAATCTTTTCATCGTAATTATTATCAACAGATTCCCCGCCTGCAAACTTTCCGCGCTCGGGTCAAAACCAGCGTAAAAAGAAGCGCCTTTTGCGTTCAAAAGTTTTTTCACGCCTTCTTCGCTGGAAACTTGATATATCAGCCCACGACTTTTCAATTCCTCGTATAAATCCATAATTGCTTCAATAATAGCAAAATCGGACAAAAAAAACAGGGCTTAGTTAAACTAAACCCTGTGCTATTTGGTAGGGGTGGTAGGATTCAAACCTATCCTTCCGCTATCTTAATAGCGGCGCTCATCAGGATGAGCCACACCCCCAGAGATTATTAAGCCCTAGTATCCGTTTCGGGGTCAATGTCTTCTGGCATAATCCAACTTCCGTCATACCCTTTTCTGTATCCATTTTTTATCATCATTGCGTCCAACTCTTCTTGAGTACAGCCAAAGGTTGGACAACACAATGAAGCAAAAAAATTAATAATCGTATCAATAAAATTCAGTTTTGCCATATTCATCTCACACATCCTTTCTGAAATGGTTTTATTTAAAATATACTAAAAGAGCAAACTAAAATTAGTATTTCATACTTTTATACAAAAGTCAAGCCCATTCCAATTTTGTCTAAAATGATATAGAATTTCTTTCGTAGCCGGGGTGGTGAAATGGCAGACACGCCAGCCTTAGAAGCTGGTGAGGGAAACCTCGTGGAGGTTCAAGTCCTCTCCCCGGCATTTTTTTTTGATATTTTTTTGATATTTGCTAATATACCTTTATGCCAAGCAACGCAAAAGCGGGCCTGCCCGCCGAAGCGTAGCGAAGGCGGGTATGGTTTAGTGGTAGAACACGTCCTTGCCAAGGATGAGACAGGAGTTCGATTCTCCTTACCCGCAGCGAAGCAAGGGTAAAGCGAGCAAAACGCTTTGCTCGCGAGGATAATCGAAGGTCGGAGCGCGGCGGCGCGAGACGGGGTCGCAAGATTTTTCAGCAGAAAAATACTTGTGACCGATTCTCCTTACCCGCATAGAATTATTTTTTGCCTCGTTAGCTCAGTTGGTAGAGCAACTCCCTCTTAAGGAGATGGTCGGGGGTTCAAATCCCTCACGAGGCAATAAGCGAAGCGAATTGACGAGTGATGGATTTGAAGGCCGGAATAAAATTTTTGCTTCAAAAATTTTATGAGGCGGGGTCGCGGAAAATTGCGTAGCAATTTATCTGTGACCAAATCCTCTGCCTCTTCGGCAGACAAGCTCACGAGGCCTAACTTGTTATATTTTTTGCCTGAGGTGGGACTCGATTTTCTTATGGAAAATCCCGCGTAATGACTTTGGTCATTCCGTTCGAGTCCTTTTATTTATAAAGTTCGTTCCGAACATTTGCCTGAGGTGGGACTCGAACCCACATGGGCTTGCGCCCATAACATTTTAAGTGTTACGTGTATACCATTCCACCACTCAGGCATTGTTTATTTTTTTATTTCTGCCCCTGTGTGTCGGTTTTAAACTATGGCAATTTGGGCAAAGTATTCTTAAATTTTCAAGTCTATTATCGTGTCTGTCACCGTTTATATGATCAAGTTCCAAAGGAAGATAACCGTCTTCGCTTCTTTTGTTCCAACCGCACTCTTCACAATATTGCTTTTTAATCCCCCCGTTAAATAATCTTTTTTTTAATTTAAAACTCTGAAATAATGAATTCCTTTTAAGAATTTTTGCCAATGGAATTATTGGTTTACCAATCCCTTTCAATCCTCTATTCCACGCCTTGCCTTTAAAATGTCCTGTGTTTAATTTATATTCTTGTATATATTTTTTAATTTGTTCGTAATTTCCTCCGGCCATTCTTAAACCTATTTTTTTTAAAACCTGTCTATGGCTTGTTGAATTTTTAACTGCGTTTTCTAGTTGCAACTTCGTCCATTTTCTTTTTCTTATAATAATCATTAATTGCAACTATACCAAACGGAAAACGCATAGTCAATAAATGCTGTGCGTGTATACCATTCCACCACCGGCATTATTGAATTTTAAGGCCACGGCGAGAATCGAACTCGCGAATAGAGGTTTTGTCCCGATGCTGAAATTTTTGAGGCCTGAGGGAGAATCGAACTCCCGTATAGGAGTTTTGCAGACTCCTGCCTTACCACTTGGCTATCAGGCCATTAACTCAAAAATTTCAGAAATTAAATTTTCACCTTGCTGATCTTCAGCTCCACCTCCCAACTTCTGTCCAGATCAAAAAACGCTGACGGCAAAAACTTCATTCTCGTTTTCGTTTTAAGATAATTTTTGAAAACGGAATTCTTTTTGTTGAGGCTGGCCAAAATTTCTCTCTCTTTGTTTTTTGGAAAAACGCTGACAAGAAACTTGGCCGTCCGCGAATCTTCCGACAGTTCCGTCCTAGTGACCGTTACCATCGCATTAGGGTCCACCTCAAATCTAACGAAAGAACCGGCAATTTCGGCCAGCAACGACACCAGCTTCTCTTTTTTCTTTATTTTCGCTTTGTCCATTAAACTATTGTGCCTTATTTATGACTAATTTTCAAGAATCATGCTTTTTATAAGCGAAATCCTCGTCATCACTTTCAACTTTTTAATCTTGACAACTGCCCTGATTTCCGTATAATGCATATAAACTTACTGGTAGAAATTTAATAACTGAATATCAAAAACTTTTTAAGAAAGAGGTGGAGGATGGAGAAAAAAGAAGATGAAAAAAGTAAAACACCGGAATTGCATAATTTATTAGGTTTTGTAATAGGTATTTTTGTCAATGTAATTATCGCCACAATATTTTATCTTAATTTACAAAATTGGTGGTATGCCGTAGGGATGATGAGTATTATTTTCGGATATTTGGGATTTGGTGGAATAATAAACATTCCAATCGGATTCAAGGGAGTGCCATTAATCTTTGGAAGAAGAAACAAGTTTTTTGTTTTACCAGAAGGTTTAAGTTGGATTTTACCCAGACCATTTATGAATTCTGAAAACGTAAACATGAAAGAACTGACCTCAGATCCTGGTTCCACTACCGTGTTAACTGGTAAGGGAAAGGAAACTGTACGGGTGATAGCTGACGCGGCAATTCAGTGGAGAATAGTAAATCCGTTTCAAGTGCTTTCTGTCGGGCTTGATGTGATAATGAAAGGAATGGATGACTTGATTAAAGAGGTCATCCGTTCAACAATAGCAGATAAAACTCCTGACGAAGCAATCCAAATCCATGAAAAACTAAAAGACGATCTGGAAACAAAAGCTGACGAAAAATCGTTTGACTGGGGCATAGAGATAAAAAATGTTTTTATAACCCAATTAGGCTTCTCTGATGATGTAATTAAAGATTTTGAGAATGTAACAAGGGAAAAAAAACAAAAACTGTCTGAAGAGACAGAGTTGAAGCATGTGAGAGGTCAGATCGAGGCGTTTAAAACATTGGGTCTTAGCCCTGAAAGTGCAAAAGAAACGGTGCAAACGGAACGGGGAAAAGTAAAAAAAACCATAGAAGAAAAAATCTACAAAGGACTGGAGGGAACAGGAGTAATGGGGGTCGTTTTAGACAAGTTCCTTTCAGACAAAAAATAAAAAACATTGAAAAGGAGGTGAAAAATGAACTACAAAAAGTTATCCGTGTGGCTTGTTATTATCGGTGTTTTAATAATAGTTATAGTGTACGGACTTAGTTTCTTGTCAGAGCCGGAACAATTAGCTTTTCGAGAGCTTGCCAAAAATCTGGCTGAAATAGAATTAAAGCCGGAAAAAGACACACTGGAAGCTCTCAACAAAAAGGTCAACGAGGGAAAAACGCTGACCGAGAAGGAAAAAAGAGAGGCAATGGCTGCGGAGGAAAAAATAAGGAGTGTCCGAAAAGAATATTCCGAAGGGAAATTAGCGCCGCCGCCAAAACCCGCCTTTGCCAAACCAAAAACTAAATGGGTGGCAAGATTATCAGCAAACAGGCGGCAAATAGAAGAAGCCGCAAATATGCATCTAAATCAAGCGGCAAATGACAAAATTGAAGTAGATGCAATAAGTCCTTTTATAAGAACTGAAACTAAAATCAAATTCAGTTACAAAAAAAGGGGCAAACTGCATGAAGCGGTATTAACCAGGGATAATCCCGCTGATGAATATTACTACGGCATCGTTGACTTGAGCGACAATACGCAACTTGAGATGTGGCTCAAGGGGGATGGATTGGAAAAATACAAAGGAAATACAAGACAGATAATTAAGATGGGCGGAAAAATAATTTACGCCCCCTTAATCACAGCTTCCCTTGAAAAGGAGGAATCCTAAAAGTAACAAAAATTAAAAAAAGAAGCAAGGCGGTTTAGTTTATTCATAATGAATCAAACTGAACCGCCTTTTTTATTTTTAAAATTAAAAATGTGTGCCTTCTTCGTAAAAACCTTCCAAATCCTTCCAGCTCTCATCCTCGCTTCCGCTTCCAGATCCGCTACTATCAAAATACGGCACATCCACGTACGGCGTGGTGTCCAGTTCAAAAGTGTTTATCAAGATATTGACGATTCCCCAAAAACTGATCATCACAAACAAGCCGATGATGCCGTAGATCATCACATTTTTCATCTTGCTTCGCTTCTCTTCGTCGTCTCCCGCCGTAATGTATTTCAAAATTCCATAGAGAAAAAACACCACCGCCAAGGCGACAAGAACGATAACCGCCTGGCTTAGAAAATCCATAACTATGGAAAAAAGATTCCACAAACCGCCACTGCCGCCTCCGCCATAACTGCCGTACCTGGTACTGCCTGTCCTGTAGTAATGGAGCCAATCACTTGCCCCCAATGCCGTGTAAGGCAAAAAAATCAGCCAAGCCGGAATTGTTTTTTTGAAAAATTTCATTTGTTTTTTAGCAGCCGTCCCGCTCCTGAGCGGGACTAATATCCGGAACCTATGTCATACCAGAAACCGGAAAGGAGATTCAAGATGCCGTAGACTCCGATCATTACGAACATCCCGATGATTCCGTAAATCATATGCGTTTTGCCGACGGCGACTTTGTCTTCGTTGTCGGCGCTCCAAATATATTCCACGATACCGTAGATAAACATAACTACGGCCACGGCGAACATAAACCCGATAATCGGATTAAGAATGTAATCCTTGATGTTGGAGATAAGTTTTGCCGCCTCGTTGCTCATTTTGTTTTAACTAGAAATTCGGCAATAATTCGTCAACCGTATCCGGTATGTCGGTGTCCAAATTGAATGTTCCGGACAATATAGCCACCAAACCCCAGAGACTGATCATCACAAACAAGCCGATGATGCCGTAGATCATCAGGCTTTTCGCTTTTTCTCGCTTTTCTTCTTCTTCGCCCGCTCGGATATAATTGACTATCGCCACCAGCAAAACAATGACGGCAATGGCGATAAGCATCGGGGCCAGCTTGCCGAGAATTTCTTCGACCAAATTAAAAAGATCGTTGGCACTCTCAACGGCTCCGGCGGCAAACGGCAGAGCCAGCAAGCCGAACGGAATAAGTTTTTTGATTATTTTCATAAATTAATTTTAATTTTAATTTTAATTTTAATTTTTATTCGACCAATTTGATAATGCTCTTTTATTTTAACCTATTGTTTTAAAAAACGCCACTTATTACAAGCTTTCCACTGTGGATTGCAAAATTTTCATTATCGTCCAGGCGCCGATAAGAATGCCTGAACCGACAACGGCCCAAAGCAAGCCCGTCTTGGCTTTTTTTATAGATTCTTCGTTTCCCCTCGCCATCACCAGCTTCAAACCGGAATAAATAATGAAAAGAGCGGCGATGGGAATACCGATCTCAACCGCCAGCTGGGAAATACTTTCCATGAGCGAAGTGAAAGATTCCGATTCAAGCGGGTTGCACAAAATAGTTGAATTTGTTTTGCCGCACTGCTCCGCTTTGGCCAGATGAATGAAAGAAAAAACGCTTAACGCAGAAACAAAAACTTGCGCTGAAATTTTTTTGATTTTTGTTTTAAATTTTTTCATGTAATTTTAAGCAGAAAGTCGGAAATGTTTATTTCGTAATCATTTCCCTCTTCGTCAGTGATGGAGAAATGAATATTTCCGACTTTCTGCAAACAATCTGCTATTCAGCGCATCCCGGGAATTGATACCAGGATTGGTATATGCTGTTTCCCGCCAATCCGCCGATAATGGCGTTGACAATCACGTAAGCGCCGAAGGTTATCAATATGCCCCAAACGGCCGCCCAAATGGCGTTTGTCCCTTTGGATCTTTCCGATTCACTACCTCCCGCCGTAATCAGCTTGAAACCTCCATAAGCCATTATAATGCCGGCCAACGGAGCGGCTATCGTAAAGGCGGCAAATTTGATTATATTGGAAATAAGCTTGAAAATATCGCAAACTCCGCATTCATTTCCTTCACAGGGAATAATATCCCCCAAATTGCTGTTTGTTTCAGCCAGCGCCGGCGCGAAAAAAACAAATAAAATGGCAAGCGAAGCCATCGCCGCCAAAACTTTATTAAATTTTTTATTCATTGGCATATTTCCTTAATTCTTGATCCAATCTGTTTTTTGCCAATCTCACCGAATCGCCGACAGACAAACTGCCCGATGACACTGATTCTACCATATCTTTGAATACCCGTCGAACCTCGCTGCCGTCCGGCTCCAGCCAAGCTTTGGACATCACCGCCGCTTTGTTTATCAGGCCGAAATAAGCGTCCGTCGTTTTTTCCGCCAGCAAATCTCTTCGGGAAGAAGCCAGACCAGTCGCCTCGGAAAAATCTTTTGAAACTTGCTTTGACACCATAAACAAAATTGAATTCAAAGCCGCCTGTTTTTTCGCTTGAGAAGAATTTTTCATAACGGCCAAGGCATATATCTTGGCGAAGGTCGTCTTGGTCTTGTCGCCTTTTATCTGGGGAACTTCGGCGATGTCAAAATTCAAATGAGGATTTTTGGCTTTTATCTCCGTCCATTCGCTGGCGTAGCCGAAATACATAGCCAGCGCGCCCTTGGCAAACATCGTGTCAGCGTTGGACAGGGCTTTATTCCAGGAATAAACGCTTTTATTCGGATCGGAAAAATCGTTGAAGAATTTCACGGAAATAACGGCCGGACTTTTGCCGGAACTGTCTTTTTCTTCCAAAGCGACTTTAAGATTTCCTCTGTCGTCCATTTTCATTATCGGGTTGCCGGATTGGATGATAAGCATAGACAGGATGTCTTTTCCGTTTCTGATGTTGCTTAATTCTCCCATGGCCGTTCCCGATTGAGTGATGTTGCCGACTTCGTTTTTCTCCGTGAATACTTTAACCTCTTCCGCGAACTCGTCCCAATCTTGAGGCGGCTGGCTTACGCCGGCCGAAGAAAATAAATCCTTGTTCCAATACATTACCATCGGGTCTATCAAAAACGGAAAAGCCGTCAGACCGCCGTTTTTTGTGTCCAAAAACAGGCTGGAAATGTCTATAAAATCATCCCGAAAATTTCTTTCCGGATAATAAGCGAAGGGAATGGGGCTTATTTTATCCTTGTTTTTCAAAACCATCTCCTGGCTGATAAGCCAGAAATCCGGCCCGTAGCCCGAAGCCAAAGCGTTTACGACTTCGTTTTCGTAAGACGAAGCCGGATACTCGGCGTATGTTATCTTATAAGATTTATTTTCTTTATTTATGGCGGAAATAACGCCATTGATTTGACTTCTTGGCAGAGTTCCCCACAGAGAGACCGAAACAACCGGGCCTCTTTGAGCTCTCTCATTTTTATATCCGGGCAAAACTCCGCTGAAAATAAGAACGGCGATGACGGCAATAAACCCGAACCCCGCCAATAATATTATCTGAAAAGGTGTTATTTTATTCATAAAATTTTTTTACGGTTTTTTAAAAATTATTCCGTAATGATTGTCTCCGGCGGGGAATTCTCTTTCTTCCAAAAAGCCTTCCTGGATGAAAATTCTTTCGGCCTCTTTTTTCGGCACGACTGCTTTTAGCGCCGGACCGGCTCCCCCGAAAGAAGCCGACCAGTCAATGACCGCCGCCCGCCCGCCACTTTTAAGCGTTCTTTTTATTTCTTTCGCCAAGGCTTCCTTATCGCCAATTTGAAACAAGATATTGGAAGCGACGGCAAAATCAAGAATTCCGTTGGCTAATTTCGTCCCTTCCTTACCTTCAATATCGGCCCAAACGATGTCCACATTGGACAAATGCTGTTTATCCGCTTCAGCTTTTATCGTCTCCAAAAGATTTTTCTGGATATCAATGGCGTAGACAACTCCTGCCTGTTCGGCAGGCAAGCCAGAATTATTCATTTTCTTGGCAATCGCCAAAACATAATGACCCGAACCCGAGCCAAAATCGGCCACGACCATCCCTTGCCGTATTTCAAAATTTTTTATTATTTCTTCCGGTTTGATAAACATAAAATTATTCACTATCAAATTTCCCTATTAAATCTTTTTGCTTGTCAGCATATTCAATAGGATTAATTGTTTCGCCATTCATAAAACTATCATCTTCAAATCCCACAGCAACCCATCGCCATTGTTTTTGA
>Ga0209212_1002340_pt1 | contig 27323 bp, 24 predicted proteins | sample RifGroC2_FD_183996 | JGI IMG/M metagenome (GOLD analysis project Ga0209212, IMG submission 183996) | Groundwater microbial communities from Rifle, Colorado, USA - Groundwater C2 (SPAdes) (version 2) | ecosystem: Environmental > Aquatic > Deep subsurface > Groundwater | place: Rifle, Colorado... | reverse complement strand
GAGAAGTGCGGAAGCAAGCAAGCCCATCTGTGTTCGTAGTTGGTTATCAAACGATTCAGGTTTGCCGTACATGGCCTCCAACCCTTTTTCCTTTCCGGCATTGACGGCTGTCTTTACTGCTTCGGCAAATTTAGCTTGTTGTTGGTCGGCTGTGAGAGCTATTTTCTGCTCGGCTTTAGGTGTAGGTAGTGTTCCAGCCGCTTTCTGTGCTAACTGCGCTCCTGTGGCTACCTGTGGCGCGACAGGTGCCATTCCTTTTTGAGGAACGACTGGTTGAATGCCTGCAGCTTGTTCTGTGGCAAGTGGTGTTGTGGCAAACAAGTCAGGACGACCTGAAACAGTCGGAGTTGATCCTCCAGCTAGTTGGTTTTGCTTGGCAAGGGCATCAGCGAGAGATGAGCCTTGACCGTAAACCTTGCCTGTATCAGCTCCTTTAATTTCAAAAGTCTTCTGGTCAATAGTCAGACTTTCTCCTGTTTTGGCAGTGAGTGGTGGAAGTTTTGGTAATGTAGCCATATTAAAGCATTGCGATTATATCCTCGGCAGAAACAGCCGCTTCATCGAGCGAGGCAACACGATTTAGAACGTCCTTGCGAGCAAGTTCTGATGCTTCGGTTTGTTCTGCAGTTGTTCGTTCACGTTCGAGAGATCCTTTCACACCAGCTGTTGGTTTGAAAATAGCTTGACCTTCAAGAGATGGAAGTTTCAGACCAGAGAGTGTGTCTGCACCTAAGTATTCTTCCGCAGTTCGTCCGGCAGTACCAATATCAAATTCAAAACGTCTTCGAGAAGAAGAGGCAACGTCAGCTGCTTCTTGCAATAAGCGTTGTTCTGCTTTCTGACGAATACCAGACTGTGCCGTCCCTGATTCTGCTGATTGTGCTGCTTGTTGTTCTAGTGCTATTTGTTTTTTAAGTGCCTCACGTTCCATCGCGACTTTGCGTTCTTCGGTGGCAAATTCAAGACCGCGCGTGAAGTCTTCTGATGCTCTAGTAAAAAGCTGATCGTAATATGGCGCAAACTCCGCTTTGGCAGACGCAAGTTTTTGTGTCTTTAGGTTTTCAAGAAAAGTGGTGATATCACCATCGGTAATTCCAAGTTTAGAAAGTAGTGTTTCGTCTTGAGCCGCACCTGCCGCAATTTCTTCCAAAGCTGCTGTTTGCTCGTCAGTCAACCCTTCAGTATCTACACCATCAAGAATGTCAGGTTTAGTTACTGTATCTTCAACTAACTGTTTTTCAGTATATTCGGCTGCAATCTTTGGGATGTCTTCTTCTTTCAGTTTCGCTACGTCCCCATAAACCGCCTCGACTTGCTGTTTGATTTCTACATTTTGTGGAGCGGTTGTTTTGATCGCTTCCTTTACTTCAAGAACAGTTTTTCCTATAAGCGAGTCCAGTTGTTCTTGTGTAGCAGGCTGTCCTGTGTAGGCTTCGGCCACTCCATTTACAAATTCTTTGTTAGCTTTCAGGTTTTCGTTTGTCTGTTCAACCTTGAGAGCTAGTTCAGGATTGACTGCTGCAACTGGAATAACGATTTGACCTTTTGATCCCATGATCGGTTGAATACCTGCGTCAATCTCCGCTTGTGTTGGTGTTTGAGCGTAAACTTCAGGAAGACCTGATAAAGACGGAGTTGATCCACCGCTAATCTGTTGACCAACCGCAAGAGCCGTGGCAACGGTTTTAAGACCATCTTGTAAAACTTCACCTGTTTTTGCCTTAATCACGGAATACGTACCGTCAGGATTTTGTTTAATTTGTGTGGCCTTGTCGCTAAACTCCGATGGTTGTTCTGTTGCAATCTTTGCATCTTTAGTTTTCGCGGCTTCAATTCCTGCTTGTTTTTGAGCTTCGACAGCAGATTGAGAAAAAGGAACTTGCTCTCCGATTATATTATATGCTTCTTCAAAAGGAATATCTTGATTTCCAATAGCTATTTTAGCAATTGAAACTGGAGTACCTTTTAATATTTGTTCAAGTTCTGAACGTGAAACACTTGTTCCAGGGAAATAAAATATATTTTGATTTGGACTTTGATCTAATTGTTGTTGAACATACTCACGGCCAAATTTAGCACCTTTAACATTAAATTCATCTGCATCACCTGGTTTTTGAGTTTGTAAAGCATTCTTAATGTTTTGAAAGACTGATTCTACATAACCTTTTTCAAGTTCTGCAAGCGAGTTTATATCATTTACTCCACTTGCTACCGAAACTCCAATAGAACGCGCAGAACCACCTGCATTTATTAAAGATTGCTGATCTGGTGCAATTCCTATTGTAAGAGAAATTTTAGGAAAGTCCTTTTTAACTTTTTCAATGGTTAAATCTTTAATTGGTGACATTGACTCTACTCGACCAAATCTTCCAGGAACAACAGCAAAAATTTTTCCTTCTGTTGTAGCAAGAAATTTAACGTCTAAATTCTTTAATTTTTGAGCCAAAGTTAATTGTGACATATCTATATTTTACTAGATTTGAGATTTTTGTAACAATAAAAAAAGAGCACGGTCTTTTTCTTCTTTAGAAATAGTATTATTTGTAAATTTATCAACTAATAATTTAATTTCTATATTATAATCAGGTTCAAATTGAATAATTTCAATTTTTCCATCTTTTATTTTTACTTGTTTAGCTTGTTTAATCTCTTTTAATTTTTGTTCATCAATTTCAATTTCTTCTATCTCATGTGCATTTGAAATAGTTTCAGGTCTTTCTTCAGAAAAACTAACTACTTGTCCATCTTTTCGTTTAATAAAAAACATATTAAATTGGAATTTGAATTTTAGTTCCTGAATTTCCTGCATTACCATCAACCCCATCAATAGCTTCTAAATCAAATGTCCCTGCTGAAGTTCCATGTGTTCCCTTTGTTCCAGCGGATCCCCCTGTTATTGTTATTGTTCCAGAATCAGTTAATATTTTGTAAACAAGTATCATTACACCTCCTGCTCCTCCTGAACCCCCCGATCCTCCTCCTCCTGCTCCACCACATGCACCACCACTTATAGCTCCATTACCTCCATTACCTCCATTACCTCCATTACCACCTACAACTGTAATCGTGCCAGTATTTATAATTTTAGAAGCAGAAAGTAGCATCGTTCCTCCTGATCCCCCAGTACCGCCAGCACCACCTCCTCCTCCACCAACTGATTCAGTACCAAAAGTATTTCCACCTCCTCCTCCACCACTTCCTCCAGATCCTGCTGAAGTATTTAATTTTGTAGGAGTTACAGAAGTATAATCCCTAAAAACAATCAATTCTGGTAAAGAACGAATCTTATTTATCGGTGCTGTTGCTGTTCCTCCTGTTCCTGCCGTTCCACCTGTATATGGAGTGCCGGATGGTGGATCTGTACCATCTCCTCCAGCCTTACCATCAACCCCAGCTGAACCAATACAAAGAGTTTGAGATGTATTATTCGTTCCATTCGTTCCATTTGATCCAGAATTATTTGAGTTTGTAGAACCATTACCCCCCGCACCACCAGCCTTACCATCAATACCCGCATTAAAAAATCCTGTTGCAACAGAAAGTCCTGTTGTTCCTCCTCCTCCACCAACTCCAACTACCATTGGACCCAATGTTCCATTCGTTCCATTTGATCCATTTCCAGCATTTGTTCCTTTACAAGCAATTATACCATTATTAGTCAAAATTCCTTTTACAAAAATACGATAATTTGCTGTATTTAATGTTTTAGTATTATTGATAGTTAAATTATTATAATACATGTCTGTTGTTAAAGTGGTGTCACCACTGATTGTTACATCACCATCATTTCCATCACCAAAAGCATCTTGAAAAACAAGACCAGTATTATTTGCTACTCCAGAAGTACCATCAAATTTAAAGAATTGATCTGCACCATCCCCAACATACAAACGTGGATTGCCAGCATTATATTGAATTTGAACCCCATCATTTCCAAACGTCGCATCATTTATTGAAATGGCTTTGTTACTTGCATCAAGAATAATGTTTGTACTATTTGCAAGTGTCGTCGAAGAAAGTGTAAAGCCTCCAATAGTTCCTGAAATAGCAGTAATTGAACCATCTGTTGCAGAAATCTTAAAGTTTTGAGTGTTCGCACTAAGACCAAATAATCCAGTCTTATTGATAAAGACTCCTGTACCTAATGTAGGACTTGTTGGAGGAGTTGTACCAAATGCAATGTAAGCGTCACCAGTGCTTGAAAGTGTAACACCGGTACCTGTAAGAGTTGCAGCGGCCATCGTCCAACCACCAATAGTTCCAGTATCAAAGTTTGCAGTTTTTCCAGTAAAGACAAGAGAAGCCACATTCGCGGCAACTATCGTATTAACAGCAATTTCATTAGTTGTAATACTCCCAACAACTAAATTTGCTCCATCAATGTTGTAAGAATTGTTATTGAGAAGCATAAATGTCGCTTCTCCTGTGGCGTTTTGGCAAATAGCTACCATCACCTTCCCGTTCCCAACGGCTGTGGCAGCTGTTGTCGTGGTTTGATAAGCAATCGTGGAAACAGCAATATCCAAATAAACAAAGGTTTTTGCGACCATGTTTCCAGTGTTTCCTGCTCCAATTGCATAAGCAGTTCCATCAGACGCAGTAAATGTACCTGCACCCCATGAAACTGTATCTGCATCAGTAACACTAAAAGCACATGTCTGAACCCAACCACGCAAAGCAAGATTTGCGGCAGAAGAAGCAACGGAAGCATTAAGAAGATATTGACCATCCACAGACGATCCTGCTTGAAGACCAGAAAGAACTACATTTGTTGAAAGAGTAACTGACGTAAATGTTGCTGCTCCAGCATTTGTTACAAAAGCAGGAGCACCAGCTAAAGTGGCATTACCAAGCCACATGTTTCCATCAATATCCACATGAAATGACGTTGTATCAGCTCCACCAATATCAAGCGTCGCACCTGAAATTGCGCCAGAAATGGTTGCATTAGAAGCAACCAAAGCTCCAGATTCTGTAACATAAAACTCAGCACTAGCTGGTGTGACATCCCCAGCCCAGAATCTAATATCATCACCACCTGTAACAGCAGATGACATACCTACAACGCCTGCAGCATCTTTAATGGCCGTTGAAGTTACAACCCAACCTCCTATCGCACCTGACGTTGCAGTAATTGCTCCTGTGATGGTTGCGGAAGTGGCTACGAGAACACCTGCTGATGACACGGTAAAAACATTATTTCCGATACCAATACCATCACTTCCTAAATGAATTCCAGCGTTTGCGTCATTGTAAGCAGTTTTTGCACCTGTATAGAGATATGTTCCTATTGTAAAAGACCCAATTGTTCCACTAGTCGCTGTGATAGCTCCTGTAATCGTCGCAGAAGAAGCAACCAAAGCTCCAGCCTGCGTCACAGTGAAGGTTGGTGCGCCAGTCGGCCCCGCGGTAAAAGCCGTAGATCCAGAAGAAACGATAGTCGTGTTACCGCCCGACGTTGCTGTAAGCGAGTCCGCTGTGATAACAAGTCCTGCAATAGTTCCTGCAACAACAGTGAATGTGCCAGTGACAGAAAGGGTTGTGCCGTCCCATGTTAGTTTATTCCCGGTTGAAGCCCCGATAAAAAAAGTATAGACCCCAAGCGTTCTGTCCCAACCAAGGAAAAAACCCGTCCCGTCATTGTAACCATCAGCTCCAGCAACCAAATAACCATCTTTTGTTAAACGAAGTTGTGAACCTGTTTCACCTGATAAAAGTGTTTCAGTTGCGACAAAATCCTCAACAGAGTTTGTATTGCCATTATAGGAGCCACCATCACCTGAAGCGGCGAGTAAAGTAGAACCACCACCTGCGAAGTTCATTTGGTTATCAAAAAGACTATCACCTTTTTGTAAGAGGCGATTGAAACCGAGATCAACGTATGTATATTCCTCTTGTGGCATAGTTATTCATTGAGTCCGTCGAGTCCTACGTCTACCACTTCCCAGCCTAGAAAATACCCCTGTCCATCTTTTGCGTATCCAACAAGTTCAAAAACAAAATAACGTCCTCTATTTTTCATTCCAAACATCCGCCGCCACCATCCGATCAGTTTTTCTGTGATGGATTTAGCAGGTTTGTCTTCCGTTTGGATGCGTGTTTCAGCACCCTGCAGTTGTTCACCAAAAGCAAATGCGTCGGAAAACGTTTTGAAGTAGGCACGTGTACCAAAGTCTAACTGTTTGGTGATTAAGTGGTACTTGATCGAAGTCCCTGCATCTGTTGATCCCACATTAAAATCTTGCACATCTCCATCATCATTTCCCACCATGATTTTTTCTTTTTCATCACTGCCAACAAAAGCAGCAAAGCGTCGAATCTCCTCGGCATAAGTACGCACCGTCCATGTTTTTGAAGACACCGTGTAAACCAGAACCACGTTTGAGTAGGCAACATCGTCCACGGTTACGTCGCCAATTGAGCAGTAATAATGGTTTTCGTCGGTAAAACCTGAAACTTCGGCATAGTACGAACCGGGGATAGCGTCGATCCATCGTTGAATAGGAAGTGATAGCTTAGTTGGAAATCCACCGTCTGTAACGTAAATACCTGCGGGATTAAAAAAGAAGGTCAGACCGTTTCTAGTAGAAACAGACTCTTGCGAGGTACATCCGACGTTCACAACAAGGTTTGCGTCTGTTGCTGATCCGTTCCATCTATACAAAGCACGTTCTTTGAAAATAAGTAAAAGTGTTCCGTTGTTAGCAAGACCTGTTATATCTCCGCCTTCTCGACCATCTGCTGGGTTAATATCAATCCAATCATTTGTTGTATCCCATGAAATTGTTGGTATGGCGGCGGTCGTTGGAATAGACGAAAAAAATAAACGGTCAGGATTTGCACTTGTCCCAGCAATGTAAAGACGGGATTTGAATGTAGTAATAAATTGTCCTGCTGGAGCCGAAGCAAAGTTTGTAGAACTCCAGTTGGAAGCTGTATCACCATTCCACGAAACTGGTGTGTTGAAAGATGAATTGACGAGAAAAACGTAATCAAGAAAAGTCGCAAAGCGATGTTTGGCGCCTGCGGTAAAAGATGATCCTCCACCAATAGCCGTCCATGTTCCAGCGTTGTTATAAAGTGTGATCGCGTTTGCGTCTGAATCATTATTGAACACGGCGATTTGTCTATTATTTGATCCTGTACCGCTATCACGGAAGTTATACAATCCAATACAATTATTTCCATCAGCAATTTGATTCCCAATCGCTGTTACACCAGCGCGGACACGAAGTGCACCAATAACATCAACGTCAAAATTCTCCACAAGACGTGCTGTATTTGTCGGCAGGAGTGTGTCCGTAACTTCTGTCACCATAGCACCACTCCAATCCATAAACCGTTGTAATCCAAGTGATTGTGCCATATTAAGTACCTGTATCGGTTGTTGTGTCCACAATAACTTCTACACCAAGACCAACAATCGTATTTGGCTTGCGTGCTGGTTGCCATTTAAGACGTTGGCCATGTGTTTCGTTCGCAATCAAAATAGCTCGCTGTTCATCGTAGCGATCTTTGAATCCTTGAGCTTTTATTGCGTCACCATCGAAACGAAGTAGCGTTAGTTTCCATGCAACGTAAGGTTTGACGACAGCAGCAGGAAATTGTGTTTCATCAGCCAAATCATCAACAAGTGTTGGACGTTCGTAGATGTCGGCAATCAAATTCCGATCCTCCCATTCTGTAGCTGGTGGTGGATCAATGACAATCGTGTCCTCAAAGATTGTGTAGTATTTCGGCTCACCAAATGTTGCACCTTGCCACACAGTAGCTCCATTTGAAACGGTCTCAAGAATACCGGTAACACCAGTTAAAACATTGGTACTAGACTTTCCTGTGTAAGAAATAGAATCAATAACGTCTTGATCATCTACAACAACTTGAATAGACCCGCTTGTTGCAAAGTCTGATCCATCGGTCAGTGTAATAGTCGTGTTCGATGTCGCTGTAATGGCAGCTCCTAGCGTTGTCTTCACTACATCCTCGCGACGTTTCTCCATCTCCACTTTATCCTTCCTCGTCATGTTTTTCTTCCCGCCCAAACGAACAGCAAGAAGTGACGTAAAATTATCTTGTCTGTTAATCTGATCTGGTAAAGAATAGGAATCCTCACCAACTGTGATCTCACTGATGACTACATCAAAGTTTGTCAGATGACTCCAACGGTATCGAAGTTCAGCAAGTTCCAATTGGCAGTCCATAGCAGCACGATACGCTGCTTCTCGGCTCACTTTTTTGGTAAAAGCAGGTTGACCATCATCATCCGTGTATCCCATGTCAAACAAAGCGGAATCAAAAATCTTCTTCAAACTATTTTCTCCGTAACCCGCGTATGGAAAGGACTCGGAATAATTGCTAAATGTTGAATCCGCGCTATTCATTGCACGAGCAAAACCAAATCCTGTTGTATTTGTCGTGTCCTCGTAGGTTGTATAAAGCTGATCACAGTCAATTTCTACTGTAGCAAGTGTCGAGGAGTCGGCAGCGACTACTGTTGTTCCACGTGAAAAACGTATTTGGTTTCGGTCAATGTTATAGACAGGTGTTCCGTTTGGATGTGGATACTGCGGAGCAACAACAAGAGTAATGGTCGTACCAGATGAAGAAGAAACACGCACAATCTCGGATGTTGGTTGTCCAAATTCTCCTAGAAGGAGGTAGTTGCCATTAGCGAAAGGAAAATAAGCAACATCAGCATCGGCTTCTACAACAATTCCTGTCCCTGAAGAATAATTTGCGGTTAAGTACGTTCGTTCTTTATCAAGAAGTAAGTCTGTGTTGGCAAATTTGATTATTTTATACAAGATTTGTGACATATAAAAGGCTTAGGCTTGCCATCCAAACTGAATGGCAAGAAAAGACTTCTACTCGACTGACACTTCTGGTACTGACTCTTCGACTACTGGCTCGGCTTGCGCTTTGCTCACCTCACGCCAAAGAAGATTTGTTGTGTCTTTGATGATTTCGGTCTCATAAAGAGAACTGTCACCACCTTCTTCGACAGTAACAAATTCATCTGTTTCTACATTCTGAAAATACTTAGACATAATTTTCTATATTAAGAATAAATTATTTAATTCCTGCTCGAAGTCCTGCGGCCGCTAATGACGCAAGAACGATATTTACTGTCTCGTCAGATGACAAATATCCAAGTGCTAAACCACCAATTGCCCAAATAATAGCCACTACACATACGACGTAAGTACGTCTGCCTTTTAGAAATTTCAACATATCTATTTCTTTTTAGAAGATTTTTTAGATGGTTTCTTTTTCTCTTTCTTCCCACGATCTTGATTCTTTGACATACTATTTCTTTTTCTTTGATTTAGATTTCTTTTTTCCTCCCATCATTTTCTTCATTTCCTTGTCACTCATCATGTGTCCACCCTTCATTTTGTGTTTCCCTTGCATATTTATTTTTAAGTAACACATCATTTAGTTAAAACGTACAATTTATATTCTTTCTCTTCTTGAAGTGTCTCAACCTGAACATTTAAAATTTCTTCTTTTACTTGCGATAAAATTCGATTGATTTCATCTTCCACAGCTTGAAATCCAGATGGTTCTTCAATAACACTTGTAAACAAAATTTGAAGTTTAGGCATAATTATTTTCCTATTGGGAACTTTTTAAGATCCTCGACAGAAATACCGACCGCATGAATTTTTACAAATTCAAGCATTTCAGTAGGAGTTGAACCCATATAATATTTTATTCCACTTGGCGCAATCCAATACACTTCTCCTTTTTCTTGTACTGAAATAAACAGTCGTCCAGCGTTTTTAAGAGCAAATTCCATGTTTATTCCATTAAGCACCTTTTCTTCTTCTTTGATCCAAATATGATTTCCCCAACCGCCATCCAAACGGATTAAAGCAACAATCTCCCCATCCACAGGCGACTTAATTAGATTACCTTCATCTTGATCACCATACTTATCATTAATATCAATTCCAGCATGGAAAGCTGTACCTTGTTTATTGATTGGGTCAAGGTATTCGTAGCCGCCAAACGTCGTGTAAGGTGCAGGAATGGCCTCATGACGGTTGATATAAGACGTTGGATCAATATAAGCAGATGCTACCTGATCCTTCGTTAGAGGTCGTCCTGTTGCGTCATAGACGTACTGATTCCAACGGTCTGGTTTCTCTCGTTTAACCTCATAATGGACGTGAACATACTTTGTACCAGTTTTACCAGCATATCCAATCTCATCACCACGTCTAATCTTATAGCCTACTTTGAGACCTTTTTTGAAATCTTTTAAGTGAGCCAAATGGTGTAGAGGCATATTACACTTTGTTTAGATAAGCAAATTCACCAAAAAATTCCCTTGCTTTTTTGTCGTAGACTTTTGCGGCTTCAATTTCACTCTCAAAAGAACCAAGAATAAATTTTTTATATTTTAACTTGATACCCGAAATCCATCTCTCAGTTTTTTTATCCCAATGAACTCCTTTAAATTGACTCGTTCCTCCACGACTAGGGCTATTTGCTTCATTCTGTGAGCGTGAACAAATACGTAGATTCTCTTTTCGATTATCTAAAGGATCCCTGTTGATATGATCCACAACCTTATTTTTTGGGGCATCCATAAGCAGTCGAGCAAGAATAACAATCTTTTTCTTTCTTTTTTTTCCACTTCCACTTATGTGTTGAGATCTCATAACGTACCCTTCCTTATTCAGATACCAACGAAAATTCTTCACTAACTCAAAACCGTCTACGTTAACTAATGCATATTTTCCTACTCCATATTTTCCGTGAAGCTTAAGATGGTGATACATATTTATAGCCATTTTGTTATAAGTTTAATCAGAAGTTGAGCACTGAAAGAACCAATAACAAGCGCAAACGTTGAATAAGTTGTAAATTTAGCGACAAAAATCAATTTCCAATCTTCAAGTTTTCTCACTCTTTCATCTATTGTTTTATGTGCCAAAAGATGTTCGTCTATTCGTTCACGAATATACTCAACATCTTTTTTTACACCTTCCACAGCAATGTCTATTTCACTCATATTATTGAATTATGGGCGTTTTAAGGCACGCCCTAGCCTTTAGTTAATTTGCCACTTCTCAAAAACTCTGGCAGAAGCTCTCGTTCAAATGGCCAAATTTGAGTTTGCCCACACATAGTACAAACGAATATTATGGTCGTCTGACCTTCTTCGTTCACACCTTGAGTATGTAGAGTGATTGACTTGCAATAAGAGCATAAACGTTTTGTCATTGCTCCCAACCAATTCATACGATTCTCCTCACTTCATCGTTGAAACAGACTAGACAATGATAACGTTTCTTTATGAGCATTTTTCCATTGTAAGTATAATGGATTTCGTGGACTCTCTCTTTTCCACATCGCTCGCATTTGCGCAGTTGAATGGTCGTCATTTTTTCTACTTCCATTCTTCCCTCTCTTTGGTTAACTGTTCCCATTCACGCAGTGTAAGTCTCCAAATTTTACGCTTTCCACATCTTTTGTGAGAACAAATGATGTCAAGATAAACATAGAGACTTCCAACGACGTAAGGAATAGTATCCCAGTCAATTTTGAAAAGAACTGTACACTGGCAAGTTGGACAGTACGATTGTATCCCGCCCATTTTTCACCTCCTTTAATCTTGCCTAGACTACTCACAATGATTTATGAGCAGAAAGGAAAGACTATCCTACAATTATACAGTAACTTCGAGCAGATGAGGCAGGAGGTGGAGGTGGTTGAGGATTTAAGTATTGAAACGGCTGGCCATGAAACCAAAATTTTTGTGTTCCAGTATCACTAGCTAAAGTCAAACCACCTTGAGCTGGTTGTCCATGAAACCAAATTTTTTGATCTCCAGTGTTAGAAATTGCCATATTTTAAGCTACACTAGCAGTAAAATCGTCATTATAAACAATCCCAGCTGTTCCATCACAATCAATCACAAATTCAAGAGCTGTATCATCAGTTGCGGCAATTGTTGTACCTGTTAATTGTTCCCATGTTTCTACAGCGGCAGTATGAGTATCAAGTACAGTGTCTGCGGAAATACCTGCCGCAACATTACGTTTAACAATTAAACGCGGTGCAGCACCATTATAAGTAGCGTTTTTATAAACATACCAATTAGCAGTCACAGTTTGACCATTCAAAACAGGAACAAGTTTACTGCCACTTTCTAATTTGAAAGAAGCATTAACTGGTGTCATTGATTCAGAAGGAGTAGCTGTATTAAAAATAGTTAATTCATTTGCAAGAACCCCTCCTCGCTTCCATGTTTTGTGATTACCGACTGTTTGATCATGACGTTGAGAAGTTATAAGTGTAGAAGCAGGTAAAGTTGCTGCACTACCAATTTCAGTAGCAGCTCCTAATTTACAATTTTCAAGTCTAATCTGAATATAATCATCATTCACGTCCACTACAGGATTTATATCGGTAGTATGTGCTGTTTTAATACCACTCACTGTACTAAAATCACAGCTTTCAAATAAAATTCCTGCTTTGATTCCTTGTGCAATTGTATTAAAACCTACTGTAGTTGAAAAAGTGGTATCTCCATTTGATGTGAAATTCTTAAATGTGTATCCTCCCACAATAGAGGCAACTTGCACATTAGCATTAAGATTTCCAAAACATGTCAAAGTATCAAAAACAAGATTATTTGAGATTGTTCCAAAATTTAGACCATTATTGTTACATCTCCAAATAGTAGTATTTGTGAAGGTATAATTTGAAATCCCAGTAATATCAGTAAGTCCATAATCAGCACAAGAATGTATTGTATTTCCACTAAATGTTCCCAATGCACCATCTTCACTCACCTTTATTCCGTAATTTTTAGACCCAGCAATAGTATTATTTGTAAAAACAATTCCCAAATCATTCAAAGAATATCCCGCTCCACTTGTAGTTCCACCACACAAAATCATTGTATTATTGCTTACAGTAATAGAAGTACCACTTGTATTGTTTAATACGACAAATCCTGATCCACCCGTTGCGTCAAGACTATTTAAGTTGTACATTACATTGTTTGAAAATGTAATATTATTTACTGTTGTACCACCAATTACTACACCAAAATCCTCACAATCATGTATTGAACTATATTGAATGTTGCAAGTGCCCGTCGTTGATTCAAATTCAATTCCACGTTGTCCTGTTACCGCATTACCAATGTAATAAAATTCTGTCCAATCAACATCCATCGTACATGTAGTTTTAATATCTACAAAAGTAGGAAAAGTGGAATTTACAGCTCTTATTTTAACATTTCGTGTAAGCAAAATAACCTCTGCTTGAGTAGGAGAAGTACCAGAATGAGCATTAGTTAAACCAGCTGTTACTGTCACAGTCGTTGCTCCAGCATTGCCTGAAAGCGTCCTTTTTTCACACTCTGTATATGTTCTCGTAGTTGAAGCAATTCCTATTTCATCTCCGTTCAACCATCCTGTATCAGCATCAACTCCAAGAACAGTCTGTGCCACAGCTTCATCAGTATTAAGAAAACATTTGAAAATATCTTTTCCCAATGTGCGAGATAAACCTTGTGAATTCCATGTAGATCCGTTTCTTAAAACCAATCCAAAAGAACCATCGGCAGGACAATCAAATTCAAGTACAGCAGAACCATCTCTAGGAATAGGAGTAGCAACCGTTCCAATGTTTAATGTACCACCTTGATAAATAACCGCTTGACCAGAAATTCGTAAAATATAATTTGTGGCTGCTGTTGTTCCATAGATAAGCGTTCCACCTGTCGAAATAGCAAGAGCAGGAGTCACTGTACTTGTTGAAGCCGCTCCATAATCAGTTGCGGCTGTTGAATCCATCGTTATTGAAATTGTGTTACTTGTTCCAGCTCCAGTAAATTCTCGTGTGATAATCAAATCATCGCCTGCTGATGGAGCACCAGTTGTAGTTGTTCGTAAAATACGACTAAAATTATCCGCAACAGCATCACGATAAACATTGATTTGTGATCCAGAAGAAGTTTTGGCTTGTGCCCTATAATTTGTTGCAACAAGAAGCAAAACTGGAGCGGCAAACTTGAAAAAAATCCAACCTCCGTCAATTTCAGCAAGAGTTATAGCTGGTAAATCTGCTGTATTTATTGTTACTTCTGTACCAACAACATCGGCAGCGAGTGAATCATTATACAAAGACACACTCATTGTCCCTGTTGTGCCCGTACGATTAGATATTTTTACTCCTATTCCATCTACAGTAATTGCGCCTGGAGCAAAAATTGCAGTTCTTGTACCACTATAAGCAGTTGTAAGAGTTTCAGCACCATTTTCAGAATTCAAATACGATGTGGCATCTACAAGACCCCATGAACCAGCTGTTGTAAAATTTCCACCTAATGCCGCTCTAACCGCCATATTTTTAATCTTTAATGTATTGAATTGAAACTAAAACTCTTGTAACTGTAGCAGCAGAATCAACATTGAAAGCTAAAATATCTCCATTTGCCACAGTTGTTGTCCATGAAGATAAACTTAAATCTTGATTTTTTTGTGCCGCTGTAAGTGTCGGTTTTTCTGTTCCAGCTATTGAATCAGCCACAGTTGGAGGAAAATTACCATAAGTATCTTTCCATACATCGACAACAATACTTCCAGATTGATCGGCAAGGACTGTCCATCCAGTAATAGTACATCTGAAATTCATTTCAATATGACCTTTTTGTCCTACAGTAATCGCAGATCCACCTCCATCTATTAAGAAAGAAATTGTGCCTTGACGAGAATTAGCACTCAATGAAATAGTTGGATTTCCAGCAACACCGTCTCCATTTGATACAACCACTTCTTCAGTTGTGCCAACTATTGTTCTACCAGTAAAAGTATCTGCGGCAGTCTGTGTTAAAAGACCATTTGAATTATAACTAGCAAAAGCAGTGAGCGTTGTATCTAATGGTTGCAATACTTCTATCTTGTCATAAAGAGCATTTTTTGTTGGCACTTCAACACTTGCATTCCAACCAATACCATATACTTCATCTGGAACAGCAATATCAACATTAGAAGTTAATAATCCTGTGGAATGAGTAATTGTCGCATTTCCCGCACTCCAACTAATTATTCCGCCAGTTCCAGCAATTTCAATTGCACGATTGATTGTACTTCCTGATGTTTGCGCATCAATGTAGATTCCATAATTATTCGTAATTGTTCCTGCGTTAGATGGATTCTGAATTCTTATAGAGTGATTGTCTGTAACAGTCGTACTCGCTTCACAATTATTTTGAATAAGCAAACCTCCCATTTCAGCTATTGTTCCTACAACAGTATTTGTTAAATTTGTTGTCGCAACAATGGCATAAACTTGAAGTGAAGCAGGCGCAGTTAAATCTACATAAGCATTCATTGCAAAGAATGATGTGATAATTGTACTAGCAGTTGTTGCTGTTGGAGAAATCTTTGTACGCATTCCAAATTCAACATTATTGGCCCAAGGGCCATCTGTTGTTGTTGAACGCTGAACAGTATTATGACTAAATATACCTCCACTTATTGTTAAAACATCAGTTGAATGAGTTAAAGTTATGTCCCCTGCATTCCAGTTTATAACAGCCCCAGAAGCTAAAAATAAACTAGAAAATGCCGTACCTGAGACTCCAAGTGCTATACCATTATCAATTCCGGGACTAAAATTTGTAGCATTAAGTGTAAGTTCAACAGCACCATTAACTGAAAAACCGATCTGATCTGCTCCAACACGATAAATACCCGTATTTGGATCAAGACCAAAAGAAATACTAGGAAGCGCGGCGGTACCATCTGCAAAAGCTACATTGCCTAAAAAACCAGCAGCCCAACTTCTTGTGATTGTTAAATTTGAACCTTGAACTGGTCCCCCATTTACATAAAAAGTATAAGCATCAGCAATTGTCAAAGCTCCTCCAGCATCTCCACTATAAGTTGGAGCTTGAATAATGACTTCTCTTTGATTAGCAAGTGGTCCTGCTCCTGCCGCCCATGTTTTTGTAGCAGAGAGATTAAGATTGGCACCAAAAAATTCTGTTGCTGCTGTTAAGGCTGTATTAGCAGCACCAGTAATAGAAAATACAGCAGAACCAGCAACAGCAGCAGTTTGAGTTACCGTCAATCCATATCCAGCATAAGGAGTTACTAATACACTTCCCTCACCAGTAGCTATAACACCATTACTTCCATTGTGAAAAAAACTGATCCATTGATTTTGTGTTTGATTAGATGAATGAATAAATAAATGTGGATTAGTCTGAACACCATGACCAAAATCATAAGCCTTATCACCTTCTTCGGCGATAATAAATGTATTTTGACCATCCGCAAGTCCAAGAAATAATCCATCAACTGTCTGTGTTGTATTCCAGCCCAAAGAAACATCAGGAACAATCGTAGTATTTCCGAACTTTAATGATTTGTCATCTGAAACAAATATATGGCCAGTTGTGCCAACATCTTTTAAGAATTGTATTTCTTCGGCTGTATTTGTCGTCTTGAAAGTTAGATATTTGTTTGTTCCTTCTGTGAATGAAAGTGTGTCAGCTTGATTATCTTGAAGATAGATATTTTTATTACCTGTTGTTCCTTTGAACAACATATTCATAAAGGTGTTTCCTGCCTCTTCCCATTTTGAAGTTGATGCATTCCATTTGAAATTAACAGCATCACCAGCTCCAAGAGTAACAGTTGCATTATTGAGAAGTTCAAGTGTCGTCCCCGCAGCAACTGCTTCATCCTGTAAAGTTATTGTATTAACATCACTTGTTCCAACAAGAGTCATTGGCTGACCAGTATAAACTCCCGCTTGAATAGTAGGAGTTGAATCAAATTTCTAACTACATACCAATTTGCCGCAGTATCAGGAGAAAGATAAGCAGTTCCTTGATAAAATAATATCGCACTATCGTCTACGTTATAAGCAGTAGAATATCCTGCTCCAGTCTGGGATCTGATTTTTCCCGCACCAGATGATGTTACAGTGTATAAATTTGTATTATTAGCACCAATTATTGAATTATTGGAAAAAGCATTTACATATCCACCACTCCCAGCTCTCATTATACTTGTCGCGTATTCAATTCTTCCAGCACCCAAATCACCATAAGAACCGTTCCCGTCAGCATTCATTACTTTAGTTAGAACATGGGTCGCGTCTCCCCTAACATACATAGACCTCAAATAGGCAGAACCCCCAGCAGCAGTTTGAGCAACATCATCATAGGCAGAACTTCCAAGCTGAAAAGCTACGTCTGCACTATTTGCGCTTCCCGCCGCCGCAACCAAAGTAACCACATCATCGCTAACATAAGTTGCAGTATAAGGGGACGCGCTGGCATTAACCACCATATTTGTCCCGCTGGTAATATTCAAAGGAAAAGTTCCGTGCAAAGACAATCCAGCAAATGCTCCAACTTTAGTTAAGGTTAAAGCAATATCATCCCAAGCCCCAGCAGTAAAAGTCGAAGTTAAGCCTCTATAATCAAGATATACGCATTCTGCTGTTACAATTGCGGCTTCTTGTGAAACTAACAAAGCGTGCTTATATCCGTCCATCCAACAACCTTGTATCCAGACATAATTGTTTGAAGAATAAGCATACACCGCCCAATAATTTGCAGAGGCCGTAGGGTCGGTAGAAGCAAAATGACACCCTGCTAACATTACCCACGCTTCGGTAACATAGACATCGTATGGAGAAGGGCCATTCTGAAAAGTCAACGCATCGTAAGTAATCGCATATCTTGCATATAATCCATCATCTAGAGCTGAACTTGCCGCTTGCATATTAGTTACTTTTTCAGGAGCATGACTTGCCTTGTTGGGCGATGCCGCAGTCGCTCCTGAAATGGTTGTATCTAATCTTACAATATCAAAAGTAGTAGACGCTGTCGGCGAAAATCTCAATGCAGGAGTAACAAGAGTGTCCGCAGTGTTTGAAATTATTGGCGCATATTTTATATATATCTTTTCTGTCGGACTTGTGCTGGTTGTAAATCTAATAAAATAACCTGCATAAGCATTCACTCCCCATCCTGCGCCGGCAACAGTTGTTTCTCCTAAACCATCAGCATTAAAATTATCTCCACCTGTTGCCGTCTGTGACGCTAAAATTGTCGTAGTAGCACCCTGAATAACAATACTTCCGTCCGTAGATACAAAATGACCTCTTAAAATAGCTCCATCATAATAAGTGCCTGCTGCAAGATGAATCGTAACCTTATGAGCCACAACATCTGGAATCAAATCATAGACATATTGTCTTGTTAGCCAAGGATTACCGATTGTTCCATCTCCTGTAACATCAGAACCAGTAGTGGAAATATAATAATCAACATCCGCAGTTGTTTTAAGTGCAACACCATCAACTACAACAGAAGCAGGCAAATTTAGAGTTCCTGAAGTAACACCTATCGTTCCATCTGTTCCATCATGCTGAAAGTAAATTGCTTTTGTCGCATCATCATTAAGTATTGCTAAGGTTGGATTAGTAAACCCATTAAACAGCCCCAAATCTTTATTCAAAGCTGTTTCATCTCCAATTACAAACACTGGAACATTCACTGCTCCTCCTTCAGGTAAACTCAATAATAAAGAGTTGGCATTGGCATCTGCTGTTTCCCAAAGTAATTGAGTCAAAGGTGATCCTGCTGTGCCTCCAAATCCAAAACCAATATCACTTGGAAATCTTGGTTTGTATGAATTTTTTGGAACAATTGATGTTGAAGTTTCCAAATCCCAAAAAGAAGATTCAAAATAATCTAACCTGTTTGTGAATGGATTAAACTTCAACATATTAAGTCTTAACAGCACTAACTAGAGTTTCTTTTGAGGAATCTGAAAAAGTAATTGTAACAATTGCAACTGTTACTCCTAATAATTTATACGTATAAACCTCAACTTCAGAAGAAGGATAAGTTGCATAAATAGCATCTGATTCTGGAATAGCAAGACCAGCAAAAGAAGAAGATTGCGTACTTAAAGAAGCAATAGTTTCCTCTGTTGCTGGATTTATTTGATTTCCTACAACATCTCGTACCCCTGTTAAATCTCTACCTGCTGGACTTGAATCTGCCATATTAGAATTTATCTACAACGGATAAAAAGTTCTTAAACTCTGTTGCTTTGGTTTCATCTATCTCAAGAATTACTTTAGTAATTATTTCTTTCATTTTTGATTTGATGTAAGCAAATTCTTTATACTTTTGAGCATTAAGATCATTCATTTGCTTAATAAAAAGCATCTCATTTTCAATTTCTTGTTTTTCAGATTTAAGAGAATCTTTGAAAACCTTAATTTCTAAAAGAACAACATCAAGCTCTTCTTGAGCATTCTTTTTCTGTGTTTTAATCTCTACTAGAGCACTACTTAATTCTTCATTTGCTTGTACTTTTTCTGTTTGAGTTTTAACAATTAGATCCTTTAAGATCGTTAGATCACTAATCTTTTTTTTGTATTCTTTTTCTAATTCTTGTATTGACGTGTTATTTAATTGAATTTTCTGTTCAGATTCATTGATTTGTTTTTGAAGTTCTTTGACTTTTAATTCAAAAGAACCTAGTTGTTCTTGTTCTTGTGTTATTTTAGAGTCTAAAACTTTCTGATCTTCTAAAACCTTTTCTTTTTTCATTGTCAAATCTAGTAATTCTTGTTTATTTTTTGTTACACTTTTTTGAAGTTCAAGACAATTAGTCGTTATTACATCAATTTCTTTCTTTTTTTGATCTAATTCTTCATCTAATTGACTTACTTCAATCTTTTTCACTTCTTTTACAGCTTCTAATTCTTCATTTTTAGACAAAAGTTCATCAGTTTTTGTCTCAACTAAACTAAGAGCATCTTCTGCTTGTTTTGTTTTATTTTCTGCTTGTCTTTGAGTTATTTTTGCTTCCTCTGCTTTCTGAAACGCAATTTTGCTTTCTTCAATTTTAGAATACTCAAGTTCACAAATATATTTTGTGATAATCTCCTGAATCTGCAAATAAATCCCCCCTGTTTGAAACTCTATAATTTCTCCTTTTGTCTTTTTCTCTTCTAACTCTTTAATGTATTTCTTTATAATTTCCTGAATTTGAAAATACACGCTACTGGTTTTAGATCCATGATTAAATTCTGCCATATTGATAATCTAATTGTTAGATCTAGGTCTCACACAAGCCTTCAATACCTTCCCCTGAAATGGTCGTATCAAGCCAAATTGAATTAAGATTTCTAACTTGAAGAGTTATAGATTGTCCAGCAGACAAACGATGATTAGAGAAAAAATCTGTATTTGTATTCAATGCTCTAGCAGAGGTAGGACCAATAGTAATCACTCCTGTATTAGTATATTTTGCTTTAATAATTACACCAACTCCATCCTCAACTTTAATTCCATGTAAAGTATCTAATGTCACGGTTGCCCCTGCAGCTTCGGTAGTAAGTTCTGAAGTCGAAATTAGAGTTATTGTTCCTGCAACAACTGTATCAATTTCAACTGTTTTGTCATTACTTGCAGATCCACTTATAACAAGTTTGTCTCCTGCCCGAAAACCCATTTTGAGAAACAAATTTGCTGAATTTGTAATTGTGTCTGCCGATGCACCATTGTCATTAAAAGCAATAGTTGATGCTACATACCAACCAGACAATTTAATTGGAGTACCCGATGTTGTTACATTTTTTTGAATTGACTGAAATCCTGAAAGATTTATTAGTCGCATATTTTATTATTGAATTGGATCCACAACTTCCATCATGAGAGTGTGACAGATAGTTTTTCTGGACTTAATTCACATTTATAATAATGAATTAACGCTTTTTTTAAGATCTCGTGATAGTGTTTTATATTACAGTTATGACATAAAATCTCTAATTTTTTTAAATCTTTTTCTCTTTTATTTTCGCTAACACATTGTAAAATAAGATGATTGATTGTTAATTTTTCTGTTGTTTTGCAACGTTTACAACAATTTCCATCACGTTCTTTTAACAATTTCAGAGTCTTTTCATACCAAGATCCTCTTTTCGGTCTTCCAAGCAATTTTTTATTTCTGTAATAATTCTCTCTTTTAGAGAATCTATTTTGCTCTTTATGAGAAATTTTATATTGTTTTCTATATTCTCGAATTTTATCCTTATTTTCTAATCTCCATTTCTTTGTAGATTCTTTAACCTTTTCTCTATTTCTTAACTTCCAATTTTTTGCCCACTCTTTTACTTTCAATTGATTTTCTAGACGAAAAATCTTTGCATTTTTTTTAATTTTTTCCTTATTTCTTTCACGATAAATTCTTTGATATTCAATTGACATTGATGACATACTTGATTAGTTATCTTAATCAATTTTGGGCTAAGGGGTGGAGATAACCCACCCCTTACTTTCGTCCGTCGAACCCAATTTTATTAGAAAGAACAAGATTAAGTTTTAAGCTGCGTCTGGAACTATGGCAGTAGTTACTGCTCCAAGAGTAGTCCAGTTGGCTAGAATCCACTCATCGGCTCCTGTACATACAAACAGTGAAGTTGTATTGGCAGGAATAGCCGCCTCGTTCGTACCATCTGAATCAACGGCATTGATTGTAGCTCCGCTGGCTGCGGGAGTACGGACCTCAAATCCTGTTGCCCCTGCAAATACCCAAATGGTGTTTCCCACCACCGCAGTTGGAAGAGTAAGAATCTTATTTGCGTCATCAGATGTAACCGCAACAACCCCCGTACCAGCCGCGATAATACCTGTTGTCAAGCCATCAGCTGTAACAGTTCTTGCCGTGGCGGTTGTATGAATACCGAGAGTGGCGGTTGCCGCTCCTGTTAGTGTTGTTGTTCCAGTAACTGTCAATGTTTCGTCAAATAATACAGTTCCTGCATCAACGTGTAGAGCTTCTGCACTACCTGTTGCATTGATTTTTACAGCATAAGCTCCTGCATCTCCAATTGTAGCAACATAAAGAGCATTGGAAGTAGAACTAATAGCTCCTGATGCCACAATACTCACCACATCAGCTCCTGCCACCAAGATACCTGAATGAACAATATCAATTGCATTTCCTTCATCTAAAACACCTGTACCAGCGGAGTTGATTGAGATTGCCATTCCTGCGACGTTCGTACCCATGTTGAGGTCAATTCCTTGACCTGTAGCAGCAGAAGTTCCAAACGTAATGTCGATGACGTTTCCTGTGTATACACTATCCACGTCAATGTTCCAGATATGTCCTGATCGAGTAGATGTTGATGTCACTTGGAACATGTCAGTCGCACCAGAGGCAGAATCTGTAAATACGAAATCGTCTGCAGTACGAACACCTGCCATTGTGTAGTTACCAATAATGGCTCCTACGGCGTTCGTCATGTTGATGTCAAAAATCGTACCTGTGGAAGCTGCACTCGAGTCGTAGGCGAATACCGTACCAGTTGTGGCAGCAGTATCGTCGATATCGAAGACAAGACCTGCACGGACTCCTGTTGAGTCAATGTCGAAGATCGTACCACCTGCGTTTGTACCAGCATCACTAATACCGATAAGTGCTGTTGATCGAGCCATTGCACCAGAAGCGATTACAAGGGCTTGTGAGCCTGTTGCAGTCGTTCCAAGATTGATGTCAAGTACGTTTCCTGTGTAGAGTGACGCACCAATGTCAATGTTGAAAATATGACCTGATGCAGTACTTGTGCTTGTCACTTGGAAAACATCCGTTGCTCCAGCAGAGGAATCAGTGATCACAAAAGCATCAGCTGTTCGTGTACCTGCAAGCGTATAGTTTCCAAGAATTGCACCAACCGCATTGGTTAAATTGATCTCAAAGATTGTTCCTGTTGAAGCGGAATTGGTAGCGAAGTCAAATACATTGCCAGTAGTAGCCGCCGTAGCGTCAAGATCAAACCAGATACCAGACGTAATACCTGTATGGTTAATGTCAAATGTAGCACCAGAGGACGTACCTGCGTCGCCGATCTCAATAAGAGCAACTGTGCGTAACATTGCGCCTGAAGCTACTACGAGAGCCTGACCACCAGTTGCTGTTGCACCGAGGTTAATATCTAGGACATTTCCTGTATACGTTACTGCACCAATATCCACATCAATCGTATTACCAGAAGATGCACCATTCTCGTTGATGTCAACAAGCACGGTTGTTCGTGTCACAGCTCCTTGTGTAATCACGATTGCTTGTCCTGCTGTGGCTGTCGCACCAAGATCAATCGCGATCACATCACCTGTGTAGGCAACCGCACCGATTGTCGTGTTAAACACATCGCCAGAAGCCGCACCTGATACGTCGATGTCAAATCCTTGACCTGCGCGAGCACCAGAGATATTTACATCAAACACCGGAGATGTGCCTGTATTAGACACATCAAGGTTGAACAAGTCTGCGTTGCCTGTACCATCATAAAGCACATCAATGAGAGCGGCTGTACGAGCTGCATTTCCACCATCAATATATATTGCCTCTGCACCTACTGCTGCGTTCATGTCGATGTCTAAAACATTTCCTGTGGATGTCGTACTCATTGCCACATCAATCAAATTGCCTGAAATCGCACCATTAACAACAAGCGAAATTAAGTTAGCCGCGCCTGTTGCTGTGGTTGTAAGTTCAAACATTGGCTGTGTGCGTGCTCCAGCACCTTCTACACGGAAAGCTGTCATTGCAACTCCATTGTCGAGGTTTACGTTGATGAAGTTTCCTGTACAAGCAGAATCGGTAGCAAAGTCAAAGACATTTGAATCAAGAACTCCCGTTTGGTCAATATCAAATACATGAGACGTTGTACCAGCGTCTGTATGAGCAAGATTGAAGTCGAACATAATGCCACGCTCACCGACACCTGTGGCAATCTGCATGATTTCGGTTGTTAGATTGTCGTTGTCATTCAAATCAACCAAAAATACCTGTCCACCTGCGTTACCATTAAAAGAACCGACAAAATCAAACCCGATTGTTGCGCCTGATCCACTAGAGTTAATGTCAATACATGAGTGAGCACCTGTTGAGTCGTCTGTAAAGACAATGTCTGCACCTGTACGTGCTGTACCTCCTGAATCAATCAAAATTCCTGTACGAGCAATCGCTGAATCCATATCCAAGTAAATTGCTCGTCCTGTTGCGGCTGCTGTGTGAAGAAATTCCAATGAATCGCCTGAACCTGCTGCTGACTTTGTAAGTCGAAGCATGTCAAGTGCGGCATCTGTTGAATCAGTAAGAATGATTGGGCCTGCGGAAATCGTAATTGCGTGTCCATTTCCATAGGTGTCAGCCATTGTTCCTGCCGCACCACCGCCACCTGCTTCCAAAGAAACAGTATCGAAGAAAAGAACACCATTTACACTATAAAGACGTTGTGAAGTTGTTGTAGGAGCAGATGTACGATCTGCGAGATAAATCAAATTGACTGTTTCACCGTTTTGAGACTGACCTGCTGTTCCTCCGACTTGAATCGAAGAGACATGTAATCCAGTTATATTTGTTGGATCTGCCATAAAATTCTCTTAAAAGGGGCGAATATATTAGTCTTTCGACTTCCTCTGTGCGAGTACACAGGTCAACTTCGCCCCAGTTTATTTTAATTAAGTTTCACTCTCTATTATCTCTGGTACTTCACTGATTGGAATACTCTTTAGACATCCATTATCAAGTAATAATTCAAGAAGAACAGATCGTGTAGCTTCATTTGTTATCTGAATTCCTTGCTTTTCACACAAAGCGACAAGTTGAGATCGTTTAAGATGAATCAGTTGAACCTTTTTTGTCTTTTCCTCCAAAACTTGCTGTTTTTTCTTTGCTGATTCGTAATCCTCAAGAGTCAAACATCCTTGACGGACATTTTCTGCTGGAATCTTCAGAACAAAAACAGCATAAGCTTCTTTATCAGACCAAGGAACACCAAATGCTTTACAACGACCTTGAGTAAGGAGAGCACCCCAATTAGTAGATTGAGACATAATTTAGTTACCTATTTTTTAGCATTATTCTCAAGCAGCAGACCCATCACTACCTCTGAGATAACTTGCCCATCCAAATCCACGAGAGTACACAAGACGTAATTTGTAATCCCAGTTTCCGTTTGAGTGAATATTTTCAGGAGGAAGTAATGTTGGACGCATGGTGAAATATGCTTTAAGTGTTTTCTTCACTTTAGAAGAATCAGCCATGAACCAATAATTGGAAGTATCAGTTCCACCTGTTCGCAAATCTTGACGTTCCCAAACAATAAGTTTCTTGATCTTTCCTTTAAGAGCATTTAGATCATTGTTTGCTTCTCCCGGAATCTGTGTGGAGTACAAGAGACGCTCTGCCAAATCCTCGTTATCAGGTCCCACAACGACTGTATCAAGATGAATAGGTCGTGTTAGACCTTGTGGGTCAGTGTACTTGAGAGCACGAGCGCGTTCGTTGACAATCGCAGCTCGTGAAAGAAGAGGATTATTGGTCGTTCCATCGTTAATTAAGTTTGAGAATGTAGTAGCAGTCGTACCGTTAGTGTGGACAGTTGAGAACAATGCAAGACCGTTAGGTCCTGTTGGTGTAACAGAAGCTCCCCATACGTCGGTATAAGCTGTAGTGGCAAAACCACGAAGCAAAATATCTACGAAGGACTGGTCAAGCTTATCCATTGCTTCATCCATGACAGATGTAGCTATTTCTGTAATCTGTTCATACAAATCCCATTCGCGCATGAGCTGGGTGACTGGAACGATTGCGCCGAACTGGGTTTGGGTGAGCGTAAATGTATCACCTTCATCAGACGTCAGATGTGGAAAATCAGCACCATCAGGAACGACTTCAATCCCAGCAACACCGTGCAAAAGCCGTTCTTCATGTGTTCGACGAACTTCATCCTTGATATCAAAGAGTGTATTGGCAGCTGCCATTTCCGCTACTTTAAGATCTCGGGTTTCAACCATTAAAGACTCAAGAGAGTCTGTAAGGCTTTGAAAATCAGATACTCTAAGCATATTATGAGATATTATTCACGAAATACCCTTTAACTCGGGTTGTCGCAGTATCAATGATACTTTCGATATAAAATACATCGTTGGCGCTTGCATCAGGATTGATTGTTGAGTTGGTAGCAAGATCAGCTAATGTGCCAACATCTGTTTGTGCTGGAACTGCATCAGTATCTGCATCAAAAAGAACACCTTGTGTTTCAAGAACATCAATAAGTTGTCCTGATACTGTGGTTGTAACGGTCTCCAAACAGATATACCGAACTTCTGTTGAAGCATTTGTCGCAAGTCGCAAGAGACCACTCCCATTGTCCTCAACTGCCGCACCTTTCAAAAAAGCAACAGAATTGGCAGCTGGAAGTCTTGTCACGCGACCTGAATCGTAACGAATCGGACGAAAAGGCATAATTAAATTTATTTAAGTTTTTTTAGACAGCCACGAATCCAAACCCCCGCTTTTTTGTAGCAGAATGTTTTTCTTCACTGGCTTTGGTTTGCCATCTTGACCTTCACTTTTTCCTGATCCGGCAGCCATGACGCTGGCAGCAGATTGAGCTTTGAGTAATTCTTTCTTTCCACTTTCTTTTGCGGAAATAGTTGAATCACTTACAGCTTTATGGATTCGATCAAAACGGTCTTTGAAGAACTTTTTTGTAACAGGAATGTTGTGCCTTTTGGCGTAAACTAGCTCTGGTAAACGTTCGGCGTATTCCGTTTCAAATCGTTCTTTTGCCTTTAGGTTTGTTGTGTACTCGGGATGTTTATCCACAAATTCCTCTAAGGCTTCATTACGCCATGCACTGTAAACAAGAGCTTCTGCTTTTGAAACATCAATAGATTCTTCTTCACTAGACGTAGGCGTAATTTCCGAGAGTTCTAGCTTCTGCTTTTCCTCTCGTCTGTCAGATTTAAGGCGAGCAATCTCACGAAGTAATGCTCGTTCTTTTTCTGTGCCTTCGACGACTTCTTCCTGTTTTTCTTCTTCCTCTACAGGCTCATCGATGGCTTCCTCCTCTTCAGTTGCTTCTTCCTGTTCTTCCACAGGTTCCTCTACTTCTTCCTCTTCTTTTGGTTTAAGTTTCTCTGCCATCTCACGAGCTTTTTTCTGTGCGAAATCGTGTGCGTTAAAACTCTCACCAACAATCTTTTCAATTTCCATATTTTAACTGCCGATTGTCCCCGCAGACGGGATTGTTATGCTGGCGAAGACCCAGCTGTTACTTCCGTGGTCAAAAGACCTTTTAGATCAAGAAAAAAACGCTCTCATAGCAGAGGCGTTTTCTGAGTTTGTTTGTTCGGTGGACGCGAATACACCGTTCAGACAAACGCAGGGAGCGCTTCTGCTGTGTTTCGCGTCTTTAATTTACTTGTTTTTTGTTTTCTCTTTTCATTATTGTATCACCTTTTT
>Ga0209212_1002335_pt1 | contig 27336 bp, 22 predicted proteins | sample RifGroC2_FD_183996 | JGI IMG/M metagenome (GOLD analysis project Ga0209212, IMG submission 183996) | Groundwater microbial communities from Rifle, Colorado, USA - Groundwater C2 (SPAdes) (version 2) | ecosystem: Environmental > Aquatic > Deep subsurface > Groundwater | place: Rifle, Colorado... | reverse complement strand
GGCGGGACATTCACGGACCTTGTCCTGCTGCAGGAAGAGACCGGTGAAGTTTCTGAAACCAAGATTCTCACCACCGGTCCGAACCCAGCGGCGGGAGTCCTGCAGGCGCTGAAGGCCGCCCTCGCGCGCGCCTCTGCCCCGGGGGAGGAGATCAAATCGATCCTGCACGGAATGACGATCGCCACCAACAGTTTAATCGAGAGAAAAGGGGCCAAGACCGCCCTTCTCACGAGCCAGGGCTTTCGCGACATCCTCGAGATCGGCCGACAGATCCGCCCCAAACTCTTTGACTGGTCCGCCGAAAAGCCTCAGCCCCTGGTGCCCAGGAAATGGCGTTTTGAATTGAATGAAAGAGTCAGAAGCGACGGCTCGATCCTGGCTTCGCCGCGTGCCGAAGAGGTTGCGGAAGTTCTGCGCAGAATAAAAGCCGAAGGGATCGAGGCGGTGGCCGTTTCGTTCCTCTTCTCCTTTCTAACCGCGAAAAACGAGGAGAGGGTCGGGGCGATCCTCCGGGCTGCCGGCCCCGACCTGTCCATCTCCCTCTCCTCCCGGGTCCTTCCGGAATACCGGGAGTACGAAAGAACCAGCACGACCTGCGCCAACGCCTTCATCACCCCGGTTCTGAACCGGTACACCGAGAAGATGGAAAGTGACCTCCTTTCCCTTGGCCTGGCGGCCAAGCTCAAATTTCTCCAATCGAACGGCGGCATCGCCACGGCCGAGGCGCTACGGGAAAACTGGATCACAACCGCCCAGTCCGGCCCCGCCGGGGGCGTAACGGCCGCCACCTACCTCGCGAAGGTCCATGGGATCGGGCATGCCATCAGCATGGACATCGGCGGAACGAGCTGCGACACCTGCCTTATCCGGGACGGACTGCCGGGTTGGACGACCGAATCCCAGGTCGGCGGGATGCCGATCCGGACCCCCATGATCGATGTGCAGTCCATCGGCGCCGGAGGGGGCAGCGTGATCCACATCGACGGCGGTGGGGCCCTGCGCGTGGGTCCTCGCTCCTGCGGCAGCGATCCCGGTCCCGCCTGTTACGACCGTGGGGGGCGGGAGGCGGCCATCACCGACGCCCACCTGCTGATCGGCGCCCTTCAACCCAAGTACTTCCTCAAGAAGGGAATCCAAATCAACCCGGAAAAGGCCAACGCCGCGCTGGCGGGACTGGGCGCATCGATCGGCCTTTCGGCCTCCGAGGCGGCGACCGGGGCCATCGAGGTCATGAACCACAACATCGCCCAGGCGATCCGCATACAGGTGGTGGCCAAAGGCCTTGACCTGGGCCTCTTCGCCCTGATCGCCTTCGGGGGAGCCGGCCCGCTCCATGCCTGCTTCGTTGCCGATCTGCTGGGCATGAAAAAAATTCTCCTCCCGGACTTTGCCGGGGTCTTTTCGGCGCTGGGCGCCGCCCTGGCCGATTACCGCTATGACTTTGTCCAGGCCCACCCGTCAAGGATGGACCGTCTGACGGGGGCAGAGTTGGAAAAGATATTCTCCGCCCTGGAGAGGAAGGGCGAGGGCCATCGTCGACATCACCCGAGGCTGCCGCCGAGGATCGACCGTTCTCTGGACCTGCGCTATGTCGGTCAATCCTTCGAGATCAACGTTCCCCTGGACGCGGTCCCCGAAGGGCGGATGATTCTGGGTGATGTGATTGAGCGTTTCCATCGTCTTCATGAGGAGGCCTACGGGTACTGCGACCGCCGCGAGCCTGTCGAGCTGGTCAACCTCCGCCTCAGCTGCTTTGCCATCACCTCGAAGCCTCCGCTCGTCCGTAAGAGAGAAGATCCGGGCCGGCAGAACCACGGCGCGCGGCGCATTGAGGAGTACGCTTTACGCGAGAGAATCTTCCTCGGACCCGGAGAGAAGGTCACCGGCCCCGCCATCGTTCTCAGCGAAAATTCGACGGCCATCCTCCCGCAAGGCTGGGAGGGCTCGGCGGTCGAAGACGGGACGCTGATCCTCTGCAAAGGAGGCGCGGCATGAGGATCGATCCCATCAAGTTGGAAATCATCAAGAACTCCCTGATCGGCATCACGGAGGAGATGGGCATCGCCCTCAAAAAATCCTCCTACTCCCCCAACATCAAGACCCGCGAGGACCACACCTGCTCGCTCTTCAACGCCGGCATGGAGATGGTGGCTCAGACAGCCCACCAGATCGGTCATCTGGGTGCGTTCCCCTACATCCTGAAGAACATGATGAAGGAGCACCGGTTCGAGGACCTCAGGCAGGGGGATATCCTCGTCGTCAACGACCCCTACCGCGGCGGGACCCATCTGCCGGACATCATCATGGTCTCGCCGGTCTTCTGTGGCGAACGTTTCTGGGGCTTCGTCGCCAACCTGGCCCACCACTCCGATGTGGGCGGGATGGCGCCCGGCAGCGTCCCCGGGAATTCGACGGAGATCTTCCAGGAAGGGATCCGCATCCCCTCGGTCAAGCTCTTCCAGGCCGGGGTCCTGCAGGAGGACCTCCTCAAGATGATCCTCGCCAACGTCCGCACCCCGAAAGAAAGGAAAGGGGACCTGCAGGCCCAGATCGCCGCCAACAACCTGGCGATCCGCCGCCTGCTCGAGCTGATCGACCGTTACGGTTTCGACGAACTCGCCCTCTACGCCGCGGAGACGATCAACTACGCCGAGCGCCGCATGCGCGCCGCGATCGCCAAGCTACACGACGGGGTCTACACCGGTGTGGACTACCTCGACGACGATGGGATCACCGATGAGCCCGTGAAGATCGCCGTCACGGTCCGCAAGGAAGGAAGCGAGATCGAGTTCGACCTCTCGGAATCGGCCCCGCAGAGGATGGGCCCCACCAACTGCACCTCGGCCATGGCCCTCTCCCTGATCATGTATACGCTCCGCTGCCTTACCGACCCGGAGATCCCCCAGAGCGAGGGGTGCTATCGCCCGGTCAAGCTTACGATCCCTGAAGGCAAGGCGCTCAACTGCAAGTTTCCGGCGGCCGTGGCCGGCGGCTGGGAGATCAGCCGCAGGACGATCGACGCGGTCTCCCGTGCTTTTCTGCAAGCCCTGCCCGACAGGGTCCCGGCCGGATCGAGCGGCGCGATGAACCAGATCACCTTCGGGGGGAAGTTCCCGGGGCGGGACTCCCGCTTCGCCTATTACGAGACGAACGGGGGCGGCTTCGGGGCTCGGCCGGACAAGGACGGGATGGACGGCGTCCACTCCGTCTCCAACACCAAGAACACGCCGGTGGAGGAGCTCGAGCTCTTCTACCCCGTCTTCATACGCCGCTACGCCCTGCGTGAAGACTCGGAAGGACCGGGCAGATTCCGCGGCGGGCTCGGCATGATCCGCGAGATCCAGTTCTTAACCGACGCCGGCTTCGCCGTCATGTCCGACCGTCAGAAGTTCAAGCCCTGGGGCGTCGGCGGCGGCGGCGAGGCTGCGGGGACGGAATACTTCCTGATCTCCGGTCCGGAGAAGATCCCCCTGAAGACCAAGACCACGGGCCGGGCCAAGCCGGGCGACACCCTGGTCATGCATTCCTCGGGCGGCGGCGGCTACGGCGACCCGCGCAAAAGGTCAAGGGAGATGATCCGGCGCGATCTGGAGGACGGAAAAATCAGCCCGGAGAGGGCCAGAAAAGTTTACGGATGGGAAGAATAAAAGGGGGGCGCCCGTCAGAGGAGGCATCTTTATGGAGAACATTTTTACGGGAATTTCCACCATTTTTGCCCCAATGAACATATTTTTCTGTTTTATCGGCGTTTTTGTGGGAACCCTCATTGGAGTCCTCCCAGGCATCGGGCCTGCTGGCAGTGTCGCACTTCTCCTTCCCTTTACTTTTAATCTGCCTGCAATTACGGGCATCATTATGTTAGCAGGAATCTTCTACGGTTCTCAGTATGGAGGCTCAACCACCTCAATCTTGGTGAATATTCCTGGAGAAGCTGCCTCTGTAGTCACTTGTTTAGATGGGTACCAAATGGCCAGGCAGGGGAGAGCAGGAAAAGCCTTGGGAATCGCTGCCATTGGATCTTTCATCGGCGGTACCTTTGGTGTGATATTGCTCCAGCTCATGGCTCCACCTATTGCTGTATTTGCATTAAATTTTGGACCGTCCGAGTTCGTTGCCATCATTCTCTTTTCCTTAACCTTGTTGGCGTATCTGGCCGCTGGTTCCATGATCAAGGCTTATGCTATGGCGGCATTAGGAATGATCATTGGTTCTGTCGGAATCGATAGTGTTTCCGGGCTCACGCGTTTTACTTTTGGAATCCCTGAATTATACGAAGGCATTGGCCTCGTTCCTCTTGTCATGGGTATCTTTGGTGTCGGAGAGATTCTGAACAACATAGAGGAAGCATACAAAAGAGACGTTTTTAAAGCCCAAATTGGGAAATTGCTTCCAAACATACAGGATTTCAGGGATTCTGCCAAACCAATCGCCAGGGGTTCGGTCTTGGGGTTTCTCGTCGGAATAATACCAGGCCCTGGAAATATTATCTCCTCTTTTGTTTCCTATACGTTAGAAAAAAGATTCTCTAAACATCCGGAGAATTTTGGAAAGGGGGCCATTGAAGGGGTTGCCGGTCCAGAGACAGCCAATAATGCCGCTACGGCTGGCGCTTTTATTCCTCTTTTGACCCTTGGGATTCCAACCTCTGCAACAATGGCACTTCTCTTGGGCGCCTTGAGGGTTCATGGTGTCATCCCCGGCCCTCTTCTCATTACAGAACATCCAGATATATTCTGGGGGGTGATTTTCAGCATGTACCTTGGAAATATCATGCTCTTAATTTTAAATCTTCCTCTGATCGGGATGTGGGTAAAGGTACTGAAGGTACCTTATGGATACCTTTTCCCTCTGATCCTTCTTTTTTGCCTTGTTGGTGTTTACTCCGGTAATGCAAGCTTCATAGATATAAATATTATGATTTTATTCGGAATATTCGGTTATTTAATGAGAAAGACGGGTTTTGAGGCGGCGCCTTTGATTTTTGCATATATTATGTGTCCCATATTGGAAGAAGCATTTCGGCAATCTTTAATTGTCTCGAGTGGCGACCTCACCATATTTATGAAGAGACCGATTACCGTAATCGTTTTATCCATCACTTTATTCTTCATCGTCTCTTCAATGTTTGCATCCCAGAAAAGAAAAAAATTGCTGAAAAAAATCGAAGCTGCAGGTGGTCTGGAGTAAGGTTAGAAGCAGATTAGATCTTTATCAAAGGCACATTCATTAAATTAAGGAGGTAGAAAGATGAAAAAGGATAAAAAGATTTTAGGAGTAGTTTTTGTAGTTGTTCTTTGGTTGAGTATGATGTTTGGAGGATTGGCCTTTGCTCAAGAAAAGTTTCCGTCACAGGGATTTACATTGATTGTTTCCTGGACAGCAGGAGGTGGACAGGACATGGTGGCCCGAGGTTTGGCGCCAATATTGGAAAAAAACTTGGGCCAGAACGTCGCCGTCAAAAATACGCCTGGCGGTGGTGGATCCATTGGTTTTATGGAGGCTATGCGCGCTAAGCCGGATGGATACACTATAGTTCAATTTTCACCATCAATTAGTATTCTGCCGTATATGATGAAGACAGATGTTTTCTATACCAAATATGATCCCATTGCATATGGTGGTTATTCTCCGGGGAGTATTATGGTTCGAACCGAATCACCTTTTAAAACCATAAAGGATTTCCTCGATTACGCGAAAGCCAATCCTGGAAAAGTAAGGGTGGGAAATACAGGGTTCGGATCAATAGGACATATGCTGGCTATTGATATTGAAAGAGCTGCAAAGCTTAAATTTATACACGTGCCGTATAAAGGGGGTGCACCAAGCTTCACTGCAGCACTTGGAGGGCATATAGATTGCGTAGCAGCATGGGTGGGAGATGCCTATCCTCTGGTTCAAGGAAAGAAATTAAGGGTTCTTGCCGTCACAGCTCCGGTGAGAAACAAGTTTGTTCCTGATGCACCGACATTTAAAGAACTGGGGATAAATTCAGAGGTAATTACTGGTTATGCTTGGGCTGCACCCAAAGGAATACCAAAGGATCGGATGAACATTCTTTATAATGCCTTCAAGAAGTCGCTTGAGAGTGCAGGGTTTGCCAAGTATGCTGATGATCAGGGTGCGACCATAACCATCAAAAATCCTGAAGAGTACGGGAAGTTTTTGGTTGATCAGGATAAATTTTGGAAGGAATTGATTCAGGGTGCAGGGCTCGACAAAACACAATAAGATTTGCAAGAATCCATTATAATCCTTTTGATTGCATGTAGAAAATAGCCTTCAAGGTCCTCGCTCCCCATTTCTTCTAAAGGGGGGCGAGGAGGGGTTATCGATTTTCATGGTTTGTGACTGTCTGCGCCTGCCCTTTCTACAAACAGTGCAGGTTCAGGCGTAATTATAATATCATATTAAATTTACTGAAGGATGCCTTTTATGTATGGATGGCGAGGAAGAATTGGGTTGATTGTTCCATCCTCAAATACAACCTGTGAGATGGAATTTCATCAGATGGCTCCTGAAGGAGTATCTGTACAAACCGCCAGGGTTTTCAATCCGGAGATCACGAAGGAGGAGGAGAAGGAAAAAGCAATGATGCAGATGAGCTCAGAGCTTCTCCGGGCTGCCAAAGAGGTCGCCAGTGTTCAGCCAGGCGTTATTATTTATGCCTGTACGACTGCCAGTTTCATTAAGGGCCCTGGCTATGACAAAGAACTGGGTGAAAAGATAAAGGCTGAGACAGGAATCCCTGGTTATTCTACCATTACATCAGTGACGGAGGCTTTAAAGGCCTTTGGGTTAAAGAGGGTTGTTCTTGCAACCCCCTATGCCCAGTCCATTGGTGAAAAAGAGACCGAATTTTTACAGAAGGGGATTCCAGGGATGAAGGTCGTCGCCCAAAAACATCTGGGACATGTGGCCAATCTTCCGAAAGGTCGACTGACCCCTCAAGTCGCTTATCAGACGGCTTATGCGATTAACAGGCCTGAAGCAGATGGGATTTTTATTAGTTGCACGAATTTTCGGACGATTGAAATCATCGAGCAGTTGGAGAGGGACTGTGGAAAGCCAGTTGTGACGAGTGTTCAAGCCTGTTTTTGGATGGCCCTAAAGGCTTTAGGGGTTGCAGGACCTAAAGGGTTTGGAGGCCTTTTCCAAAAATAAAGAGATTTGTGAACGAAATCAAAAAAGTCATTCTGACTGTAAATGGGGGAATCAAACCGGAGTAAGTTTTGATTTTTAAACAAAAAAATTTTAGGAGGTGCAACTATGTACGGATGGCGAGGAAGGATCGGGCTGATTGTCCCGTCCCTAAACACAACCGCTGAAATGGAATTTCATCAGATGGCTCCAGAGGGGGTATCTGTGCATACGGCCCGGGTATTCAATAAAGAGGTGACCAGGGAGGAGGAGAAGGAAAAAGCGATCCTTCAGATGAGCTCAGAGCTATTGAGGGCCGCAAAAGAGTTAGCAAGCGTCGATCCTGGCGTGATTATCTATGCCTGTACAACAGCGAGTTTCATCAAAGGGCCTGGGTATGATAAGGAGTTGGGAGAGAAGATCAAGGGAGAGACAGGGGTGCCTGGGTATTCGACAACAACAGCGGTGGTAGAGGCATTGAATGCATTTAAATTGAGGAAGATCGTCTTGGCGACGCCTTATAACATAGGGATTGGGAAGAAGGAGACGGAGTTTTTATTGAAGGGCATTCCTGGAATGAAGGTGTTGGCGGAGAAGCATTTGGATATTGTGGCTGGATTGCCGAAGGGGGAAATAAGGCCAGAGGCAACCTATCGAATGGCGCGTGAGATCGATAGGCCTGATGCGGATGGGATATTCATTAGTTGTACAAATTTTCGGACGATAGAGATCATCGAGCAGTTGGAGGCGGATACGGGGAAGCCCGTGGTGACAAGCAATCAGGCATCAATGTGGATCGCATTGAAGGCGCTGGGGGTCGCTGGGCCCAAAGGGTATGGAAGACTCTTTCAAAAGGAAACTATATGAACAACATAGATTGTATCAGCGGTTTATTCCTGCTGGTCCTCGGAATTGGCGTTTTTCTGGTGTCGCTAACTTATCCGATCGGGACCCTCCGGACTCCGGGCGGGGGGCTCTTTCCGCTCCTGGCCTCCATTCTCCTGATGGCCCTTGCGGGAGTTATAACGATCCAGGCCTTCATGAAAAAGCAAGGGGGAATCACCAAGCCTTTTTTCTCGGGAAAAGAAGCGCTGAAAAGGGTCCTCATCGGCTTAGTTGCCCTGCTGGGATTCCGCTATTTTCTTCCTTTCATCGGATTCGGGTTTTCCACCTTTCTGTTCGTCCTTTTCCTAACTAAATACCTGGGACATTACAACTGGAAGGTGAGCCTCCTCTTCTCAGCCCTGACGGCGGTTGCGGCTTACTACTTGTTCCAAGTTTGGCTTAAAGTCCCGATGCCCACACCTTTTTTAAGGTTTTAGTAGTGTAGAAAGTGGGAATTTGTGTGAGTGTTAGTGAGGGAAACCCTGGAAGCGCTTTTTAAGGGGGTGTTTGTGGAGGTTTGGGAAGTGATCCATCCCGGCATCCTGACGACCATTCAGGATCGGGGGCGCTATGGGTACCAGCAGTACGGCGTTTCGGTCTCGGGGGCCATGGATAAATTTGCCCTGCGTCTGGCCAACATGCTGGCAGGAAACGACGATGGGGAGGCCGCCCTGGAAATGACCATCGTCGGCCCCAAGTTGCGGGCGTTGCGGGCCTGCAGGATCGCCATTGCCGGCGCCGACCTTTCCCCGCAGATCAACGGCCGCCCGCTCGCCACGTGGCAACCCACCGAGATGCAGGAGGGGGATGTGCTCTCCTTCGGCACGGCCAGGAGCGGCTGCCGGGCCTACCTGGCCGTTTACGGGGGGATCGAAGCGCCGCTGACTATGGGCAGCCGTTCAACCCACATTCTTTCCAAATTGGGAGGGCTCAATGGCCGGGCGCTAATCAAGGGGGACCGGATCTCCATCCGCAACGCCGGCGGGGATCTCCGCCGGTTTAATCCGGACTTCTCCTTGCGCCGGGAGCAGATACCTTCCTATGGAAGAGAATGGCAGGTTCGGGTGATCCCGGGGCCCCAATCCGACTACTTCACACGCCGGGGGATCGCCGCCTTCTATAGCGCGGAGTACGACATCAGCCCCCAGGCGGACCGGATGGGCTACCGGCTGAGGGGGCCGAAAATCGAACATAAAGCGGCGGCCGACATCCTGACCGATGCCACCCCCCGGGGGTCGGTGCAGGTGCCGGGCGACGGGAACCCCATCATTCTGCTCTCGGATGGGCAGACCACGGGAGGATATTCCAAGATCGGGGTCATCATATCTCCGGACCAGGACCGCCTCGGCCAGGCCCGCCCTGGTGACAAGATCCGATTCCGCAGAATGGGAGTCGTCGAAGCCCAGCGGATCATTCAGGGAGAGGAAGAAAGGATTCAGGAGATCAAGAGGGCCTCCCTGATCACGATATGAATATGTACAAGCGCACGCGGTATCTGATCGTCGGTGATAAAGGTCTTTCGGTGGAGTTCGGCAACGCCCTGAGCGAGGAGATCAACCTCCGGGTCCAGAAACTCTGGGTTTCCCTGAGGGAGTCCCGGCTGCCCGGGATCATCGAAGCTTTTCCGACGATTCGTTCGCTTTTCGTTTATTACGATCCCCTGGAGATCGGGGTCAAGCGGCTCATCCGGGAGCTGAAGCAGATCGAGTCTCGGATGGGGGAGATCACCTTGCCCCCATCGCGGCTGTTCGATGTGCCTTGCCTGTATGGGGGAGAATTCGGGCCCGATCTCGCGGGGATCAGCGAGATCCTTCGCCTGCCGCCGGAGGAGATCATCCGAATTCATAGCGGCAGGGAGTATTTCATTTACGACACCGGGTTCATTGGCGGCTCGGCCCATTTCAAGATTCCGCCTCCGTTGGATTCGCTGCCGCGCAAAAAGACCCCCAATCTTGGGGTCCCGATCGGGGCGGTGCTGGTGGCCGGCGGTATGGGAAGCGCTTTTAAACCGCTGGCTGGACCGACTGGTTGGCACTGGATCGGGACCTCGCCGCTGCAGCAGTGGTTTCCGGAGAAAGACCCTCCGCTGCTGATCAACCCGGGGGACCGGATCATTTACAGGCCTGTCGATCGAGAGGAGTTTTTCAAAATCAGGAAGCTGTTCGATGAGGGGCGCTATGACCCCCTCTTTTCAACACGGCATCCCGGGGAAACGGGATAATAAAAATTTTCCACGAATCACTTGCACTGGACACCGAATGCTGACAGTGTTTTTCAAAGGAGGTTTACGATGGAAAAAATCGATATCAGCGCGGATATGGGCGAAAGTTTCGGTCATTGGAAGTTGGGGTTTGATGAAGAACTGATGGAGTACATCTCATCGGCCAACATCGCCTGCGGCTTCCACGCCGGAGACCCGCTCGTCATGCGCAACACCGTGCGCCTGTGCAGGAAGCACGGGGTCAAGGTAGGGACCCACGTGGGCTTCCCGGACCTGGTGGGCTTTGGCCGAAGGATGATGGCACTGACGCCCGAAGAGTACCTCTATGACTCGCTTTACCAGGGGGGGGCGTTGCAGGCGATCGCTCGGTCGGAAGGGGAAGAACTCCAGCATTTCACGTGGCATGGCAGCGCCGGTACGACTTTTTACAGCAATAATGAAGAGATCGCCCGGGCCGGAGCCCAGGCGGTGGCGATGCTGGACAGGAACCTGATCGTCCCTGTCATATATGGGCCCAAGGGCGACCTGCTTGCCCGGGAAGCGGAGAAGTTGGGGCTGAAAGTGGCCAGAAAATTCTTTGCGGACCGGGCGCTGGGCGCGGACGGCATGCTGGTATCGCGGAAACAACCGGGGTCTGTCATCAAGGACCCTGAGTTGTGCGCGGACCGGGTCCTGCAGATGATCCACGAAGGGAAGGTGAAGGCTTACGACGGCAAGGAAATGACGGTCTCCGGCCACACGATCATGGTTCACGGAGACACCGATACTGCTGTCAAGGTGGCCAGGACGATCCGTAAAAAGCTTGACGCTGCGGGCATCCAGGTTGTCCCTATGAAGGAGTTAAATCTTGCAGGCGGCTAAGAACCCTTCGTGAATAGCCTCGATGGCTTTCCGGGGATTGACGCAGTCGCCGACGGCATGAAATGCAATCCCCGATTTTTTCAGGGTTTCCTCTAGGATTCTGTCAGGCGCCACCCCAGTGGCAAGCACAACCGTATCCGCAGGGAGAATTTCTCGGCCTTCTTTGAACGTGATGTGCACCCCTTCCGCAAGAATGGCTTTCGCTTTGGTGAGAACCCGGATTTTTATCCCTTGCTCGCCGAGGCGCCGGAGAAGAAGTTTGCGGGTCATCCCTTCCTCATCGCGGGCAATTTCCTTATCCATTTCCACCAGCGTGACCTCTTTCCCTTGTTGAGCGAGGAAATCCGCCGTTTCCGCGCCCACGGCCCCGCCGCCGATCAGGGCGACGTTTTTGCCAACCTTTTCGGGAAAGGCGAGGGCTTCCCAGGCCGTCAGAACCTTTTCCCGGTCTGTACCCGGAATCCCGGGCCTTTGGGGAAACGCTCCACTGGCGAGGATGATCACTTCGGCGTCAGCCGCAGATATTTTTTTAGGGGCGACTTCCTGGCGGAGTCGTATTTTCACCCCGGCTTTTTTCAACTGGCGGGTGAGGAAATCCAGGTAGACCTTGATCTCCTCCCGGCAGGGGGCAAGGGACGCCAGGCGGAACTGCCCGCCCAGATGATCTTTTCTTTCCCAGAGCGTGACGTCATGTCCGCGCAGAGCGGCAATTAAGGCAGTCTCCATGCCCCCTGGGCCTCCGCCGATGACCCAGATTTTTTTAGGGACAGGGGCCGGTTGTATTCGGCGCTCCCGCTCGTGGCCGACGGCCGGGTTCACCATGCAGGTGATTGATTCTCCCCGATATAGCCTCTCCCGGCACCCCTGGAGACAGCCAATACAGGGTCGGATGTCCTCCGCCTTTCCCTGCCGCGCCTTCCGGGGAAAATCCGGGTCCGCCAGAAGCGCTCTTCCCATGGTAATCAGGTCGGCTTTCCCCTGCTGCAGGATTTCCTCGGCCATCTCGGGATCAACAATCCTCCCGACTGCGGCCACGGGAATGGAAACAACCTTTTTCACCGCTTCAGCCAGGGGCACGAGGCATCCCCGGGGAATGGCCATGGGCTGTAGCTCCATCTCCTGCGTCTCGTGCGTTCCTCCCGATACAAGGATGGCATCGATGCCCCACGATCCCAAGTGTCGGGCTATTTTCTGGCCATCCTTCGCGCTGAGTCCCCCATGAATAAATTCAGCGGCGCTGATTCTCACCATGATGGGAAAATCCTTGCCTACGGTTTCCCGGCAGCGATGAATGATTTCTTTCAGAAACCGCAGACGGTTTTGGAACGTCCCGCCGTACCTGTCTTGACGGGTATTCGAACAGGGAGAAAGAAATTGGTGTATTAAGTACCCATGAGCCGCATGAATCAGGATGGCATCAAACCCGGCTTCCACCGACCGCCGGGCTGCCTGGCCGAATGCCTCGATTAGCTCTTCGATCTCGGCGATTTTCAGGGCGCGGGGAACGATTCCTTCCATGGCAGGCGCAATGCTTGAGCACGAGACCGGAAATATGCCGTTCATGGCCAGGGCGTTGATCTGGCGTCCGGCATGATGGAGCTGAGCGGAGATTTTGGCGCCCTGGGAATGAACCTGATTAACCAGTTCCTTGAGTCCCGGAATCAAGCGATCCTCATGAAGTCCCAACCGATGGATTGCTCCTCGGCCCGATGGGTGGACATAGCCCGATTCAATGAGGATCAGTCCCGCACCTCCGCAGGCTCTTTCGACATAGTAATCGATAAGCCGGGAAGTGACGGCGCCGGTTTCATCTGCAAAATGGGTGGCCATAGGGGCCATGGCGATGCGGTTTTTCAAACGAAGACGGCCGATGAAGAGGGGGGAGAAGAGTTTTGAGTATTTCAAGTTCTTTTTCCTTCTTTGTAAAGGCAACGGATATGGTTTTTACATGAGACGTTCCCCCGGGAGCAGGGGATAAGATTTCGAGGAGGGGGGCTCAACCCAGCTTCCTTGACTTTCTGATAGAGGCTGTCGATCTTGAGAATCTCATTTTGAGGTCCTTCGATCAGCAAGGTGGAGCTTCCTTCTGCACCCAGGATTCCACCTTTGCCAATCACCCATACTTCTACCTTGGCCAGGGTTTTGAGAGCCTGAACTTCCGTAAAGATACTGCCGAAGATGGGAATCAGACCCACGGACATGCCGTAGGAGAGATCCACCTTCCTCCTCCCCATGATTGGAAGGAGATCCATGATGCTCCCGGGAACCAATTTTTCCAAACCGGCAGCGATCAGGAAGGGGACCCCTTCGGTCAGCAGGGATTGAAACGAAGGCAGGCACTTGCCCCCGGCATAGGAGCCCGCCATAATGGCGGCATGGCCATGGATATCGATGGCATTCGCCCCGGTAACGACCAGGTCTTCCGGGGTGAATGCCAGTGTTTCTTTCTCCCAAGCTTCCCGGGTTTCCAGGGGAATCACTTTTTTGCCCACAAGGATAATCGAATGAGGAAGGGAAACTTCATTTTTGAATTTGGACGTCTGCGTTCCTTTTGGGGTGATCATTCCGGAAATCTTCAGAGGTTTTCCGCAGAGCTCTTCCGAAATCGCCGAGACCGTTGTTCCGCCCTTCAAAAGAATTTTTCCGTTCCGCCGGGACTTCCTGACTAACGGATGAACTCGGATCCCCAAGGCAATGATTCTTTTGCCCTCCTGAGAAGTCAAGGTGATTTGAATCCGCATCGGAATGTATCCTTTATTCTCTTTCGATGATAAAGTTCAGGTGATCGTCCACGGTGACGCGGGAGTGCATGCCGACAATCGTGGTTGACTCCCGCTCCTCGATGATCGCCGGACCATCGAAAGCGGCCCCCGGCGCCAAACTGTAGCGGTCGTACACCGTCGTTTCCACAAATTTACCCTGCTCCGGGAAATAGGCGCTCCGCTTTCCTTTGATCCCCGAACGCTCGGCCGCGACCTTCTTTCCCGAATAGTGGATGCTCAACTGCGGCGCGGCGCAGCTCGCCCGCAACCTCCAGGTCAGTCCTTGGATCGGCGTGCCGGTCAGGTGGCGGCCAAAGGAACGGTCGTAGGCCTGATAGAAATCCTCCACGATCTTTGGCAGACTTTCCAGGCCGATCTTCCCCGCGGGGATAACAGAAGGAATCTCATAGAATTGCCCATAATAGCGCATGTCGGCCGTCCGCTCGAAGAGGATATCCTTCCGTTCCACCCCCGTGGCGGCCAGCGCCTTGGCGGCGTCGCTCTCCATCTCCTCGAAGATCCGGTTCACATGGGCCCAGTCCAACCTGTCCAGCCGAACCATATAACTGCGCACGTAGTCCACGGCCATCGGCGCGACGAGGAAACCCAGCGCGGAGGCCGTGCCGGCGGCCGCCGGGCAGATGATCTTTTTCAGCTTCATGATCTCGGCGATGCGGAAGGCATGGATCGGCCCAGCCCCCCCGAAGGCAATCAACGCATAGTTGCGGGGGTCCTTGCCCCGCTCGGCGATGTGAATGCGCGTCGCCGTGGCCATGTTCTCGGTGACGATCTTGTTGATCCCCACGGCCGCCTCCTCCACGGTGATCTTGAGCGGGTCGGCCAGCTTCCCCTTCATCACCCGGCGGGCGGCTTCGATGCTCAGCGACATCTCCCCGCCGAGGAAATAGTTGGGGTTCAGATAACCCAGGATCAGCGCGGCGTCGGTGACCGTCGGGTCTTGGCCGTTGAAACCATAGCAGGCCGGCCCGGGAGAGGCGCCAGAACTCTCCGGCCCGACCTTTAGCAGGCCCAGACGGTCGATGTAGCCGATCGATCCTCCGCCGGCGCCGATCTCGATCATTTCGATCGCAGGGATCTTCAAGGCGAAGCCGGAACCCTTCTGGAACCGGCTGATCCGAGCCGCCTCGAACTCCCGCGAGAGGGAGGGCTTGCCGTCATGGATCAGGCAGATTTTGGCCGTAGTCCCGCCCATGTCGAAAGAGACCAGGTCCTTTATGCCCATGAGGCCGGCGTAATAGCCTGAAACAAGCGCCCCCGCCGCCGGCCCCGATTCGCAGAGGCGGATGGGGAACTGCTCGGCCAGCCTTACGCTGGTGATCCCGCCGCTGGAGATCATGATGTACAGGGCCCCGCCGAACCCCTTGGTCTTGAGCTGCTCGTCGATCTGGCGCAGGTACTGCTTTATCAGCGGCTGCACGTAAGCATTGGCCACCGTTGTCGAGGTGCGCTCATACTCCCGGATCTCCGGGTTCACCTGGCTCGATAGGGAAAGATGGAAATCGGGAAACTCCTTGTTCAGCAGCGCATGGATCTTCTGTTCGTGGTCCGGGTTCATGTAGGAATGGAGCAGGCATACCGCCACGGCGGCGACCCCCTGCTCCCGGAAGAAGCGGGCAATCCCGCGGACTTCCTCCAAATTCAGAGGCAGGATAGCCTCGCCCTTCTGGTTCATCCGCTCCGCCACTCCGCAACGAAGCTGCCGGGGCACCAGGGGCTGGGGTTTGTCCATCTGCAGGTCGTAGAGTTCGTAGCGGAACTCGTTGCCCATCTCCAGGACGTCCCTGAACCCTTTGGTCGTGATCAGGCCGGTCTTGGCCCCCTTCCTCTCGATGAGCGTGTTGGTCACCAGGGTGGTGCCGTGGATGGCGATGACCACCTCGCCCGCCGCGATCCCCGTCTTGCGCAAAATCTCGGTGAAACCCTCCACGACCGCCCGCGAGGGGTCGTCCGGGGTTGTGAGGCACTTGCCGACCTCCATCCACCCTTTCGCGTCGTCCAGCAGGACGAAGTCCGTAAAGGTCCCGCCGATGTCGATTCCCAGCTTATATCTGTTCATGAGTCAAAAGTCCGTAATCCTTCCGCGCGGCTTCGGCGGAAATCAGCCCTTCCCGCAGATCCTCCTCCACGGCGGCGCGATCCCGCTCCCGCGGGGGGAAGAACCCTCCCCCGCCGGCGTAGTTGATGTGCAGTTTGTCTCCCGGCTTCATGTAGTTCGTGGATTTGGGATGGATGAACTCCCCTTCGTTCCTGACGATGCGGTTTGGGGCGCCGGCGAGCCCTCCCATGAATCCCTGCGCCGGGTGATCCCTGCGGTCGGTCAGCAGGGAGATGCGGATTGGCTCGGGCCCGATCATCTCGATGACGATCTGCTGGCCCAGCCCTCCGCGGAATTTTCCGGGCCCGCCCGAATCAGGGATCAACTCCTTTTTCCAGAAGAGCAGCGGCATGATGCTCTCTTGGATTTCGATCGATCCGCAACTGCTGTTGGTCGGGTAAGGGATGCAGGAGAGACCGTCCTTGTCGGGCCGGGCGCCCATGCCCCCGTTGGCAAAAAGGACGGAGGAGAATTTTTCCCGGTCCTGCCCCAGGCCGGTGAAGAGGACCCGCAGCGTGGGCTGACTGCCCGAGTCGGCGATCACCCGGTCCGGTATCGCCGGGGCCAGGGCCCCGAAGACCGCCGTGCTCAAAAAATGCCCGATCAACTGGCGGGCGTTGCACGGCGCCGGGTAGCGCGGATTGAGAATCGACCCCTCCGGCGCCTTCACGGTGATCGGCCGGTATGAGCCTTCGTTTTTCGGGGTCAGCGGGTCCAGGGCGCATTTGATCGGATAGGTTGTATAGGAATGGGTATAGGCCATGACGCAGTTCAGACTGCGTTCGATCTGCGGGGAGGTCCCTTCATAGTCCACCTCCAGTTCGCTTCCCTTGACCGTGATCTTGCATTGAATGCGGATCGGGGCGTCAAACCCGTCCATCTCCACCGTCTTCTCGTATACCCCGTCGGGAACGTTCCGGATGGCCTGGCGCATGATCTGCTCGGCCTTGTCCTGGATGACCAGGGACAGATCGTTGAGATCATCCAGCCCCGTCTCTTCCAAAAATTCGAGGAGCCGGTTCTTGCACGTGGTCTGCGATATGATCTGGGCCTCCAGGTCCCCCATGACCATGTCGGGGACCCGGACGTTGCCCCGGAGGATCCTGACCAGGGTCTCGTTGATCTTCCCCGCCTCGTAGAGCTTTACCGGCAGGATCCGGATCCCTTCTTCAAAGATCTCCCGGGCGTCGGCCGACCAGATTGTCCCGCCGATGTCCGGGGAGTGGGCAATCGTCCCGGCGAAGGCGACCAGCTTCCCCTTGAAGAAGATCGGCATGGCCATCGTGATATCGGGGAGATGGCCCGAGGCCAGCCAAGGATCGTTGGTCATGATCACGTCCCCGTCCTGCCACTGGTCCTGCGGGTATTCCCGCAAGAAATGCTTCATCGTCCGCGGGACGGTGGCGATGAAGGAGGGGATGCTGGCCGTGTTGTTCACGAGGCCGTCCCCGTTGGCCGTCGTCAGCATGCAGGCATAGTCGTTCGACTCCTTGACGATCGTCGAAAATGAGGTTCGGACCAGCGTGGCCGCGGCCTCGTCGACCACGCTGATCAAACGGCTCCACATGATCTCCAGACTGATCGGATCAAATTCCCTTGGCATGAATCTTCTCCTTCCCCTGGGATGGCTTCGCAAAAAAGTCCAGCAAGAAGGATTCCCATGACGGTAAACCCTTCCCTGACGAACCAGATCGTTAGTTGCGCGCCTCTTGCCGCGAGACCGATGCCAGGAGGATCAGAAGCGCCCGAGATCATTCCGGCTTGAATCCGCCAAAATCAATGATCTTTTTCCACTGTTTATCCTGGGCTTCCAGATAGGCCATCAGCCCTTCCGGCCCCATGTACTCGATCACCCCGCCCTGTTTGGCATAGAAGGCCTTGAACGCCTCAGAGTTCATGGCTGCTTTGAAGGCGTCATGCAGGACCTTGATTCGCTCTTTCGGGGTGCCTTTGGGAACGACGTACCCGTACCAGGTCCCCACATCCAGGTCGAACCCAAATTCCTTGAAGGTCGGCACATTGGGAATCGCGAAGTTTCTCTTGGACGAGCTCACCGCCAGGATCCTGAATTTTCCCCCTTCAACGTAAGGCAAAAGGGTCGAGATCTCGGCGAGCGTGCCGTCCACGTGCCCCCCGAGAAGGGCCGCAACACACGGGCCGCTTCCCTTGTAGGGAATGTGGGTAAATTTAACTCCCGTGGCCATCTCGATGCCCACGTTGCCCATGTGGTACATCGCCGCGTGGCCGGAGTTGGCCATATTGACCTTGCCCGGGTTGGCCTTGGAGTAATCGATGAATTCCTTGAAGGTCTTCCAGGGCGAGTCGGCCTTGACCGCCACGCCGGCGGGGACGATCACAGTCGTGATGATCGGCTCGAACTTCTTGAAGTTGACCCCGGTCTTGGTCGTGTACTGGGTCACGACCAAACTGGGGTTGACGATCCCCACGGTGTAGCCGTCGGGGGGCGCGTTGGCCACGAAGTTCCAGGCGATCGTGCCGCCGCCGCCGGTCTTGTTCACGATCATCGCTCCCCCACCGAGCGCCTTTTCAAAGGCCGGCTGCAGCGTCTGGGCGTTGAGCGTTCCCCCTCCGCCTGGGGCCCAGGGGATGATCAACTGAATGGGCCGGTTGGGAAATTTCTCCTGAGCCGCTCCCCATCCTGTCGATAAAAACAGGAGAATCCCCGCAACCATCAAAATGGAACAAATTCGTTTTCGAGAAATCATGTTGGCCTCCTTATGATAAAAAAAATGAAAACCCGTTTCAATCCTCATCGATTTTTTCCAGAAACCGCTTTCTTTTCTCCTTGATACCGCTAAAAATATTCATGAATACAAACAGAAAGGCAATAGCGAGAATCGTTGCCGAAATGGGCCGTCTGAAGAAGATGGAAAAGTCTCCGTGAGATTTTATAAGGGACTGGCGGAAAGCCTCCTCCAGGAAGGGGCATAAAATGTAAGCCATGACCAGAGGGGCCGGCTCAAACCCGGTCTTTTTCATCAGGTATCCCACCAGCCCGAAAAAGATCATGACGTTCACATCCACCAGGCTGTTGTTGTTGGCATACGCCCCCACAAAGCAGAAGAAGAGAATCAGAGGGAAGAGGATTCCGTAAGGGATCTTCAGGACCTTGATCCATAAACCGATCAGGGGCAGATTCAGGATGAGCAGCATGAAATTGCCGATGTACATGCTCGCGATGGTCCCCCAGAAGATATCCGGGTTGTTTTTGATCAAGAGGGGACCTGGGGTCACACCGTGGATGATCAGGGCGCCGACGATCACCGCCATCACCGCACTGGTGGGGATCCCGAGGGTCAGAACCGGGATGAAGTTTCCGGCGCAGGCGGCGTTGTTCGCCGATTCCGGTCCGGCCACTCCCTCAATGGCACCCTTTCCGAATTGTTCCGGATGTTTGGAAAGACGCTTCTCCACGGCGTAGGAGACAAAAGAGGAGATGGTGTTGCTGGGCCCCGGGATCACGCCCATTAAAAAACCGATCGCGGTTCCGCGGGAGATCGGCATGATGGAACGTTTCCAGTCTTCCCGGTTGGGCAGGAGCCCCTCGATCCTGGTCACAAAAATATCGCGGGTAATCACCCGTTCGATGTTGAGCAGAACCTCGGCCACCCCGAACAGACCCATCAGCACAGGCACCAAGCCGATCCCGTCGAAGAAATCCGGTATGCCGAAGGTGAAGCGCTCGATACCGGCGATGTCGATTCCGATCATCCCGATGAACAGCCCGATCAGGGCGATGATGAAGGCCTTGATCAGGGACCCCGAACTTAAATAACTCAGAATGGTCAGGCCCAGGACCATGACCGCGAAGATCTCCGGAGGGCCGAACTTCAACGCCAGTTCAGCGATCGGAGGGGCGAGGAGCATCAGGAAAATGACCCCAAACGTGCCCGCGATGAAGGACCCGAAGGCTGAGATGCCCAGTGCCGGGCCCGCCCTTCCCTGTCGGGCCATCTGATAACCGTCGATGCAGGTGATCGCCGCCGCCGCTTCGCCGGGTATATTGACCAGAATGGCCGTCGTCGAACCCCCGTACATGGCCCCGTAAAAAATGCCCGAGAGCATAATGATGGCCGAGGCCGGCGGAAGGTTGAAGGTGACCGGAAGCAGCAGGGCAATGGTTGCGGCGGGCCCGATTCCCGGGAGAACCCCGATCAGGGTTCCCACAAAACAGCCGATCAGGCAGAGGATGAGGTTCAAAGGGGTCGCCGCAATGCTGAACCCCGCGAGAATGTTGGAGAAGATGTCCATGTTTTTAGAACCTCAGAATCGGCAAGGGCATGGGGATTTTCAGCCATACCTGGAACAGGTAATAAGCGATGACCGCCGTAACGACTGAAAAAAAGATACTCGCCTTCCACCCATACCCCCCCAGGAACTTGATGAGGAAGAGGATGAAAATACCGGTGGAAGGAGCAAAGCCGACGACCGGCAGGAGATACCGGTATCCCACCAAGCCCGCAAACCCCAGGAGAATTCTCCGGGACGCGCCTTTCTCCGGGAAAAACGGGGCCGGCGCAAGCCCCTTACCCTTCCTGGACAGGAAGGCCTGAAGCGTGAGGATCGCCGATAGGCTCAGCAGAAGAATGGAGGCGATGAGGGGAAAAAGCCCGGCCCCTGGCGTCCGGAACGTCCCGATGGGATAAGACAGGGACTTCAAGAACACCGCTGCTCCCACAACAAGCAGGATGATTCCGCTGATGAGGTCACGATTCTTCAATGCTAATCGCCATTGTTTCATGAACACACAAGGCCCTTCGTATGAGGCTGTCACGGTCAAACAACGATATGCTTTTGATAAGGTATTGATTTCTATGGCTGGATGTATAGGGGAGCTATTTTTGTTTGTCAAGGGATATTTTGCATCGAAAAACAGGGGCTGGCGATACGATTGGGAAAAGGAGGCGCCAAGGAGGCCGGACCCCCATCGGGTTGCCCCTGAGTCGGGTGCAGTCTCAGATTGGATTCACGGAATAATTGCTTGACATCTCGCAAAGGCGTGTATAAGCACACACAGTCTGGAAATTGTCGGTTCAGGGAGGAACGATCGGATCAGAGGGCCGGCGGCGGGGAAACCGACGGAATAGAATGGAGGTATGGTACATGGATAACTTGACATTCGGGATTACGATGCTGATCTGCGGCATGGGGGGGACGATCCTGACCCTGTGGATCATGAGCCTCGTCATGGGCCTTTTGGGAAAACTGTTCCCTGTAAAGCCGGAAAAGAAGGAGGCATAGATCATGGCAGACGCAATCATCAACGGCATTGGCGGCCTCACCGTCGGATTTCAGATGCTGGCCGTCGACTGGCGGAACGGCATCATGCTTATCGTGGGTTTCGTCCTCCTCTATCTGGGGATCAAGAAGGACTGCGAGCCCCTCCTTCTGGTTCCCATCGGCTTCGGGTGCATCCTGGTCAACATCCCCCTGTCGGACGTGATGAGCCAGGAGGGTTTCATCCGGGCTATCTATGACGCCGGGATCGTCACGGAGCTCTTTCCGCTTTTGATTTTCATCGGCATCGGCGCGATGACCGACTTCGGGCCGGTCCTTGCCCAGCCGTCGACATTCCTCCTCGGGGCGGCGGGTCAGTTCGGGATCTTTCTCACGCTGCTGCTGGCCCTTGCGCTGGGGTTTCCCCAGCTCGATGCCGTCTCCATAGGGATCATCGGGGCGTGCGACGGGCCGACAGCCATCTACGTGACATCGAAATACGCCCCGCATCTCCTCGGCGCCGTTTCCGTTGCGGCTTACTCCTACATGTCGCTGGTGCCGATCATTCAGCCGCCGATCATGAGGCTCCTGACCACGAAGAAGGAGCGCATGACCGTCATGAAGGCGGTGGCGAAGCCGGTCTCCAAGACGACGAAGATCCTCTTCCCCCTGGTCATCACGATCCTCGGCGGTCTCATCGCCCCGAAGGGGCTTCCGCTTCTCGGGACGATCATGCTGGGAAATCTCATGCGGGAATCCGGCGTGGTGAGTCGTTTGACGAAGGCCTCAGAGAATGAGATCGCCAACGTCGTGACGCTCTTTCTGGGTCTCTGCATCGGCGCTACAATGGTGGGGAGCGCCTTTGTCAAGGCACAGACACTGATCATCCTTGGTCTCGGCTTCGTGGCCATCTGCCTCGATACGGTCTGCGGCGTCTGCATGGGCAAGGTCATGCGGGTCGTCACCGGTGGCAAGGTAAACCCCCTAATCGGCGCGGCTGGGATCTCCGCCTTCCCCATGGCGGCGCGCGTCGTCCAGAAAGAAGGGGCCAAATGGAATAAGAAGAGCTACCTGCTCATGCACGCAATGGGCGCCAACGCCGGCGGCCAGATCGGCTCCGTCGTTGCCGCCGCGGTGATGCTGTCGGTCCTGGCGGGGATGGGAATCATCCGCTGACAAAGGAAGCCACATGTCAATACTGCTTACTGAAAAGGCCAAACTGCACGGAGATCGGACGGCGATCGTCGCTTCGGAAGGCACGTTTTCCTATCGGCAACTGCTCGACGCGTCGGGAAGGGTCGCCTCGTTTCTCCTGAACGGATCGCGGGATCTGGAAGAGCGGCCGGTGACCTTTCTGGCGCCTCCGGGGTTCCAGTACGTGGCGCTGCAGTGGGGCATATGGCGTGCAGGGGGAATTGCCGTACCGCTGTCGCTTTTCCATCCGCGGCCGGAATTGGAGTACGTGATTGAGGACACCGCGCCCGCGGCGGTGGTCGCCCATCCGGATTTTGTCGATCGGGTCAGACCCATTGCAGCGGATCGGGGGCTCCGGTTCGCCCAGAGCACCGATGCCCTGGAACACCATCCGGGTAAACTGCCTGCAGTGGCCACATCGCGGCGTGCAATGATTCTCTATACGAGCGGCACCACGGGCAAGCCCAAGGGTGTGGTCACGACCCACGATAACGTGACAGCGCAGATCACCGCTTTGGTCCAGGCCTGGGAATGGACGGAGAATGATCGGATCCTGGAGTTTTTGCCGTTGCATCATGTCCATGGGATCGTGAACGTCATCTCCTGCGCGCTCTGGGCGGGAGCGGTCTGCGAGATCGTTCCCGAATTCGATGCCCGGAAGGTATGGGATCGCATCGTTCGGGGCGGTTTGACGCTGTTCATGGCTGTCCCCACCATCTACATGAAGCTGATCGATGCCTGGCAGAAGTCGTCACCCGTTGACCGGAAGCGGATGTCCGAAGGCTGCCGCAGGATGCGGGTGATGATATCGGGTTCCGCGGCCCTGCCGGTGAGTACGCTGGAGAAATGGCAGGAAATCTCCGGGCACGTCCTCCTCGAGAGGTTCGGAATGACGGAGATCGGCATGGGGTTATCAAACCCGCTGCATGGAAAGCGATTTCCCGGCTGTGTCGGGACGCCGCTGCCGGGCGTGGAGACGAGGCTGGTGGATGAAACAGGTACCCCGGTCGCACCCGGGACCCCGGGTGAAATCGAGGTGCGGGGCAAACCCGTTTTTTCCGAGTACTGGCGAAGGCCGGATGATACCCAAAAAGCATTCCGGAACGGCTGGTTTATGACCGGGGACGTTGCCGTGATCGAGAACGGGATTTACCGGATTCTCGGGCGGAGCAGCGTGGATATCATCAAAACCGGAGGCGAGAAAGTCTCGGCGCTCGAAATCGAAGAAACCCTGTTGACCCACCCGGATATCAGGGAATGCGCCGTGGTGGGAGTGCCCGACCCGGTCTGGGGAGAGAAGGTCTGCGCAGCACTGGTCCTCGATGCCGGAAAAACAACCGACATCGAAACACTGCGTGCCTGGGGCAAGCAGCGGCTTGCCCCGTACAAGGTGCCCAAGGATTTGGCGGTGCTCGAGACGCTGCCCAGGAATGCCATGGGGAAAATTATCAAACCCGACGTGAAGAAGATCTTCAGCGCGTGATCATTTTATTCGGCAACCAAAGCGTCAGCTCCGGCCAGATCGAACAGATGGCAATCCCTAACAGAAGTATCATCACGAAAGGGAAAGAACCGACAAGCACCTTGCTTAAAGGCACATCGGGGGCGATTCCCTGAACGACGTAAAGATTCAGACCCACCGGCGGAGTGATCAGCCCCACCTCCATATTGATGGTCATGATGACCCCGAACCAGATGGGATCGAATCCGTACTTCACAAGGACAGGGTACAGGATAGGCGCCAGAATCAGGATGATCGCCACGGGGGGCATGAAGCACCCCAGAACGAGCATGAAGATGTTGATCATGATCATGAGCGACCACTTGGAAAGGCCCGAGCCGACAATGGCGTCGATGATCGACTGGGTGATGTAGAGCTTGGTCATGACGGCGCCGAAGAGGAAAGAGGCGGCGATGATCATCAGGATCATCGTGCTTTCCTTGATGGTCATATGCAGGACTTTTTCGTAGTCCTTGAGTTTGAGCTTGTAGATGGCCATGACCAGAAAGAGTGCCGCCACCGACCCGACACCGGCCGCCTCGCTCGGAGTAGCCCAGCCGCCGTAGAGGCTCCCCATGATGATGACAATCAAAAAGATGAACGGGGCAACACGGCTGAGGGCCGAGACCTTTTCCTTCCAGGAAAACGTGACATTTTCAAAGAACTCGTTGCCCGAACCCTCGGATGCAGGCGAATTTACCCCTTCCCTGGTCCTCTTCCTCCTGGCCCATTGGGAATAGATAACCACCCAAATGCACATCATGATGGTGATAACGATCCCGGGCGCGACCCCGGCCAAAAACAGCTTGCCGATCGAGGTCTGTGTAGCGATGCCGTAAATGATCATGGTGACGCTGGGCGGAATGAGAATGCCCAGGGTCCCGCCGGCAACGATGCAACCGGTGGCCAGGGAATCGGGGTATCCCCGTTTGCGCATCTCCGGGATGCCCATCGTGCCGATGGCGGCGGCTGTTGCCGGGCTGGACCCGCAGAGGGCGGAAAAGATGGCGCAGGAAACGATATTGCTGATGGCCAACCCTCCGGGAAGACGGTGGAGCCACCGGTGCATACCCTCGTAAAGATCCGATCCCGTCTTGGTTGAGGCGATGATGGAGCCCATCAGGATGAACAGGGGAATGGCTAAAAGGCCGAAGTCATTGAGCCCATCGAACATCATGTGGGCGATAAGGTCGAACTGGTTGACGTCCATGAACAAGAGGATAAAAAGCACGGAAGGAATGCCCAGGGCAAAGGCAATGGGCATGCCGCTGAAGAGGAAGACCAGAGAAACCAGGCCAACGAGAATTCCCAGGGTGTTAGGATCCATGGCTCTTCCCTCCTCTTTTCTCGATGATTTCAGAGATCAAACTGACATATTGGAGGGATAAAAGGGTCATTCCCAGGGGAAGAAAAAAATAGGGGATGGTGAGGGGTGGACCCCATAAGGATTCCGAATGCCATCCCTTGGAGGTCGCTTCCCACCACATCACCCAGCCTTTCCAGGCCAAAAGCAGGCAAAAAACAAGGGAAATCATCGAGGTGACCAGAGACAGCTTTTCGGTAAATGCCCCGGGAAGAAGACGAGTGACCAGGTCGATATTGATATGGGCGCCGTCTTTCAGGCCATACGCCGCCCCCAGGTAAGTAGCCATGATGGTCAGATAAACGGAAGATTCGATCTCCCAGATGGTGGGTATTTTCAGGATATACCGGACTATCACCTCGTAGGTGAGGATGAAGGCGGAGAGCACAATGGCCAGGCTGCTTACATGATACAGAATGCGGTTGAGGTTTTCGATCTTCTGCATCACCCCCCGGAGAAGTTTCATCGTCATAAAGACTCCTTTATGAATTGACGGGGGGAGCACCCGGCTCCCCTCGTCAATTGGGTCACGGATTGCGATTGCCTTTCGCTGTCCTCAAGCTATTTTACATCCAGCGCCTTCTGGAGCAATTCCTTCCCGCCTTTCACCTTTTCGGCATATTCCTTCCAGGCGGTATTTTTGGCCGCTTCCGCCCAGACCTTGAGTTCGTCCAGAGTCATATCGTGGACGATGACGCCTTTGGATTTAAAAAGGTCCGTCACTTCGGTATCATCCTTGGCGGCCTCGTCCATGGCAAACTTCTCGAGTTCCTTGCCGACTTCCACGACGATTTTCTGCTGTTCCGGAGAGAGTTTTTTCCAGGTGACCATGCTCATCGCCAGAGGTTCGAACATGTACCAGGTCGTGGTGACACGGGGGGAGGTATAGTACTTCACCTGCTCGTAGAGGCGGTACGATTCAAAGGAGGAAGAAGAGGTCATGCAGGCGTCCAGAACCCCGGTCTGCAGCGCGAAATAGATGTCGCCGGAGGGCATGCTGGAGATGCCGGCCCCGGATGCATGGAGCATCCTCTCGAACATCTTCCCCGCCGCCCTGATTTTCACACCTTTCATATCCTCCGGCTTGGTCAGGGGTTTGGCCTTGCCGGCCATACCGCCCCCGCACCAGGCCCAGGTGATGATCTTCATCCCGTTGTCTTCGCTGAGCTTCTCGATTTCCCTGCCGATGGGCGCATCCTTCCAGCGCATGGCCTGTTTATGATCCTTGACGATTGCGGGCATGAGGGTAATGGAGAACTGGGGGATCTTCCCCGCGGCATAATCAAGCGGATACACGGACATGTCCAGGGCCCCCTTGAGCATGGCATCGTACTGCGGCCCCGGTTTGAAAAGGGCGGATGCGGGATAAATCTCGAACTTCAAAGCGCCTCCGGTCTTTTCCCCCACTTTCTTTGCGAAGAGTCGGACAAGCCTGTCCCTGAAATCGCCCTTGTCGATGCTCCCTCCCGGCCACTGGTGGGAGATCTTGATGGTCATGGCGGGACCGACAGGCTTGACCTGCGCGTAGGTCTGGGACGAGATGAAAAGACACAGGGAAAAAACAACAATAACCAATTTTATTTTTCGATAGTCCATTTTCTTTCCTCCTTTTTATTTGGGGTAAAGAATCTTCTGCCGATTGATGTTGACGCCCTTACAATAGAAGTCGGCAAACCCTTTTATCCGCAACGGCTTCGCAAAAAGCACCAGCGGCACGGTACACGATCGACTCACCACCCTCCGGGCGGTAAATCCGGCTATGGAAGAAAACCCGGTTTAGACGCGCACCGCCTCCGACAATAAGGCTTTGTATGTGGCGCTACCGGTTTTAAGGAGTGAGGCGTACTCAGAAATACGCCTTAATTTCATAAAAGAATCTGGGGGTGTATTGTAAATATATACACTGTCCTGTCAAGCGATTTTTTCAGTAATGTCAGGAGCACGTGATATGTCCGGTTTATAGCACGTAATCTGTCCGGTTTGTTAGAGTCACCGTTGGAGGTGGCGGATGAGACGGACAGAGATACAACAGGAGAACCGGAAGATGCGATTTGAAGA
>Ga0209212_1002332_pt1 | contig 27370 bp, 21 predicted proteins | sample RifGroC2_FD_183996 | JGI IMG/M metagenome (GOLD analysis project Ga0209212, IMG submission 183996) | Groundwater microbial communities from Rifle, Colorado, USA - Groundwater C2 (SPAdes) (version 2) | ecosystem: Environmental > Aquatic > Deep subsurface > Groundwater | place: Rifle, Colorado... | reverse complement strand
CAAGGCCTTGGCCATGGCATCCCAATCCCCGGTTTTGGTCATTGCCGGCGAACATCCGGCGTGGACGGATAACGTCTATTTTGCCCAAGGCCTTGTTCAGGCAGAAAAGGTTTTTACCGGGATCACCAAGAAGACTACCCGTGTCACCAGCCCCAAGTCCATACTGTCTGAGTTCAAGCGTATGTATCGCCTGGCCATGACTCCTCCGATGGGCCCGACTGCGATTTCCATCCCCTGGGATACCAGCTATGAATTAAGCCGTATTCCGTTGGTGGAGGCTTACTTCTTATATGGCCCTGGAAACTTCCTCCGGACCGAGAGGAAAATGACCCACGAAGATCCGGCTTTAGTTGAAGAAGCCGTCAAATGGTTGCTATCCGGTGAGAAACCAGGAATCATTGCTGGGGAAAGCGTCTGGTATGACGACGCGCAGGCAGAATTGAGGGAACTCGCGGAACTTACCGGCATTCCATGTCACAGCCGAAGGAATGCCAGGGGGGCTATTGACGAATACAATCCACTCAACTGCGGTGGACGAGCCAGGGGGCGCTTCCTTCGAGGATGCGACCGCGCATTGATTCTCGGACTGCGCATCGGCTATCTTGAGATGCACGGATATCCCCCATTCTGGGGTGAGCAGACCAGGTATATCCAGGCTCAAACATGTCGTGAGAACGTAGACCTCTTCTTGGGCACAGATTACGAGCTGATCGGGAACATCAAGGCACTTCTCAGGCAGATGATTGAGTGCGTCAAAGATATGGGCATCAAAAAGCCCCCGGAAAAATGGAATGACTGGCGCAAGTACATTGCTGACAGCAAGGTTTACTATGAGCAAAAGGTACTGGAGCGCACGGAGAAAATGAGGGGGGTTACGCCCGTTCATCCTGACTTGATCGGTCGGCTTGCGTATGAGGTCATCAGAGATGAGCTGAAAGATGAAGCAATCTCGGTTATTGATGGTTTCACGGCCTCCTCCTTTTACACCGACTGGAACCGGTGCAGAACCGCCGGCAGGGTGCTGGACGCCAGCGACACCATCGGCATCGGGCACGGTCCAGGTCTGGTCCTTGGCGCAGCCTTGGCCACCAACAAGTCCATCCCGATTGTCTGCGTGATCGGCGACGGCGGTATTGGCGCGGGCGGCATGGATATCGAAACGTGCTCCCGATGGGATATCCCATGTGTCTTCATCCACGAAAACAATAACACCATGGTGGCTGGCGGATGGCAGCTCTTCTGGTCCAAAGCGTGCAGACCCACCGGCAATGACATGCTCGACTCCTACTCCACATTACCTGGCATCCGATACGACAAGATGATGGCGGAATTCGGTTGCCATACAGAATTTGTGGAAAAAGATGGTGAGTTCAAGCCAGCTTTTAAGCGAGCTCTTGACTTTGTGCGTGACAAGTCTAAACCGGCCTTTATCGAAGTGTTCGTGGAAGGCCGTGTCATGAACGAAATCTGGGCCACCTTCCTCACCAATTGCTGCGGGTTCCTGGAATGGGAGGACCTGCCAGAAGAAGGAAGAAAAGCAATCATGGACTTGGGGCTTTGCGATCCTACTTACCGTAGCTTCGCGCCCACGTGGCCGGATGAAGCGTTTGCGGTTCGTAAAAAAAGATAGTTCCGCAGGAGATCGTGCCGGGTCGCATTCGTGATTAGGTTTCCTTCATTCGATCCAAAAGGGTTTGTTTTCATCCTGCCCTCCTTCCCGCAATTCCCGGGGGAGAAGGTCGGTAGGGGCGACCGGCAGGTCGCCCCTACCTTGAACGTAAGTTGGTGTAAGAAGGCGCGAGGGGCCGCAGCCTGCCACAAAAATGGGAAGTCCCTTGCGTCTTTACCGTTTCAAAGTGCTCGTGTATCCTTGATGGCTACGCATTTATAAAAAGCGATATGAGGTCACGTTGCCCACGCTTCAAACCGCCATACAGTACAGCATGGAAGGTCCTCTGCACAAGGCGGTCGGTAGCCTGGAAGAGATTCTGCAATCTCATCCCAGGCTTAAGACCGCCGCCGCTTATCTGGCCGACGGATATTCCAGATTAGGCAATTACGAAAAGGCGCTCTCCATCCTCTCCCAGATGTGGGAACGTGGTTCCTGGGATGAGGAAATGGAGAAGCAAAGAGAACGCCTCCAACGGAATTTGGACGACTTAACAATAGTTGAGCGTTCCCGGTTTCATAACAGCCCTTTTCTTTCCCACGCGATCGTTCCGGACGGCAAAGGCGGGTACCTGGTCGATTCTCTTGGGTTCCCCGGCACGTGGATCTGTCGCATCCAAGGCTCCCGATACCTTCCTCCCCCAGCCTATCTTCGTTTCCTGAAATCACTAGCGTGGGTTACGGAACAAATCCGGAATAACGAGCTGCCAGTGGGTGGAAGTTGGGGCACGGCATGCCGTGTCCCTGCCCTGGAATGGCCGTTTTCAGGCACGGTGAGCATCACTCAAGACCCTGGTGAAAACCAGATTACTTTATCCCTGGTCAAGACCAGGGATAAGGGAATCGAGTGGCGCGTTGAGGTTGGTCTTTCAGTCCTGAATTGGGAAAGAGAACAGCAGCGGAATGAACTTAGAAACCTTCTGGAAAAGGCACCATTTTCTATTATTGAAGAAACGAAAGCAGACCCTTCCCGTTCTGATCATCCTACTCTATGCAGTGGTTTCCCAAGGGTTCTTATGATTTCCCTTGGGCTTGCTTCTGACTATGCCATCACCATTCTTCGCGACAGGCTGATGCACAATGGATTTCCAGCAGCCGCGAGCTTCATACGATCCCTAAAACACCTGGAATCTTATATAGAAAGCTACTTCAGGATTCCGGAATTCAATAGCCACCCCCCTCATATTTTTGCTGTTTCAGTGCTCGATGCCGTCATCGAAGAGGCATGTTACCTGATCTCCAGGGTTCGTCAGTGTTTTCCGGAGGCGTTTGTGATCATCGGTGGTTCCACCTCTCAAACTCCGGAGCAATTCGCTTCGCTTGTGCCCAATTTTGATGTTTTGATCAGAGGGGATGGCGACGAAATACTATCTCAAGTAAGTGGCATTATAGGGCAGTCCAGCAGAAAAGAAGGACTTTCAGACGCTCAGATAGAAGCGTTACTGGCACTGCCAGGGGGCTTGATTATCCGGGATGGTCAACGAAGCATCGTTCACCGACTTGATTTTACTCATGTTCCGAAAAAATATCACTTGCCCCGACCTGACAAATTAAAGACTATTTACTACTGGCAGACCTCCCGGGGATGCCCCTATGATTGCCGCTTTTGCAACAAGTGGTCTGGCAAGCGCTACAGTATGGTACTTCCGTGGGAAGAGGACCCGGTTGAGCTGCCTCTGGCCAGAAGAAGCGCTTTGGCCATGATCGAATTTCTGCTTTCTCGATTAGCTATGGAGTGGCCCGATGGCATTTCCCGGAACCAACTCGAGGAACTCCTCAAAACAACAAAAGCTTCGGGGCGAAGCCTTTCTCTTCCTATTAGTAAAGAAAAGATGTTCATTGTGATTGAAGACGACGACTTTCTCATTCATCGGGAAAGGATAAAGGAGATTTGCAGCCTGATAGAGGAGCTTGGTCTGCAAAGATATTTTGAGTTTTCTGCCATCACGAGCGTTCGCACCCTGTACCGGGGCGGAGATGAGCCTGATCGGGAACTGCTGCAGTGGCTGAAGGATTCCAACTTCCGGTCGCTGAATATCGGCTCTGATGGTTTATGTCAGGGTACCATCGAGGAAAATCAAAAGGGGTACACCCTCGACAGGCACGTGATCCCTTTGAACACGCTTTTGAAGGAGTTGGGCTTTTTCTCCTTCAATAATACTATAATAACTATTCCTTATACTACCATCCCTCAGTTCATCGAATCCGTTATCTTTTACCTTGTTTGCCCATACCCGATCAATACCGCGATTGAAGTCGGTATTATGGGACACATAGGAAACAAATTCACAAATGAGGATATTGTTAATCAGCAATATGATTGGAGGGAAGAGAAGCTAGATACCAGGTGGCATTTTTCAACATTAGATAATTATCGCGTTCCACATCATTACCCTGAGTATGCCTTGAATGGTTCCCATATCATCAGCTACGCCGATCCCAAAGTAAGAGACCTCATTATAGAATTCCCAAACGAAGACCCGGTGGATTTCCTGAGGGAACGCTTACCTGCGGAGGAAACAGAATCTGTAGTTACGTCATGGGCTAACCTCCCGGAAAGCCGTGCTGAGATAAAAGCGCTTGGCAATGCAATTCTGTTTCTGCGAAGCAAACACCCTTCCTGGGATTTTCCTTATGCCATAGCTACAGTTCGCGAAGAAATGAGCATGCTTAACCTCTCTTCTTTTTGTCAATACTATAAAAAACTGAGAGAAGAAAAAATCGAAACGGATCCGCAATACCGATGGATCATGCAACAGAGATGGCTGGCGGGATGGAACAAGGAAATGAAAAAATGGGAGGCGGCGGAGAAGGACCTCAGACTCCTGGTTGAGAAAACCCCCTGGTATTTCAGACCCCATCAGGAGTTGATCATACTTCTGGGCAACAGGGGCAAGCTTTCCGACGCTGTTGCGCACTTTGCGCAATATCAACTCATTAACCCCAACTTGCGTTTTTACTTTCTGTTTCTGAATCAGTTTTCAAAAGCGCTGCATATAGACGACGCGATGAAAAAACATCGCATATTATTTCACATTCCCAGGTACTATACCATAAGCCCGATTTACTACTTCTTGGCTCTGCTCTATGAACTGGCCGAAGGAGCCAACGTAAAGAACTTCTCTTTCAGCATGGTGAGCCCTGGGGATATAGAGAAATTATACGATCTATTTGATTTTTTGACAATGAATACGATTAAAGAAGCGTTATCCAAATGTAATTTCGATGTTGCTGACGAACTAAGGAAGGGAAATGAACTGCTTTTCTTTGGCATCCCTGTGAAATTGGAAGACAACGGGCAAACAATAGCCCTTGATTACAATCGGATATCGCCGGAGGTGCCCAGATGTATTCTGATGCGGTAGCGGATCATTTAAAGAATCCCCGTAACCTTGGCGAGATGCCGGGCGCTGATGTCAAAGGGGAAGTGGTCAACCCGCTTTGCGGCGACATGTTGACCATGTACCTGAAAGTGGAAAATGACATTATCCAGGACGCCAGGTTCCTGAGTTTCGGGTGCCCCGCTGCCATTGCCGTATCAAGCATGATTACGGAAAAAGTGAAAGGCAAGAGCCTTGAAGAAGCAAAGAAAGCGAGCAGTCAGGCCATAGCCGAAGCGCTGGAAGGTTTGCCTCCAGACAAGCATCATTGTTCCAACCTGGGAGCAGACGCCTTTCTTTTGGCCATTAGAATGTACGAAAACAGTAAGGCAGGCAAGGACCCCGAAAGTGGGTCCTGACCCGTCGATCAAGTCCGCACAACTGGCTTGCGATTGCGTGAAGTCCTCTATGACGGCTTAACCGCGCAATCCCAGTAAAAAGCTGAAAATCAGCAGAAGGATGTTGAGGTATCTCAAATGGAACGACCTAAGACCAGCGGAGAATTGCAAGACTCCGGATATGTTTTACGGACCGTCAAATCTGAAATCAGGGTAAACCTGATCAGAAAAATCCAGAATGGTGAAGCGCTGTTTCCTGATATTGTCGGCTTTGAGGATATGGTGATCCCGCACATTGAAAACGCCATTCTTTCCGAGCAAGACATCATTTTGCTAGGAGAAAGGGGGCAGGCCAAGACGCGATTAATGCGGAGTTTTATTTCTTTATTGGACCCCGAAATTCCCGCCATCGCCGGGTGTGATCTCCGAGACGACCCTTTTTCGCCCATATGCAAAAAATGTGTAGAAATTGTGTCGGAAAATGGTTTCAACACGCCTCTCGCATGGATCCAAAGGGAAAACCGGTATACCGAAAAATTGGCTACGCCTGATGTGACCATTGCGGATATCATTGGAGAGATCGATCCAATCAAGGTCGCAGAGGGCAGGTATCTGTCCGATGAAAGCACCATCCATTTCGGACTGATCCCTCGCTCCAACCGAGGGATTTTTGCCATAAATGAGCTTCCTGAACTGGCGGAGAAAATCCAGGTTGGCCTTTTCAATATCCTGCAAGAACGAGATGTTCAAATTCGGGGATTCACGGTAAGGCTTCCTCTGGACGTATACCTCATTGCAAGCGCCAATCCTGAGGATTATACCAACCGCGGAAGAATCATAACGCCTCTGAAAGACAGATTCGGTTCCCAGATCAGGACTCATTATCCGCCCACCAGAGAGCACGAGATTCAAATTATGGAACAGGAACGGCGCAGATTTCCCGAAGAACCGGAGCTCATCATGCCCACATTTATGAAGGAAATAATCGCAGAAATTACGCGACAGGCCAGAAATCACGCCGAAATTGATCAAGGATCAGGCGTAAGCGTCCGAGTGTCCATCAACAACCTGGAAAACTGTATTTCCAATGCCTTGAGGCGGCAGTTGAAGTTAAAGGAAAAATACATTGTTCCGCGCATTACGGACCTGGCATACCTTGTACCTTCCACCACAGGAAAGATCGAAATCGAATCATTCGGGGAAGGCGAAGAGCACAAAGTCGTTGCCCAATTGATCGACAAGGCGGTTTCAAACGTTTTTCAGAGTCGCTTTGACGGCCGTGATTTCTCAACCCTTCTGAGCAGATTCAAAGATTCCAACGGGTTCATCGTCTCGGATATACTGCCGTCCCTTGAATATCAAAAACAGAGCGAGCGTCTGATAGGACCGGTTGATCTTCTCACGGGCATGGAAATACACTGTCCCGAGATGGCAGCTTCCGCTTTGGAATTCATTCTGGAAGGACTTCATCTGTCCGGGAGTTTGACCAAAGAGCAGATAGAAGGAAAGGTACGATATCATAATTGAATTAACGCAGCGGTATCAAAGGAAATGGCTGGTATTTTTTTCAGGACTGTAGGGTGACAGGGCTTCAATGACGACGTTCTATAGATATCTTCATTCCTCCCGGAGGGTTCACTCTCAAAATCAGAAGCTAAATGCCGACGCTATTCTAAAGGCACTTTCCAAATCTCTTCTGGATAACTATAATATATCTACGGCAATAGAGAAAGTGAAATGGGAAGGTCTTACAGACCTCAACGAAGAGCGCGTAGACGGTCTTGAAAAGATGCTTCAACAGATAGAGGAGTTTAGAAGTGCCATTCTGAATAATTATAGTATTGATACTCTTTGTGATGACATCAAAGTGGCTTTGAAGCTACTTTGCGATAGATATAACAGACTGGACCCTGTAAAGTATAATCTCGCTTCCGACGTAATATCTTTTGGCTTCACCACCTTCAAAGAAGCAATTCAAAACCTTGCTGGATGGCTGCAAGATGGCTTTCCTGAGAAGATGGCTTCAATGCTTTTAGGCCTCGCCAAAGCGGCATCACTGCTGAACCCCGAGCTGCATCAGGAAATGAGAAAACCTTATCAGCACGTTCTGAGGAAAATATTCGGATCAGTGTTCTTGATAAACAAACAGTGTCAACTTGATTCTGATACCTTCCTCTCTTCAGTTAAAAATCTTACGGGAATGCTCGACTCAATTCAAAAAGGCGATGAAGCAGATTTCATTACGTTTTTGACCACATACCCTGACGTTTTTAAGTTCAGGGGAGGACTGAAAGAATGGCTTAGCTCTGTTGAAGGCAAGCGGGCAGCGCTCAAGTTACTTATGGTTACGGTTTCCCCCCAGATCAGGATGGGCCTGGAAAGCTTTTTTGGCCCAGAACAGGAACTTGACGAGACGACACGGTATCTGCAAACTCTTTGGGTTCAATTGGAGAAACTCCATCCAACGTTACGCCCCAAAAGGGTTCGCTTCTCTGGCAGCGCATCGCTTAATTTTGATTCCGCTTTACTTCTAGCTGAAAAACTCCTTAAATTGGAAGAATTAGAAAAGACGATCAGGCGAGCCAATCTGAATTGCGATTTAACCGAAGTTAACCAGGAGCTGCTCAAGGAAGTATTGGGTGAACTGGCTGAAAGCTCGTTTCAAAAACTAAGCCAAATTGTACCGGTGCTGGTAGAATCTGGATATTTGAAGCAAGACGATTCAGGCTATGGCCTTACACCAAAGGCGATAAGTCGAATAGGTCAGATTGCCCTGGCGGAGTCCTTTTCTGCTTTTGATTTATCCAGACGCGACAAGGTCAGTCAGACCGAAAAGCGATTATTGCCTACTTTTACAGAAGAGACCAGGAAATACGAGTATGGCGATACCCTATACCTGAATCTGCCTCGCACCCTGTTTTCTGCCTTAACCAGAAGTGAAAATAAGGGTGTCCCGGTCAATCTTATGCCAGCCGATTTTGAAGTTTTTACCCAGGAGAGCAAGACTCAAACGAGCACCGTGGTGTTGATCGACATGAGCAGTTCCATGGACGATAAATTCCGGCACGCGAAGCAGGTGGTCGTCACGCTGAAGCAATTGGTCGAATGGTACTTTCCGGGTGATTCCATAAAGGTCGTAGGTTTCTATTCACTTGCCAGGCAGATCGACAATTCGGAACTTATAAGAATAGCTCCCTTATCGGCTCATTTTTATAATGTTCCCGATAGAATCGCAATTCGAGATCTCAGAAATATGGAAAAACATGGAGGATCGGACTTTCCGGGCGATTTTACGAACATTCAAGAAGGATTACGGCTTTCCAGAGCTATCCTTTCCAAGGATTTTCGAAATGAAAAGCACATCTTTCTAATAACTGATGGAGAGCCCACAGCCTGTATCAAAGATAGCTTTGTGTATCTGAAGTATCCTCCTACTTCTTTTATTTTTCAAGAAACTCTTAAAGAAGTTATGAGATGCACCCGAAACAATATTAGAATTACAACGTTCATGCTTTCTGATAATAGCGAGCTAAGAGATTTTGTGAAACAGATCGAAATGATTAATAGCGGCAAAGCGTTCTTTTCTTCACCTCAAGATTTGAATCGAGTTATTGTAGTAGACTATCTCAGAAAAAAAGTGTTCCGTTTTTAATACAACTAATTGAATTTACGCGATAAAAGCTTTCGGCCGTGGAAAAAATGAGGGAGGTCGGCATGGAGCTTTTGGAAGCCATTAAAATGAGAAGGTCTATCAGGGCATTCAAACCAGACCCTGTACCCAAGGAAATTATCTTGGAACTTCTAGGAGTGGCCACCCGTGCGCCCTCTGGGGTGAATTCTCAGCCTTGGGAGTTTTTCATAATAAGTGGAAAAACACTGAATAACGTCAGACAAGCTTATGCGGGCGATTGTAGACTTTCCAACTGAGCTTAGAAAACAGCTAGGAATACCGGACTCGAAACAGATCATTGTGGGTATTGCCATTGGTTATCCCGACTGGAATCATCCCGTGAACCAGTTGAAAACGGAAAGAGAAGCTCTCGAAAAAATCGTTACTTTTAGGGAGTAATACCAGGTTCATTCAAGTTAATAAGTCGATAAGCGTTCCCCCTTACACTCTGCCCGTCTCCTCCAGGCTTGGGGAAGACGGGCAGAGTGTAAGGGGGAACGCTTATTTAGAATGCGAATTCGTATAGGACTCGTAAAAGTAGGCCACGACAGACTTCAAAGCTCTGGGACCCGGGGTTCGCGGAAAAAACTTGTGACCAGGATTTCCTTGACATACAAGACCGGTCTACTTATACTTCCCGCACAGAAGCCATGTCTTATTAACAAAATCAATCAAAAAATCTGAGGTGGATGTGTGGACGCTGTCGAGGGCTTTGCTGATCTGAACGGGCTGAAGGTGATCTTCGCCGCAGGTCCCCTCTGGCCGAATCCCGCCAATATCTTCGCCATCCCCGACGGGCGGGGTTTTTCCATGATCGATGTGGGCTCAGGCGGAGCGACGGGGCGGGATTACCTTCTGAATGGTTTAAACCACTGGGGGCTCCAGCTCCGGGATCTCCATACGGTCGTCCTTTCGCATGCCCATCCCGATCATATGGGTGCGATGCAGCATGTTCTGGAGGAGGTCCATCCCCGGGTCCTGATCCATCGCCTCGATGTGGTTTCCTCCTTGGAACCCCGGCACCTGACGGAAACCTTCGATATCGCTCTGGCAAAAGATTGCTTGGCCGTCTCCGGTTGCAAGAGGACCAGAACAACTTCGACCTCCTCGAATATTTTGATGATTCCGGCTGCTCCATGAGCGCCGCCGAATCTGTCGAGGCCATCACCGAGGGCGAGACCGTTCAGCTTGGGGATTTTTTCTTCGAGATCGTTCACACGCCGGGCCATTCCCCCGGCCATATTTCCCTCTTTGACAGAGACCGGGGTCTTCTACTGGCGGGCGATCTGGTGGGCAATTCCCCTGCCTGATACACGCCCGCCTCGGGCGGTCTCATCGGTTACATGGAGAGCCTGGGAGCGCGGACGATCGTCCCGGCACATGGTGGAATTTTTGAGGATGCGGCGGCCGCAATCCAAAAGATCCGGGGCAAGCTATTGAAGCGTGAGGGCTTTCTGCGCACGGCCCTTCAGGAGGGTCCGAAGACGTTCATGGAACTCAATGAATGGCTCTTTCCCCAAAACCCGGTACTGCACTTCTTCCCCGGCTGCGGCATCACGGAGTCCCACCTGATCAAAATGAAACGGGACGGCGCCATCCGCCGCGAGGATGGCCGGATCAGCCTCACCTCCCGCTGATGGGGTTTCCGCTTACAGCCGCCGGCTTGATGATCTTGAAAAAACCGTAATTGGATGTTGGTTTAGTCCTTCCTCCTGCCACATTTGACATAACCCACGGGGAAGAGTAGATTACGATCAATATTCATAAAAATTCAATGAAATTTGAGATTGCCACGAAGAATTTTATACCGATCCGTATAATGAATAGGGGGTCACGAATGGCAGGAGGCTTCATGTCCCGTTTGTCCATCGTCAAAGGCGACATCACCCGTCTGCGGGTCGACGCAATCGTGAACGCGGCGAATGCCTCTCTCCTTGGCGGCGGCGGTGTGGATGGGGCGATTCATCGTGCGGCCGGACCAGGATTGCTCGCCGAATGCAGTCGGCTTGGCGGGTGTCCGACCGGCGAAGCCCGCCTGACCGGGGGGTACTCCCTGCTGGCCCGACACGTCATCCATACCGTCGGGCCTGTCTATAAGGATGGGCAGTCTGGGGAGCCGGAGCTTCTGCGATCCTGCTATCGGGAGTCTCTCCGGTTGGCGTCCGAGGCCGGGCTAGAGTCGGTCGCTTTCCCGTGCATCTCTACCGGCGTGTACGGCTACCCAAAGTCGGCTGCTTGCCAAGAGGCGGTCACCGCTGTAACCGAGTGGTTGTCAGCACATGAGTTGCCGCAGTCGATTACCTTCTGCTGCTACGGATCGGACGATGCCGAGCTGTACCGCATCCAATTGACACGTATTGCCTAACAAGTAGTTTTTGCTTACCATTATACGTCCATTTAATCCTCATTGATTTGCCGCAATGCGCGCAGTAAGCTGGGGACGTCGAGAAAGCGAGGTCCTGCACCGGATGCGAATTTTCCCTTTCTAAGGGATAAAAAATATCACCAAATAGAGGAGAAAAGAAAAATGGATCGATTCTCGAAAGAAGAACTGAAGGACCTGATGACTCCTACCGGGGAGCAATGTGTTTCCTTTTTCCTGCCCACCCACCGGACTCCGCCCGAGGCGATTCAGGACCCGATCCGGTTCAGGAACATGCAGAAAAAGGCCGAGGAACGCCTGATCCAGGGGGGGCTCCGGAGGGCGGAGGCTAAGGAATTCCTGGCCCCCCTGAAAAAGCTTTCAGAGGACATTACTTTCTGGCAGTGCCAGAGCGACGGCCTGGCGGTCTTTCTTTCCCGGGACCTGTTACGCCATTTTCGCGTTCCCGTGAGGTTTGAAGAACTGGTGGTGGTGGCTCGCCGTTTTCATCTGAAACCCCTGATCCCCCTCTTCACGGAGGATGATGGGTTTTTTGTGCTGGCCCTCAGCCAGAACGAAATCCGCCTTCTCCGGGGAAACCGGTTCGACGCCACGGAAGTGGAATTGGAAAATATACCCACGAGTCTGTTCGAGGCCCTCAATTATGATGATCCGGAAAGACAGCTCCAGTTTCATACCAGGAATCAGACAGGAATGGGAAGACGCGCTGCCGTCTTTTACGGCCACGGCGTGGGGATTGACGACTCCAAAGATAATATCCGCCAGTACTTTTTCCAGATCGAAAGGGGCCTGCGGGACGTGCTCCGGCTGGAACGGGCCCCTTTAATACTGGCGGGAGTGGACTACCTCTTGCCTATCTATCGGGAGGTCAACACGTACCCGAATCTCCTCGAAGAAGCAATAACCGGGAACCCTGAGGGATTGCACCCGGAGGAGTTGCATGCCCGGGCCTGGGAGAAAGTCCGGCCCCACTTCCTGAAGGCCAGGAATGATATGATTTCTCAATATAAAAAACTGGCGGGTACGGGGCGGACCTCCAGAGAGATCAAAGAAATACTCCCGGCGGCCTCTCAGGGGCGGATCGAAAAGCTTCTCGTCGCCGACGGCGTGCAAGTCTGGGGGAATTTTTTTTCCGACCAAGGGACTGTTGAACTGAACGGAAAACCAACGGCCGGCAGCGAGGACCTCTTGGACCTGGCCGCGATTGAGACCATACTGAACGGGGGGATGGTCTATACGGTTGAACCGGAAGCCCTGCCGGATGACTCACCCATCGTTGCCCTGTTTCGCTACTGAAGGCCCGATCCTTCTCCGGTAAATTGCACCTTCAGCTATCGCAAAAAAAATGGTATTAATAGAGGGCGACGCCCCGGGAAGCCAACGAGGTAAGACAAACGCATCATGAGGAGTGAGGCGTATTAATGTGTGCTCCGGAATGACAAAGAATGAAGGGAAACGCCGCATAGGGATTTTTGCGAAGTCGTCAATGTTAGGGAGGATCACATGAAGATATTACGGGTGGTGATGGTTGCGGCGGCGTTGCTTTTGGCGCCGGCTTATGCCTTCTCCGCGGAGCTCGGCTGGATGCACATAAGTCTCATTGAAGGCGATGTCCAGATACAGACGCCCGATGCGGGAGACTGGGGCGCCGCGGCGATCAACGGACCGCTGAGGGAAGGCGATCAGATTTGGTCTCCTCAGGGCGGAAGGATTGAACTGCAACTGAATTCGGGATCTTATATCAGGCTCGCCGGGAATTCGGCGCTCCAGATTCTTTCCCTGGACAGTGACTCTTCCCAATTTTATCTCTCACAGGGACAGGTTTACGTTTATTATGATGCACCTGAAGGTAGCGTGCTTCAGGTCGATACGCCTGATGCGTCAACCCGCGCTTTTGTCAGATCGGTCTTCAGAATCGATATCTCCGACCAGTACACGGACGTGGCCGTATATAAGGGATACGTGGAAACGGAAAACCAAATGGGGCAGACGAGGATAAACGTGGGACAGATGGTGTCGCTCGCTCAAAATACAGAGGGAGAGGTTGCACCGATGGGCCCGCCCGATGACTGGGAAAGGTGGAACAAGGAGAGGGACGAGAGGATCTTTGCGAGAAGCGATACGAGTTCCCGCTATCTTCCCCCGGAACTCAAGCCGTATTCTTATGATTTAGACAACGGAGGCAGGTGGATCAATGTCCCGGATTACGGTTATTGCTGGACCCCGACGGTCGGTATCGGCTGGGCGCCTTACCGGCTGGGCAGATGGGCATGGATCGGCGGTGACTATGTCTGGATATCCCGTGACCCATGGGGATGGGCGCCCTACCATTACGGCAGATGGGCATTCGCTGCCGGCATAGGCTGGTGCTGGGTGCCGCCTCTTGCGGGCGAGGTATACTGGGGACCGGGGTTTGTCGGCTGGGTCAGGACAGACAACTATGTAGCATGGGTTCCGCTGGCGCCCGGAGAAATATATTACGGCCGCGGTTACTACGGCCGGCACAGCGTAAACATCGCCAACATCAATGTCAAGCAGATAAATATTACGCATATCTATAAAAATGTAAGCGTGAGCAACGGGGTGGTGATCGTTGACAGTAAGACCTTCGCTGCCGGGTCTCACAAGTTTGTTCATCTGGATCGGAACGACATCGAGCGCCGGCTCTTTGCCGGAAAGAACATCAACGTCGGTGCGCCTGCCATAAAACCTTCGAAGGCGAGTTATTTCATGTCGGCAAGGAGGATTCCCCCAGCCAAGCTTCCACCACAGCACGTCAGGAACCTGCAGGTGAAACAGGTAAAGCAGTCACGCCCTCTGGTCAGGGACCCCGGTAAATCCGTTCTGAATCCTGGCGCAGGTCCCCGGCAACTGCCGCTGAATACTGTCACCATGCCGAGGGCGCCCGGCAGGGATCGGCCGACGATACGACCGATCCAGCCCTTGGAGCAAAGAGGACCGGGCGGCCCTGAAGGCCCTCCGCCGAGAGGGGAGAGACCTCAGGTCAAGCCTCAGGAGAGAAAACCCGTCGCGCCTGAAAGCCCTGCACCACGGAGAGAAATGCCTCAGGTTGCGCCTCCTGAGCAAAGACCCGTTGCTCCCGGTGGCCCTCCGCCGAGAGGGGAGAGACCTCAGGTCAAGCCTCAGGAGATAAAACCCGTCGCGTCTGAAAGCCCTGCACCACGGAGAGAAATACCTCAGGTTGCGCCTCCTGAGCAAAGACCCGTTGCTCCCGGTGGCCCTCCGCCGAGAGGGGAAAGACCTCAGGTCAAGCCTCAGGAGAGAAAACCCGTCGCGTCTGAAGATACTCCACCAAAAGGGAAGAGGGAAGACGGCACGCCCGGTTACGGTCCTCAGAAAGATGAGAAAAGGACAGTGGAAAAGCCCGAACGCCGCTAAGATACCCCGACGCAAGCATCGGGGAATTCTTTCGATTAATTAGCAAATATAGAAGACGTCAACCTCATATCGAGCCGCTGCCCTGCCCCTGAAGATCGGACAGAACCTCAGATACCGATGCTTGCGGAATCCAGCCTTGACAAGGCTCCGGACATCATCCATATTTTACCCTGATCCCCTTACGAGGAGGTCCCTACGGCATCAATAAACAACCCCAGTTTGACTACGGGGAGCCTGTGGCGCAACATCTGGCAGCTCTCGTGGCCCATGCTGCTCATCATGATCTTCAATTTCTTCGTGGGCTTCGCCGATGTCTACGTGGCGGGATTCATCAGCCCCGAGGTCCAGGCGGCGGTCGGTTTCGTAAGTCTTCTCTATTTCTTTGTCATCATCATCGCCAATGCGATCAGCATCGGAACAGTGGCCCTGGTTTCCCGGGCCATCGGAGGAGATGACTTCAGGCGGGCACTGGAAGTGGCCAGGCAGTCCCTGCTCTTCGGGTGCGTGGTCGCCGCCGTCCTCACGCTTGGCGGTCTGACCCTCTACCGGGAGATCGTCGCCGCGGCAGGGTTTCCCGGGGAGATCCGGGAAATCGCCGAGACGTTCCTCCGGATTTTCTCCATTGCCCTGGGGGCAAACTATCTCCTCATCATCTCGAACGCCCTTTTCCGGGCGAGCGGCGATGTGAAGGAACCTCTTATGACCATGTTTTTCGTCAGCGCCATCAACATTATCGGTGATTTCGTCCTGGTCTTCGGCTGCTTTCCCTTTCCCAGGCTGGGATACCCCGGAATCGCCGTTGCCACGGCGGTCTCGGTCACTTTCGGCATGGGAATCAATATTGCACTCTTCTTCCGGAGCCGGTGGCGGTCCATCTACAGGGGGTCCTGGGGGGTCTCCCGGGAGACGATCATGCAGATCGTTCATCTCGGCTGGCCGGCGGCCATGCTTCAGATCGCCTGGAATGCCGGAACGATCGTCCTGTATAACATCCTCGGCCGGCTGGGAGAGGCAAGCATCACCGCCATGGCGGCCATCGCCAACGGTCTCAGGATCGAGGCTCTCATCTTCCTCCCGGCCTTTGCCCTCAACATGTCGGCCTCCGTCCTCATCGGCCAGAACCTGGGGGCGGGAAATCCTGAACGCGCGGAACGGGCGGGATGGCTGATAGCCGCGGCGGGCGTTATCACGCTGAGCGCCCTGGCCCTGGTGGTCTACATCCGGGCAGAGGACTTCGCCGCCCTCGTGGCGAGGGACCATGCGGTCCTCGCTGAGACGGCCCGCTACCTGAAGATCAACATGATCGCCCAGCCCTTCATCGCCCTGAGCCTGGCACTCAGCGGCGGTCTCCAGGGGGCCGGAGACACCCGGGGGACCATGTGGGTGATCATCATCGCCATGTGGGTGATCCGCCTTCCCCTTGTCTACTGCCTTGCCCTCCCCCTCGGATTCGGTGCGGCGGGGGTCTGGTCGGCCATGGTGATTTCGATGGTCTGCCAGGGCCTCCTCATGGCCGGGCGGTTTCGTGCGGGCAAGTGGAAGCAGTTGAAAATGGAGTAAAACGGGATGGCCTTCCCGCCGAAACGGAGGCCGCCCGGATCAAACGTTTCCGCAAGGAGTGAACAGGATGCTGAGATTCTTCAATTCCCTCGGAAAAAAAATGGAAGCCTTCGAGCCCGTCAACACGAAGGTCGTGACTATCTTCACCTGCGGGCCTTCGATCTACCAGCGAGCCCATATCGGGAACTTCAGGACCTTTCTGTTCGAGGACGTCCTGGTCCGCTACCTGAAATACTCGGGCTTCCGTGTGGAGAGAGGGATGAATTTCACCGACATCGAGGACAAGGCAATCAGTGAGGCACGGAAGAGCGGAATCACCGTCAAGGAACTCACGGATGAGAACATCGACGGGTTTCTCCGGGAGATGCACCTTCTTCGAATCCTAATTCCCGACCATCTGCCCCGGGCCTCGGATCATGTCGCCGAAGCGGCCGAGATGATAGAGCGTCTCCTGGAACTCGGGATCGCCTACCGGCACGGGGGTAATATCTACTTCGACCCTTTGAAATTTCCCGGCTTCGGGAAGCTTTACGGGTTGGACATGAGCCGGTGGCCTGCTAAGAATAGGCGTTTTCACCAGGACACCTACCCAGGCGCCCAGTGGAATCTGGGGGACTTCATCCTCTGGCACGGATATCGGGAAGGGGACCCGCTCTCCTGGGAGACCAGAATCGGCCGGGGAAGGCCCTCCTGGAACATCCAGGATCCGGGCATGGTCGGCAGGCACTTTCAGGAGACCCTTTCCATCTACTGCGGCGGCATCGACAACCTCTACCGTCACCACGACTATTCAATCGCCATCATCGAGTCGGTCAGACCCTATCCGATGGCCCGCTTCTGGCTCCACGGCCACCATCTCTTCGTCGGCGGCAAAAAGATGTCCAAGAGCCGGGGAAACACGCTCTATACCGACAACCTTCTCAGCCAGGGATATGACGACGCCGAGATCCGGTTTTTCCTCATTGACGGTCATTACCGGGAGAAACTCTTCTATACGGAGCGGGCGATGAGGTCGGCAGCGGATAAACTGGGGAGATTCCGAAAAAGGGTCCGTGAGATCTCGGAAACGGCGGGCCGGGCAGAGCCGCAGGTGGATAAGCGGGCCGGGCGGATCAAGGAAACCTTCCGGGACCGGATGGACCAGGACCTGGAGGTGCGCGGCGCCTTTGACGACATTTCCCGGGAATTGGAGGCGGCAGGATCCTGGGATCTCACGCCCGGGGCCGCCGCCGCCGTGATCGCGGCCCTCCGGGAGATCGACGGGGTCCTGGGGGTGATCTTTTAGGCAGTCCGCCTTGCAGAATCCAAGCATCTCAGACGCCTCCTCCAATGTCAGACCACCTATGTATATGCTATTCGGTATTTCTGAAATCTGCGGCATTCAGATTGTGTTTGTTGAGAAGACTGTAGAAATCGGCCCGGTATTTACCGGCAAGTTCCGCTGCATCGCTCACATTTCCCTGGCAGGTTTGCAGGAGGCTGATCAGATAGCTTCTTTCAAACGCGTTTTTGGCTTCCCTTAAGGGTTTGAGTGGCTCCTCCGCTGAAGAAGCCCTGGACTGGAGGATATAATCTTCGGTAATGTAATCCAGTTGCGTCATGGCCATCGCATACTCAATCAGCGAAAAGGCTATTTCGGCGCCTGCAGTGTCGTTATTCAGCGAAATCCTGTCGCACAGCGAGGACATCAACCGAAGTTCTTCCCCCTGCAAGGTGAGCAGTTTCTCGGCCACTCTATCGAGCACTTTTCTGTCTGAATTCCTGGTTTCCAGAATGGCCAATATTTTAGAGATGTTATCCTTGCCTGAGATCTCTGCATACCCACTTTTAGTCGCTTCTACGGGCTGATAGACGCGGAGAGCCAATACGTTAAGATGCTGTATGAGTTTTACTACAGATGACGAGAGAAGAAGTATTTTCTCACGCTACACGTCCTGAATCAACTGCCTTCACATCTCGCCTTCAGGGCGGCAATATCATCCGCTGCCAGTTCGGCTGCGTCGGATTGATTCAGCCGGTACATGACCGCATTGTGATTGGTGCTGTGGTTCAACCTCAAGGCGTGACCCAGCTCGTGGACAAGCACCCTTACCAGCTTGGCGTCGTTGTCAAAATGGTAGATCGTAATGGATTGCTTGCCTTTTTTGCTTTCAAAAAACCCCTCTTTGAATTCACTGCCCAACTGGCTGCCGACATCCCGGTAATGAACCAGATCCAGATTAAGATTTGCTGCGATTTCATTCATAACAAGCACCATGCTGTTTATTTCATCGACCAGCCTTTTGGCTTCATCTTGCCGGATCTGGAGACTCTCGCGAACGGAATTCAATTCATTTTTCCCCGACATCAACCGGTTGCGGACATTCTCGGGAGCTCCTCTCTGCCGATTCCAGGATTCAATTTCGGCATTATAGGCATTTACCCGGGAGTTGTAGGCATTAAGATCGTTGTTAAGCACTGCGCGTTTCTGTTCATATTCCGACTTTAGACTTTCAAAACGCAACTTCATGTTTTCATAAGAATCCTTCGTGTAATCCATTTTATAATTGAGCTTTTTGAGCTTATCCGATGCCTCTTGCCGATAGTCATAGACGAGATTGATCTCGATTGCCCCCTGAGAATCCTCGCGAAAAAGCTCACGGGAAAGGGGTTTTCCCCAAATTGCCGCAGCCCTTTTGACTGCCATGGAGAAGTCCCAGCGGGTGAGGCCGAATCTTTCATCGATATGGCCAAGACGATAAGTCAGGGGTTCCTGGCATGGCTTGGGCGTCCGCAGGAAAACCACGACCAGGGCAACCACAATACCCAGCAGGAAGATGAACTTCCAACTCAATATCTTTTCTGAATCAGGCATAGTCAACTGTTTGGAAGTCAATGACAGGAAATTGTTTTGAGGGGGTAGTCGGTTATCTCCACCTCATTCTGCATTTAACTGCAGCTCCAATTGTAGCCGTTGGTTACAGTGTTCTCAGTAACCGGACCAGTGACAATCGCCTGTTCAAGAAGCCTTCGGAAAAGAAGACCACGGCTTCGAGAAGTACGCCGGTTGAACCGGAAAGTAAACTCCTCCAGATATGATTGCCAGTGATCAGGAACTACCTAAATCCACCACCTAATTTTGTGCGGGCTGGTGTTCTCGCTTTTCAGCGTTGTTTGTTTGGGAGGTTTACAAAATATGGTCTTCAATTGGGTTGTGTAGGGCCAATTTTTTACACGATTATCCTCTCCGACAGTTCCTCATGCTATAAATGGGCAAGTTTACTGGTTATTCCGCGGAAATCGGCCGGCAGTTCTGATGCAAATCGGCCACCCTGTCGGAGCGAAGCGACGCTGGTTTTTTAGTTCTTTCTCATAATGACTTTATCAGGTCAAGCCGGAATGTTTTTTTCTCATCGAACCTCCTTTCAGGTTTATTTTATGGGCGTTGTGGATCAGGCGATCGAGGAGGAGTATATTGGTTTTGGCCAGTTTGTTGATCATTTTACCATAACTGCCATCCCCCCTGGAGACAGCCAGTTCATAGTATAATTTGGGACTGCGGATGTAGAAGGTCCGGTATCCTTCCCGGCAGGCCTTGTTGGCCAGGGCGCAGGCTAAAAAGGTTTTCCCCGCGCCGGTGGGACCGGTAATGATGATGTTCTGGTAATGCCGGATCCAATCACAGGAGATAAGGCGCATGATGACGGATTGATCGATCCCCCGGGGTGTTCGGTAGTCTATGTCCTCGACACAGGCATTGAGCTTCAGTTTTGCTGCTTTGAGATACCGTTGCAGGCGGCGATCTTCTTTCCAGGTCCACTGTCGGTCGACGATGAGCCCGAAACGTTCTTCGAAGGAAAGTCTGTCGATATCCGGTTGGATCAGTTGGTCTTTAAATGCCTCGGCCATGCCGATAAGTTTCAAGGCGAAGAGCTTTTCGATAGTCTGTTGATTAAGCATGCTCAACCCCCTTTTCTGCCTGTGCGTTGCCCGCAGACTGGCGCTGATAATAATCTTTCCCCCGGATGTTATAATGGAGAACGGGTGTTACAGAATCGGCAGCCGGTGGGAGAGGCTGATGGTCAAGGCCTTTTTCCAGAATGGATTTTACATGGTTATAAGAACAGGCACTCAGAGAAAGCGCACGAGCGCAGGCGGCTTCGAGACGTTCGACCGAGTAATGTTTGGCCAGTCTCATGACCCCCAGGCAGGAGCGGAACCCCTGTTCAGGATGACGCCGGCTTTCAAGAATCAGGGAGACCAGCGCTTCGGTACAGGGGCCGTTTTTGCCGGCCCAGGCGATGATTCTGGAGGGCGTCCATTCCAAATATTTCTGGTGGGACTTGGGCATATGTTCCGGTAAGGTCGTAGGCTTCCATTTCTCGTAACTCCGCGCATGACTGGCGACCCGTTTGTTTTTGAAGAGGACCTCAACCGCGGCGTCTGTAAGACGGGCATCAACCCGCTCTTTGACAAGCTGATAGGGAACGCTGTGATAATGAGCATCGACCTCGACATGATAGTCGATGTTGACGGTAGCCTTCTTCCATTCGGCGTATTCATAGGCATGGAGGGGAAGCGGTTTCAGCGCCGGTTTGTCGACGGTCTCAAAGAGGCTTCGCCGGCAACCTTCCATCTTTTTAAATTTGCGGTTATTGAACTCGATAAGCTTTTCCGCGACGGCCTTGTTAAGTTCTGCCAGGCTGAAGAAGGTATGGTTTCTCAGGGCGGCTAATATCCACATTTCGGCTATTTTTACTGCCGCCTCCACCTTGGCCTTGTCCTTTGGTTTTTTGACTCGCGTGGGGATAATAACCGTGCCGTAGTGGAGGGCCATATCCAGATAAGTTGGATTGATATCCGGCTCGTAGTAACAGGGCTTGGTGACGCCCGACAATAAATTATCGGGGGTGATGATTTCCGGAACGCCGCCGAAAAAATCCAGGGCGCGAACATGGGCGCTGATCCAGGAGGGGAGGTCCTGAGAGAAACTGGCCCAGGCAAACGTGTAATTACTGGCGCCCAGGGCGGCCACAAAGAGATAGGCATCCCGGCTCTTCCCGGTAAGGGAATCTGTTATCGGGATGGTCTGGCCGGCATAGTCGACAAACAATCTTTCCCCGGCCCGATATGTCTGTCGGAGACATACGTCCAGTTTGTCGGCCCACTGGTGATAGCGTTTGCAGAACTGGCTGTATTGATATCCATCCGGATTGGCTTGTTTGTATTCATACCAGAGGAGTTGAAGGGTAACGCCCTTCTTTCTCCTCAGCTCCTGATGAATGCCATCCATAGGAGGCATAAGTCGTTTATCGGCGTCTATATGCACGGCTGGAGGAAACAACATATGTTCCACGGCAGCCTCGTCAAGATCGTCGGGCAAAGGCCAGGCCAGCCCCCTTTGTTCAGCTCGATCCAGATAATCCTTGACGGTGCTCCGGGCGACGTCACAACTTTTGGCAATCTGACGTGCGGAGAAACCTTTCTCCCATTTCAGTCTCAATACTTCTTTTATTTTGCGCATGGATAATCTCCTATTCGCCATTACAAGTCTCCCTTTTTCCCGGGAGCTTTAACGGCTTTGGGGTTAATTATCCAGCGTCACTTTACCCCTCCAAGGGGTGGCCGATTTGGATCGGAATCGGTGGCCGGTTTGGTGCGGAATCTCCAGTTTACCCCACGTGTGAAAATTAACGATCCTTTTTAAGAATTCTTAGCAGGAAATCTATGACTTTTATGTCAGGGATAAATCGCCCGGATAATTTATCATTAAAATGCTGTGAGGCTTTTTTCCCCCGCGAGGGGAAAGCCCCACAATTTATTGCGTGGAAGGGGTAACGTTTTCATTGTCCTATTTACGATTCTTGCAGGTCGTAAGTACAACAGTTCTGTACGGATCAGAGAACTCTTTTTTTTCAACATCTAATTTTGTTTTCGATAATAATCCAAAAAGATCAAAATAAGCGTCATATGTAATAATATTTGGTGGTGAAAATTCAAGGTATATCGCACCTAATATTTTTGCTACAGGTCTAAAGAGGAACTGTACTAGTGCTACTTCCGAAATATCAGATTTTATGACATCAAAAATCACGATTTTTCTGTTAGATTTGCATACTCTACTAATCTCCTGCAATATCTTCAATGGATCACTTGAAGCGCATAAAGTGTAGAAACAGAGAACACCATCAAAAGTATTATCTTCAAATTCCATATTGCTTGCGTCCATTTCTTTAAGAGAGATTTTTTTCTGATGATAGTTATTAACTTTTTCTCTAGCTATATCTAACATTTCTTGACAGAAATCTATTCCGGTAATTTCACAATAATCCGGAAATGAAACTAAGTTCGAACCTGTACCGACACCAACTTCAAGAATTTTGTCACCTTTCTTCAGGGATAAACAATTAACTATCTCTTTTCTCTTTTCGAAATTCCAAAAACCACCCCATATAGAATCATATTTTTTTGCCCCTTCATGATATATTTTCTTAATCCATTCATCTAGCAAGAAAGCTTGATTTACTGGTGGCTCAGGATATGCATCTAGGGCTGTGACAAGACCATTAATTATCTTTTTATTTTCTATATACCTCTTATGAGTTAATGGCCCTTTCGGAGGAATATCAAAATCTATATTTTGTAAAAAAGCACTAAGGCTTTCGATATTAAAGTCGTTGTATAGTCTCATAATTTTGTCCATAAACTCTGGATATCTTTGTACATAAGCCACAAACTTCTTAGTATCATATTTTCCAATTTTCATGATATGCACCTCTCGTATAATTCTAAATCGTGTCGTTATTACTTCTACTCCGACATATAATTGATTATGCTTATATCAACATCCTCATCAGGTACAAAGCGATTTGATGCCGGACATCGGGCAGAGAGGATTTTTGTTTCAGCGCTCTTTGCCTTTCCCGCCAGCGCTCCGAGGAACGAACGGGGCATTGGCGCTCTTTCCACGCTTCCAAAGCGTATGGATTCATTGGGAAAGGCTGCTTTGTATCCTTCCCATTCTCTGATACCACAGGTTCTGCTGTTCGAGTTTTTTCCCCTGTATGCGCTGGAGCGTCAGATAACCGAAAGCAAAAATGACCAGCAGTACATGCCGTCGCCAGCCGGTCCAGCTTCTGCCCTCATGGTGATCCAGACCCAGCTCCTCCTTCAATTGATGGTAGCCCTGCTCGATCCAGAACCGTTCGTGAAAGAGACGAACCATCTCCAAAGTCGGCATGTCCTGGGGCATATTACTGAAGAAGTACCGGAGCTCATATTCCCCGCCATTCTTTTTTCTTCTCTCGATGATCAGCCAGACTTCCTCATGAGCGGTTCCTTTCCGATAGCCTTGAGCGGGAAATACCCTTCTGGATACCGCCTCAATCACCAGGGGTTTATCCAGACAATCTCTCCGGATCTCCAGATGCTCCCAGTCTCCTTCAGCGACACATTTTCCCAGTTCAGAGACCTTGACCGGCAAGGGATTCGTCTCGATCAGCTTCGGGTATTTTCTTTTTCTGCCTCTTTTCTTCTCCTGGGGATCGGGTTGAACAAAAACCGGAGACTCCATAAAAACCTGCGTATCCGAGTAAGCGCCGACGACATAGCGCTCTTGCCGGTCATCGAGCCCCTGGCGAAAATCCGTTATGTCTCCATACCAACCGTCTTTTGTTTGATAAGGCATTGCTTTCGACGAAAGGAAGTATAGGGAGGCTGTTTTTGCTTGTCAAGGGGTATTTTACATCCGAATTGCATCAAATTAAATGTTACCCAAGGAGCGATTAAAATGGGATATAAAATCTCCTTGACAGACAAGGCATCCCATCGTATCCTTCACCATAGAAAAGCAAGTTCTTATCAATTCAATAAATTTTTTATCCACCCCGGCTGATGAATGGTTTAACGCTAATCAATAATAACTAAAAGGAGGGAGAAATTATGCAAATGCGACGAGTCGCCATTATTGAGGGGTATCGAACCCCATTTCAACGAATGTTTACGGACTTTAAGGACATGACGGCCGTTGATCTGGCCAAAATATGTCTGGCTGAACTGGTAAACCGGACCGATATCGATCCCAACGAGATCGACGAAATCGCCATGGGGCTCAGCATACCCAAGCCGAGCACGTCGAATCTGGCCCGTATTGCCGCACTAGGCATAGGTCTTCCCAAAACGATCCACGCATATCATATGCAGATGGCTTGTGCGACGAGCATTTTAACCACTGCACACGTTGCCATGAGTATCGCAACCGGAAATGCGGATGTCGGTATTGCCGGCGGCGCCGATTCGATGTCGGACGTTCCAATAACCGTTACAGAGGCCTTCCGGCGCGTCATTCTGGAAGCACAAACCAAAAAAACACCCGAAGAACAGATGATAACCATCGGACAGGTGAGACTTGCAGATATGATTCCGCCGCCGTTGGCCCTGGCCGAGGCGTATACCGGCTTAACCATGGGAGAACATACCGAGTTGATGGTAAAAGAATGGGGTATCACGCGTGAGGAACAGGATGACTATGCGACTCGAACCCATGAACTGGCTGGAAAGGCCGTCGCCGACGGACGTATTCCAGCCGAAATCATCCCGGTTGTTGCCCCGCCGGATTACCATGCGGCGATTGCCGACAATCAAATCCGGCCCCAACCGAATCGAGAGAAGATGGGCACTCTTCCTCCCGTATTCGACAAAGAATACGGCACCATTACGGCAGCCAATTCCAGCCCGCTTACAGACGGCGCCTCCGCTGTTCTGCTGATGGCGGAGGAAACGGCAAAAGCGCTGGGATACAAACCAAAAGCATATATCAAGTCCTTTGGTTTTTCAGGCCTTGATCTGGATATCGGCATGCTTTTCGGGCCTACTTTTTCTACGCCCAAAGCTCTCAAACAAGCTGGACTGAAACTCTCGGATATTGATCTCGTTGAAATGCACGAGGCGTTTGCCGGGCAGGTCTTGTGTAATCTCAGGGCGTGGACCAGTAAGGACTGGCTGAAGAAAAATGTGGGGCTCAGTGAACCCATTGGGAAAGTGAATATGGACCGATTCAACATGATGGGCGGTTCCCTCTCAATCGGCCATCCCTTTGGGGCGACAGGCACGCGAATGATAACCACTTGCGCAAATCAACTGCCGCGGGTGGACGGAACGTTTGGTCTGGTTACAGCTTGCGCTGCAAACGGCACGGGCGCCGCCATGATACTGGAACGCGCAAATTAAGGTCAAGCATTAGGAGGGATTCGAGATATGAGCGAAAAAATACTCACCTTGGAAAAAGACAAGCATGGCGTGGCGATTTTAACATATGATCTCCCGGGACGCCCGATGAACGTGCTGACCGATCAGGCGACGCAGGAATTGAATGAGATGGCCGATGTCATTGCCCGGGATAAGGAAATAAAGGCAGTGGTGCTGATGGGAAAACCGGGCAATTTTTTGGCTGGCGCCGACATCGGCATGCTCCAGCATGTTAAAACCGAAGAAGACGGGTATCAAATGTCGCGGGCCATGCATAAGGTTCTAAAAAAATATGAAGAGCTTTCCAAACCGGTCATTGCAGCAATTAACGGTCCCTGCCTCGGGGGCGGTCTGGAAGTGGCAATGGCCTGCCATTATCGTATTGCAACCACATCACCCAAAACGGTCCTGGGACTGCCTGAAGTCAAATTGGGCCTGCTGCCCGGCGGAGGGGGCACCCAGCGACTTCCGAGGCTCATTCCTCTGGAGCAGGCCATAGATGGAATCCTGACGGGGAAGAACTTCATGCCCGAACAGGCCAAGAAGTTGGGGCTCGTCGATGAGGCGGTTCCGCCTGAGAAGTTAAAGGAAATCGCCTATCAACGGGCACTGGCATTGGCCCAGGGAAAAATGGAAATCAAGCGGAAATTGCCGCCGTTGCCGTCGCCGAAAATGCTTGCAGGGTTGTATGAACAGGCAAAAGGCATGGTTCAAAAGCAGGCCAAAGGCCTCTATCCGGCTCCGCTGGAGATACTGGAATGCGTTTATAAGGGCCTTTCTGAAGGTCCGGAAGCCGGATATGAAGAAGAAGCAAGGCGTTTTGGAAAATTGGTTTTAACCAAGGAAGCCGCGGCATTGATCCATATTTTCTTTATGGATACCGCAGCCAAAGCGGATCGGGGAGTGGCCAAAAACGTCAAACCCCATCCCATTAAAAAGATTGGGGTCCTGGGTTCAGGACTCATGGGCGCCGGCATCGCAGCCACCAAGGCGGATAAGGGGTATGTCGTCCGCATGAAGGACGTCAACATGGATGCCGTCGGCAAGGGGTTGAAAGCTGCCGGCAAAGTGTTGGAAGGCATTTGGATGAAGCGCCCCCGTGGTGAATATGAATACCGCCGGCGCTATGATCTGATCAGTGTTACGGATACCTATACCGGTTTTAAAAATGCCGATATCGTTATCGAGGCGGTTTTCGAAGACCTGAATCTCAAACATAAGGTGATCCGGGAAGTTGAAGCGGTCATGTCGAAAAATGCCATTTTTGCCTCAAATACGTCCGCCATTCCGATTACCCGTCTGGCAAAAGCGTCCAAACGGCCCCAGCAGTTTATAGGTATGCATTATTTCTCGCCGGTGCATCGAATGCCGCTGATCGAAATCATCAATACGAAGGATACCTTGCCGGAAGTGACTGCGACTGCATGGGAAATTTGTAAAGCGTGCGGAAAGACGCCTATTATTGTCAATGACGGGGTGGGTTTTTTTACATCCCGGGTTATTTCCCGCTATATCAATGAGGGAATGCTGATGCTCAATGAAGGGGCGAGGATTGAAGATATCGATAATGCGGCCGTATCCGTCGGATTTCCGGTAGGACCCATTATCGTCAGCGACGAGGTGGGTCTGGATGTGTCCTACAAGGTCGGAGTCATTCTTTCCGAGGTCTTTGAAGGGCGGGTGGATTCCCACGATATAGTCAAAAAAATCGTAGGGGACGGGCGTTCCGGTCGTAAAAACGAAAAGG
>Ga0209212_1002330_pt1 | contig 27383 bp, 29 predicted proteins | sample RifGroC2_FD_183996 | JGI IMG/M metagenome (GOLD analysis project Ga0209212, IMG submission 183996) | Groundwater microbial communities from Rifle, Colorado, USA - Groundwater C2 (SPAdes) (version 2) | ecosystem: Environmental > Aquatic > Deep subsurface > Groundwater | place: Rifle, Colorado... | reverse complement strand
GGCAGCCGCCCCCCTCCCGTTGAAGACATTTTGACTTCCTCGTTGCCGGAAGCTATGATGGCTCAGTTCAGCAAGGGGTGCGTATGGCGGATTTTGCGGTGAGCGAGGAGAAAAACCGCTGGCTTAAGGCGAAGATGGCGCTTCTCGGGGTCGGGGAGCAGGATCTGGATGAGCGTTTCGTCCACGCCTCCGGGCGCGGCGGCCAGCACGTAAATAAAAGTTCCTCCTGCGTCTACCTGAAGCACCTGCCGAGCGGGCTCGAGGTGAAGTGCATGGAATCGCGCAGCCAGTCGCTGAACCGGTTCCTGGCGCGACGCTACCTGCTGGAAAAGGTGGAGGCGCTAAACGGCGGCAGCACCAAGAAGGATCTGGCGGCGGAGAAACTGAAGAGGCAAAAGGCGCGCAGAAAAAGGCGCAGCGGCGCCAAGTATGGCACTGCTCCTGCATCGGATCCAGTTCCGGACCCGGCAGGGGAGGGCTGACCCTCCCTTCGCCCCGGGGAAGGCGAGAACCGCAACAGTCATAGGGAGCAGGTGTGGCACTGTTATGCGCTGCGGCCTTTTGGCTTTATTGCCGGGCAAGCTGGTCTATCATGCCGGCCTTATTGGCCCTGCTCAAAGTGACACAGACATAAAAATAAAGTTGACAAGGTGATGTGGTGAAGGGTATAAATTTACATTATCCTCAATAAGACCTTTGCAGATACCCAATTACCCCAATATTTTTCTCATACCGAACCCGTACCGACACCTCAAGACTAAGCCAAGGTTAATAATTCACAGATCCTTTACACGCTAGCAACTCACTCAGGCGCCCCTCGCATGCTATCCATGCCTTCGCGGAAATATTCCCATACTCACTCACATCCAGGCAAAAGCCGATAGATCTATATTTGCGCCATATCAGGAGAACAGATGAACCTACAGGAACTTAAAGAAAAGAAAATCAACGATCTGACGGCCATTGCCAAAGGACTTAACATCGAGGGGGCTTCCAGTCTCAGGAAGCAGGACCTGATCTTTGCCATCCTCAATGCCCAGACAGAGAAAAACGGCATGATCTTCGGCGAGGGCGTTCTGGAGACCCTGCCGGACGGTTTCGGCTTCCTCAGGGCGCCGGACTACAACTACCTCCCGGGGCCGGACGACATCTACGTGTCGCCTTCCCAGATCCGCCGCTTCAACCTGCACACCGGCGACACGGTGGCCGGCCAGATCAGGCCCCCTAAGGAAGGGGAGCGCTACTTCGCCCTTTTGAAGGTGGAGACTGTGAACCACGAGTCGCCCGAGGTGGCGCGTGACAAGATCCTGTTCGACAACCTGACGCCGCTCTACCCGCAGGAGAAGCTGAAGCTCGAGACCACCCACGACAACATGTCGACGAGGGTCATGGAGCTGATCGCGCCGATCGGCAAGGGGCAGAGGGGGCTGATCGTCGCACCGCCCAGGACCGGCAAGACCATGCTGATCCAGAACATCGCCAACTCGATCGCCATGAACCACCCCGAGGTGTTCCTCATCGTCCTCTTGATCGACGAGAGGCCGGAGGAGGTGACCGACATGCAGCGCTCCGTCAAGGGGGAAGTGATCTCCTCCACCTTCGACGAGCCGGCATCGCGCCACATCCAGGTGGCCGAGATGGTCATCGAGAAGGCCAAGCGGCTGGTTGAGCACAAGCGCGACGTCGTGATCCTGCTCGACTCCATCACCCGTCTGGCGCGCGCCTACAACACGGTGATCCCCCCCTCCGGCAAGATCCTCTCCGGCGGCGTCGACTCCAACGCGCTGCACAAGCCGAAGCGCTTCTTCGGCGCGGCCCGCAACATCGAGGAGGGAGGCTCGCTGACCATCATCGCCACCGCCCTGGTCGACACCGGGAGCAAGATGGACGAGGTGATCTTCGAGGAGTTCAAGGGCACCGGCAACATGGAACTCCACCTGGACCGGAAGCTCGTCGAGAAGCGGACCTTCCCGGCCATCGACATCAACAAGTCCGGCACCAGGAAGGAAGAGCTGCTGATCGACAAGGCCTCCCTGAACCGGATCTGGATCCTCCGGAAGGTGCTGCATCCGATGAACGTCGTCGACTCCATGGAGTTCCTGATCTCGAAGCTGGGGAGCACCAAGAGCAACCAGGCCTTCCTCGATTCCATGAGCAAATGAAAAAAGTGTTGAAAGTTTGTTGCGAAGGTGCTATTTGTAGCTACTTTCCAGCATAAAATTACGATAGGTAACGGGGCGTGCCCCGCGAGGAGGAAGATATGAAAGAAGGGATCCACCCTAAATACGAAGAGATTACCGTTAAGTGCCTGTGCGGTAACAACTTCCAGAGCCGTTCCACCAAGTCCGAGATCTCCACCGAGATCTGCTCGCAGTGCCATCCGTTCTACACCGGCAAGCAGAAGCTGATCGACACCGCCGGCCGCGTAGAGCGTTTCCGCAAGAGATACAACATGGCGGCAGCGCCTACCGAAGAAAGCTAGAGGCTCTCGCGTTCGCGGATCCGTTCGAGGGGATTTTGTCTATGGCGAAATCCCCTTATTTCGTTTTCTCTGAAGCCCGATAGCGTTTGAAGGATCTTCATGAAGGTTGCCCTTCTGCAACACACCCCCGAGCCCGAGCTGACCATCGCGTTGGCGGCGCGGCTATGCTACTCGCAGGTCGACATCGAAGCGCTCAAGGAGAGGCTTTCCGGCGCGGACATCAAAAACTTCCTCGACAAGATCATGTCGCTTGGACACCAGTCGGTGCTGGAGCACGCCTCCTTCACCTTCGGGGTCGACGGCATCTCGCGCGTCACCAGCCATCAGCTGGTCCGGCACCGGGTAGCCTCCTTTTCCCAGCAATCGCAGCGCTACGTATCCCACAAGGAGCGTTTCGCGGTTGTCACCCCCCCAACTATTGCCGCAAACCCGGAGCATGCCGAGCTTTTCGAGGCCCAGGTGGCAGCGTTGCACGCGGCGTACGCCGCCCTGGTCGAGGCGGGAGTCCCGGCCGAGGATGCCCGCTACCTGCTCCCGAACGCCACCGAGACCAAGATCATCATCACCATGAATGCCCGGGAGCTGCTGCATTTCTTTGCCGTGCGCTGTTGCGAGCGGGCGCAGTGGGAGATCCGGGCCATGGCGGTCGAGATGCTGAGGCTGGTCCGGCCGGTGGCCCCCACCGTCTTCGGCAAGGCCGGTCCCGGTTGTCTGGCCGGTCCCTGTCCCGAGGGGGCGATGTGCTGCGGCAAGATGGCGCAGGTAAGGGAGTTTTTCCAGGGGGTGTAGGGCCGCGCTGCGGCTTCCCCCTCCTTTAGCCCTTGCAGGTAGAGGGTACGAATGCTACCGATCCCACTGCTCCTCCCCCCGGCGGGGGAGGCCGGGCTTGCGCGCCGAAGGGCGCTTCAGCCCGCAGGCGGGAGGGGGAAACATCAGGTTCAACATGCGAGGTAACAGTGTCAAAGATCAACATAGGCGGACAAGCGGTACTTGAAGGAGTGATGATGCGGGCGCCGCGCTCGCTGGCCATCGCCGTCAGGAAGCCCGACGGCGAGATTTCCGTCAAGAGCGAGACGGTCATCCCCCTCTCCGAGCGGTTTCCCATCGTCAAGCTCCCCATCGTCCGAGGGGCCGTGGCGCTCTTCTCCTCCCTGATCATCGGCATCCAGGCGCTCAACTTTTCCGCCAACGAGGCGCTTGACGAGTCGGAGAAGGAGGAGATCTCCAACTGGGCCATCGGCGGCACCATGGCCGCAGCCTTTGGTTTCGGCATACTGCTGTTCTTCATCATGCCGCTCTACCTGACCAAGCTCCTGATCCCGATCATCGGCGACTCCAACATCGTCTTCAACCTGGTCGACGGCGTGATCCGCGTCGCCGTCTTTCTGATCTACATCATCGCCATCTCGCGCATGGCCGACATCCAGCGGGTGTTCCAGTACCACGGCGCCGAGCACAAGTCGATCTTCACCTTCGAGGCGGGGGAGGAGCTGACCGTGGACAACGTGCGCAAGTACAGCTGCCTGCACCCGCGCTGCGGCACGAGCTTCCTGCTGATCGTCATGCTGGTGAGCATCCTGGTCTTCTCGCTGATACCGAAGCTGTGGCCCTTCTACCTGAAGGGTGGCGCCAGGATATTCCTGCTGCCGGTCATCGCCGGGCTCTCCTACGAGGTCCTCAAGTGGAGCGCGAAGCACGACAATCACGCGCTGGTCAAGCTGGCGATCTCGCCGGGACTCGCCCTGCAGCGGCTGACCACGCGGGAGCCGGACGACAGCCAGATCGAGGTGGCGATCAAGTCGATGCAGGTGGCCTTAGAGCTGAACGACGGCTTCAAGGACGACCGGCTGGTGGTCTAGCGGCTCGCAAATGCTCCCCCCTTTGAAAAAGGGGGGCAGGGGGGGATTTGACACTGCTGCTGAAATCCCCCTGAATCCCCCTTTTGCAAAGGGGGACTTAATCGTTATAAGATCAGGACCTTGAGGTTTTTACATGTTTGATAAGATTGCCGAGCTGGAAAGACGTTTCGAGGAGCTGGAATCGCTCCTCTCCGACCCCGAGGTGCTGGCGAACCAGCCGGAGTTCAGGAAGTTCTCCAAGGAGCATGCCGGTCTCGCCGACCTGGTTGCTGCCTTTCGCGAGTACAAGAAGATCCTTGCCGACATGGACGACAACCGGGAACTGTTGAAGGAGCCGGACCAGGAGATGCGGGAGATGGCCCAGGCCGAACTGCTGGCCCTGGAAGAGCGGCGCGCTACCCTGGAGTCCGAGATCAAGCTGCTGCTGCTCCCCAAGGACCCCAACGACGACAAGAGCGTCGTGCTGGAGATCCGGGCCGGAACCGGCGGCGACGAGTCCGCCCTGTTCGCCGGCGACCTGTTCCGGATGTACTCCCGTTTCGCCGAGCTGAACCGCTGGCGCGTCGAGGTGATTTCCGCCTCCGAGTCGGAGAAGGGGGGCTTCAAGGAGGTCGTGGCGCTCGTCGAGGGTGGCGGCGTCTTCGCCAGACTGAAGTACGAGTCGGGGACCCACAGGGTCCAGCGCGTCCCCGAGACCGAGGCGCAGGGGCGGATCCACACCAGTGCCTGCACCGTCGCGGTGCTCCCCGAGGCCGAGGATGTCGATATCGACATCAACCCGACCGACCTGAAGATCGACGTCTACCGCTCCTCCGGTGCCGGCGGTCAGCACGTCAATACCACCGACTCAGCGGTCCGGATCACCCACCTGCCGACCGGAACCGTAGTCGCCTGCCAGGAAGAGCGGAGCCAGATAAAGAACCGCGCCAAGGCGATGAAGGTTCTGAAGTCCAGGATTCTCGATGCCATGGTCATGGAAAACAACGCCAGGATGGCCGCCGATCGCAAGAGCCAGGTCGGCAGCGGCGACAGGAGCGAGAGGATCCGGACCTACAACTTCCCCCAGGGGAGGATGACCGACCACCGGATCGGCCTGACCCTGTACCGGCTCGACGCCATCATGGCAGGCGACATCGCCGAGATCGCCGACGCCCTGCGCGCCCATTACCAGATGGAGGCGCTGCAGGCCCAGAGCGAAGCGTGATAAACAGCTCCGTGCCGTCCACAAAGTGCATAAGGTCCAGAGGGTTCCTGCCGTTATGACCGAAAAATGGGACGTTCTCAAGATCCTCAACTGGACCAAGGGGTACCTGGCCGAAAAAGGGGTGGAAAACCCCCGGCTTGAGGCGGAGTGGCTGCTCTGCGAAGCGCTCTCCCTGGACCGGGTCGGGCTCTATCTCAACTTCGACAAACCTCTTAGCGATTCCGAACTGGCGGCCTTTCGTGGTATGGTGTTGCGGCGCGGCAAACGCGAGCCGCTGCAATACATACTGGGAAGCCAGGAGTTCATGGGGCTCGAGTTTCAGGTTTCCCCCGCGGTCCTGATCCCGCGCCACGACACCGAAGTACTGGTCACCGAAGCCGTGAAAAGGGGCGCTGCCGCGCGCAGCATCCTGGATATCGGTACCGGAAGCGGCTGCGTCGCTATCGCGCTTGCCAAGGCGCTCCCGGAGGCCGAAGTCTGCAGCGTCGATATCTCCGGCGAGGCGCTCGCCGTCGCCCGGGGCAACGCGGAGCGAAACGGCGCGGCAGTCGAGCTTGTCCAGGGCTCGCTCCTGGAGCCGTTCACCGGCCGGCGCTTCGACATGATCGTTTCCAACCCTCCCTACATACCGGCGGCGGAGCTTGCCACGCTGCAGCAGGAAGTGCGCGGGTTCGAGCCACTGAACGCGCTGGACGGGGGGGGTGACGGCCTCGACTTCTACCGGCGCATCACGGCCGGTGCCACCGAGCACCTGAACGAAGGGGGCTGGCTGCTCTTCGAGGTCGGCGCCGGACAGGCGCCCCGGGTGCTCGGTTTGCTGCGAGCCGGCGGCTTCGCCCTGGAGAGCTTCACACAGACAGATCCCGCAGGCATAGAGCGGGTAGTAGGCGGCAGGCTGGCAAACGGGTAGCCCCCCAGGCAGCAACCCCTCCTCCTTAAGAGGCGGGCAACATCAGAACAAGAGCAAAAGAGGTAACAGTGGAAAAACTGGTAATCAAAGGCGGCAACAAGCTCTCCGGAGAGGTGACCGTAAGCGGCTCCAAAAACGCCGCCCTTCCCATATTCATCTCGACCATCCTGGCCCCGGGATGTCACACCATCAGCAACGTGCCGTTTCTGCGGGACATCAACACGACCATCAAGGTGCTTGAGAACCTGGGCGCCACGGTCGACGGCAGGGGGAACGTGGTCAAGATCGACACCACGAACCTGAACAGCTTCGAGGCCACCTATGACCTGGTGCGCACCATGCGCGCCTCGGTGCTGGTGCTCGGTCCGCTCTTGGCCCGTTTCGGCCAGGCCCGGGTCTCGCTTCCCGGCGGCTGCGCCATCGGCGCCCGCCCCATCAACCTGCACCTGAAAGGACTTGCCGCCCTCGGCGCCGAGATCGTGCTGGAGCACGGTTATGTGGAGGCCAAGGCGAAGCGGCTCAAAGGCGCGCGCATCAACTTCGACATCTCCACGGTCGGCGGTACCGAGCAGCTCCTGATGGCGGCAGCGACCGCCCAGGGCGAGACCATCCTGGAGAACGCCGCGCGCGAGCCGGAGATCGTCGACCTCGCCGAAATCCTGATCAAGATGGGCGCCAACATCGAAGGTGCCGGAACAGACACCATCAGGATCAAGGGTGTCGAGGCACTTAGCCCCGCCGAGCACTCCGTGATGCCGGACCGCATCGAGGCCGGGACCTTCATGGTGGCGGCCGCCATCACCGGCGGCGACATCAAGATCCGCAACATGCGCCTGGACCACCTGGACGCCCTGGCGTTCAAACTGCAGGATGCCGGCGTCGAGATCACCAACAAGGACAACCTGGTCCGCGTCAAAGGCCCCAAGAAGATCAGGAACGTCAACATAAAGACCAGGCCGTATCCCGGTTTCCCGACCGACATGCAGGCCCAGTTCATGGCGCTCATGTGCATTGCCGAGGGGGCCAGCGTGATCTCCGAGAACATCTTCGAGAACCGTTTCATGCACGTCTCCGAGCTGCTTCGTTTCGGAGCCGACATCATCGCCGAGGGGAACAGCGCCACCGTGAAGGGAGTCAAGAAGCTCTCCGGAGCGCCCGTCATGGCGACCGACCTGCGTGCCTCCGCCTCCCTGATCCTTGCCGCCCTGGCCGCCGACAACACCAGCGAGATTTCGCGCATCTACCATCTGGACCGGGGCTACGAGTCGATCGAGAAGAAGCTGGCCGGCCTGGGCGCCGACATCGTCCGGGTGCAGGACAACTCATAGGAAATGGCAGGTGGCCACCGTTTGGGTGGCCACCGCGTCCATGCAGCTCATGAAGTCCAAGCAGGCCTAGTCCAGCATGCAGTGCCATCTTCAATGCTCCAACGGAGTCTTCAATGCCTGATTTCATCACTATTGCCATACCGAAAGGACGGATCCTGCAGGACTCCGTTGCCCTCTTCAAGAAGATCGGCATCGACTGCGAAGAGCTCCTCTCCGACACCCGCAAGCTCGTCTTCGAGAACCAGGACCAGAAGATGCGCTACATGATCGTGCGGGCGACCGACGTTCCCACCTACGTCGAGTACGGCTGCGCCGATCTCGGCATCGTCGGCAAGGACACCCTCATGGAGCAGGAGAAGGATCTCTACGAGCCGCTCGATCTGAAATTCGGCTACTGCCGCATGATCATCGCCGAGCCGGTGGAGCTCTCCAGCAAGGACGACCCCGCCGCCTGGAGCAACATCAGGATCGCCACCAAGTACCCCAACGTGACGGAAAAGTATTTCGCCGCCAGGGGAGTGCAGGTCGAGCTGATCAAGCTCTACGGCTCCATCGAGCTGGCGCCGATCGTGGGGCTTTCCGAGCGGATCGTCGACCTGGTCTCCACCGGAGAAACCCTGAAGCAAAACGGCCTGGTCGAGGTTGAGACCATCGCCGAGATCACCTGCCGGCTGGTCGTCAACAGGGCGAGCCTCAAGACCAAGCACGACCGGATCTCCAAGATCATCGCGGGGCTGGAGCAGCATATATAGAGAGGGTGCTTCGTGGAAAAGGTTCTTGCGGATGCCTTAACCAATTTCTACCAGCAGTTGCTCAAACCTGAATTCGATGCAATCAAAGAGAAGCTGGCTGAGCATGATGAACGTTTTTCAGAGATCTTCGGTCATCTGGATGCTATCTACAGTTGCTTGGGCAAGTTGGAAAGAGGAGCCGGTTCCAAGGATGAGCAGGACGAATTTTTGAAGGCCAGTGTCGAAAGTAATCCTTAAATTGAATGCCATGAATCGAGAGGTTTAAAATGCAGTTCCTCGACATAAGGGAAGAAGGTTTTGAGGCTAAGTTCGCGGCCATCGTGGAGCGCGGCGAGGAGTCGGGCCGCGAAGTGGAAGAGGTGGTCCAGGGGATCATCGCGGACGTGCGCAGCCGGGGCGACGAGGCCCTGCTGGAGTACACCAGGCGTTTCGACAAACTCGATTGCGCTGCTGCCGCCCTTGAGGTGACGCCGGCCGAATTCGAGCGCGCCTTCGCCCAGGTGGACGAGCGGGATCTGGCCGCCCTGAGGCATGCGGTAGAGCGGGTCACCCGTTTCCACGAAAAGCAGAAGCAGCAGAGCTGGCTCTCCACCGAGGAGCCGGACATCATGCTGGGCCAGAAGGTGACGCCGCTTGCCAAGGTCGGCATCTACGTCCCGGGCGGTAAGGCCTGCTACCCTTCCAGCGTCATCATGAACGCGGTTCCTGCCAAGGTCGCAGGGGTCGGCGAGATCATCATGGTCGCTCCGGCGCCGGGCGGCGAGACCAACCCCCACGTGCTTGTGGCGGCGAAACTCTCCGGCGTCGACCGGGTATTCAGGATCGGCGGCGCACAGGCGGTCGCGGCGCTTGCCTATGGTACCGGCACCATCCCGAGGGTCGACAAGATCACCGGGCCGGGCAACATCTACGTGGCGACAGCCAAGAAGCTCGTCTTCGGCCAGGTCGGCATCGACATGATCGCGGGCCCGAGCGAGATCCTGGTAATCAACGACGGCAGCGGCAGCGCGGCCCACGTGGCGGCGGACCTGCTCTCCCAAGCCGAGCACGACGAACTCGCCTCTTCGGTACTGATCACCACCGATCGCGCCTTCGGCGAGCAGGTGGCGGCCGAGGTCGAGCGCCAGCTGCTTCAACTCTCTCGTCAGACCATCGCGCGCAAATCGTGGGATTCTTTTGGCGTCATCATCGTCGCCGGCACGCTGGACGAGGCGATCGCCTTCTCGAACCGGATCGCCCCCGAGCACCTGGAACTCGCCGTCGAGAATCCCTTCGAGATCCTGCCGCTGATCAGCAACGCCGGGGCGATCTTCATGGGGCACTACACCCCGGAGGCGGCAGGCGACTACCTGGCCGGCCCGAACCACACCCTTCCCACCGGCGGCACCGCCCGTTTCTTCTCCCCGCTCTCCGTGGACGACTTCGTGAAGAAGAGTTCCATCATCCACTTTACCAAGGGCGGCCTGCAGAGGGTCGGCGAGGACATCGTCAGGATTACCCGGCTGGAGGGGCTCGATGCCCACGGCAGGTCGGTGAGCCTCAGGCTCGACAGCTAGATTTCAATTCGCGGATTTCGCAACGCAAGGAGGAGGCGACATGGCTAGATCGGCAGTCATTGAACGGATCACCAAGGAGACCCAGATCAAGCTCTCCCTGTCACTGGACGGAAAAGGAGAGGCTTCCATCGCCACCTCGGTGCCGTTTCTGGACCACATGCTCGACCTTTTCGCCCGGCACGGTCTGTTTGACCTCACCGTAGAGGCGCACGGCGACATCGACATCGACTTCCACCACACGGTGGAGGACATCGGCATCGTGCTCGGTTCCGCCTTCAAGGAGGCGCTGGGGGACAAGTGCGGCATCCGCCGGTACGGCCAGGCCACTGTTCCGATGGACGAGACGCTGGCAACCGTCGCCACCGACCTCTCCGGCCGTCCTTATCTGGTTTACAACGTCCGGCTCCCCAAGGTGAAGATCGGCGACTTCGACGTCGAGCTGGTGCGTGAGTTCTTCCAGGGTTTCGTGAACCACTGCGGCGCCAACCTCCACGTGAACGTCATGTACGGCGACAACGTGCACCACATCCTGGAGGCCTGCTTCAAGGCCGCAGCCCGGGCGCTCGACCAGGCAACCCAGATGGACCCCCGCATCGAAGGGGTCATGTCCACCAAAGGGAAATTGTAAGAAGAAGGCAGCACCCTCACCCTGATCCTCTCCCGGAGGGCGAGGGGATGTTGTAAGAAGTCGGGCAGATGTTGTCGGGGAAGTACCTGGCCTACGCTGCCCCGCCATGAGGCGGCTGCGGAGCGGGGCCGGAAAAGCGCTAATGGGCACGCAATCTGGTGCCGGAAGGATATTCATATGATCGCAATAATCGACTACGGCATGGGGAATCTTCGCTCCGTGCAAAAGGGGTTCGAGAAGGTCGGTTTCGACGCCGTCGTCACTTCCGACCCGAAGGTGTTGCTGAATGCTGAACGGGTGGTACTCCCCGGCGTCGGCGCCTTCCGTGACTGCATGAGGAACCTGGAGGAGGGGGGCTTCGTCGAGCCGATCCTCAAGGTGATCCGGGAAGGGAAACCTTTTCTCGGCATCTGCCTCGGGCTGCAGCTTCTCTTCACCGAGAGCGAGGAGTTCGGCCTGCACCAGGGGTTGAACGTGATCCCCGGCCGGGTGCTCCGCTTTCCCGAAGGGATGCAGGAGGCGGGTGAGGATCTGAAGGTCCCGCACATGGGTTGGAACCAGCTCAGCGTCAAGCGCCAGGCTCCGGTTTTCGAAGGGGTCGAGGACGGCACCAACGTCTACTTCGTGCACTCCTACTACGTGAAGCCCGAAGACGAAGCGGTCGTGGCCGCGACCACGCGCTACGGCATCGATTTCTGCGCCGCGATCTGGCGCGACAACATCGTCGCCGCCCAGTTCCACCCCGAGAAGTCGCAGGACAAGGGGCTCGCGATGCTCAAGAACTTCGCGCTCATGAAGTAACTCCAGAGCTGATTACCCCTGTAGAATCCGCGACGCGTGGTGCGGTTAAAGTGATAAAGGGCGGCCTTTCGGCTCGCTCATTTGAAATTAGATTCGGGGATGAAATGATAATTATTCCAGCAATAGATCTGAAGGGTGGCTGCTGCGTCCGCTTGGAGCAGGGGCTCATGGATAAGGACACGGTGTTCAACGACGACCCCGCGGCACAGGGGGCGGAGTGGCAGCGCCAGGGCGGGGAAATCCTGCATATCGTCGATCTCGACGGCGCCTTTGCCGGCGAGCCGAAGAACCGCTCTGCGATCGAGGCGATCGTCAAGGCGGTCACCATCCCGACCCAGCTGGGGGGCGGCATCAGGGACATCGCCACCGTTGAGGCCTACCTCTCCCTTGGCATCGGCCGGGTCATCATCGGCACCGCAGCCCAAAGGAACCCCGCCTTCGTCAAGGAGGCGTGCGCCCTCTTCCCGGGACGGATCGTGGTCGGCATCGACGCCAAGGACGGCATGGTAGCGGTCCAGGGGTGGGCAGAGGTGACCGGGATCACGGCCACAGAGTTGGCGCGCAAATTCGAAGGCGATGGCGTCTCGGCCATCATCTACACGGATATCAGCCGTGACGGCATGATGCAGGGTCCCAACATCCAGGCGACGAAGGCGCTGGCCGAGTCGATCAGCATCCCGGTCATAGCATCGGGCGGCCTCTCCTCGCTGAAGGACATCGAGAACCTGATGGCGATCGAATCCTCGGGCGTGACCGGTGTCATCACCGGCAAGGCGATCTACTCCGGTGCCATCAACCTGGCCGAAGCAATCGCGTTAACCAAGAAACAGGGTTGAGATTGAGATTAAGATTGAGGAATCCTCAATCAGAACCTTCATCTTAATCTTGATCTTAATCTTAATCTGGAGTTTCAGATGCTGACAAAAAGAATAATCCCCTGCCTGGACGTGAAGGGTGGACGGGTAGTGAAAGGGGTCCAGTTCCTCGGCCTGCGTGACGCCGGCGATCCGGTCGAGATCGCCGAGCTGTACGACAGCCAGGGGGCGGATGAGCTGACCTTCCTCGACATCACGGCCTCCTCGGACGACCGCGATATCATCATCGACGTGGTGCGCCGCACCGCGGAGCGCGTTTTCATGCCGCTTACCGTTGGCGGCGGCGTCAGGGTGGTGGAGGACATCAGGCGTCTTCTCAATGCCGGCGCCGACAAGGTCTCCATCAACACCGCGGCCGTGCACCGTCCCGAGTTCGTCAGCGAGGCGGCGGAGAAGTTCGGCTCGCAGTGCACCGTGGTCGCCATCGATGCCCGCAGCAGGGCCGGCGGCGGCTGGGAGGTCTACACCCACGGCGGCAGGAACCCGACCGGGATCGACGTCATCGAATGGGCGCACCGGATGGAAAGCATGGGCGCGGGGGAGATCCTCCTCACCAGCATGGACCGGGACGGCACCAAGGACGGCTATGACCTGCCCCTGACCCGCGCCGTGGTAGACGCGGTCAGCATCCCGGTGATCGCATCCGGCGGGGTGGGGGGGCTTTCGCACCTCTACGACGGCTTCACCCAGGCCGGTGCCAGTGCCTGTCTGGCCGCCTCCATCTTCCATTACCGCGAACACACCATCGAGGAGGCGAAGCAGTACCTCCGCGAAAGAGGCGTTCCGGTCAGGCTTTAATCTGTTCGCACAGGAGCAACTGATGGAAAACGGTAAAGACGACATCATAGCCGCGGTCTACCGCGTGATCCAGGAGCGCAAGGCGAATCCGAGCGAATCTTCCTACACGGCAAGCCTGATGGGGAAGGGGATCGACAAGATCCTGAAAAAGATCGGCGAGGAGGCGACCGAGGTCGTCATCGCCGGCAAGGGGGGGAAGCGCGAGGAGATCGTCTACGAAACGGCGGACCTCATCTTCCACAACCTGGTGCTGCTCGGCTTCTACGACATCGACCCCGAGGAGGTGTACGCTGAACTGCGGCGCCGCTTCGGCATGTCCGGCATCGCGGAGAAGGAGTCCCGCGTCAGCTGATGTGTCCCAAAATTGTACAAATTTCTTGACAAACAAACCACTGATGCTATATTGCATGTTCCTTGTATAACGTCTGCCGGCCCGTACCCACTAAATTTGTAAATCTAGATAGAGAAGGGGGGGGAATATGAATGCCGGGAGTAAAGGTAAAAGAAGCTGAACCGTTTGAACTTGCACTGAAAAAGTTCAAAAAGCAGTGCGAGAAAGCTGGGATCCTTTCAGAGGTCCGCAAGAGAGAGCACTACGAGAAGCCGAGTATCAAGAAGAAGAAAAAGGCCATTGCAGCGCGCAAGCGTGCTCTGAAGAAACAGCGTAAGATGGTAGATTAAGAGGAAGGTATGCAACTGCGGGAGAGACTTCAGGCGGAAATGAAGGAAGCGATGAAGAGCCGCGATGCTCTGCGTCTTTCCACCATCCGCATGGTGATCTCCTCGGTGAAAAACCGTGACATCGAACTCAGGCGCGAACTGGGCGATGCGGAAATCACCGAAACCATCGTTACCCTCTGCAAGCAGCGCAGGGAATCCATCCGGCTCTTTAAGGAAGCAGGCAGACAAGAGTTGGTGGATAAAGAGGAAGCGGAGCTCGCGCTCCTGATGAGCTTCCTCCCTCAGCAGCTGACACGGGAAGAACTGGCGTCCCTGGTGGACAAGGTGATCCTGGAGACCTCCGCTACGAGCGGAAAGGATATGGGCAAGGTCATGAAGGCCCTGACCCCCCTGGTTTCCGGCCGCGCAGAAGGGAAGTTGGTGAGCGAAGTTGTGAAGGAGAAACTCGCGTAGATATCGCCCCCGGAATTCGTTCCGGGGGTGGTTGCGGGTTCCGGTGTCATGAGTAGGGGCGAATCTAGCGATTCCCCCTTCTTTTGCTTTGTGGCTACTGATCAGGTGTTTGCATGATCCTTCTGGATATCCTTATCTGGGTTGTACTGCTTTTCTTCGTGGCAAAAGGGTTCTCGAAGGGGCTGGTGCGAGAGGCATGCTCTCTGCTTGGTCTTGTCACGGGCGGCTGGGCCGCCTTCAGATACTATTCCTTTCTCAGCCAGGGGATCAGGCATTTCATCAACCTCCCCCCGCAGGTGGCGCAGCCGCTCTCGTTCCTCCTCATTTTCATGCTGCTTGGCATCCTCTTCTATTTCCTCGGTCATCTGCTCACCGTCATCTTCAAGATCATGCTGCTGGGCGGGATCAACCGGATCGGCGGCGTGGTGTTCGGCTTTCTGCAGGGAGGCTTCGTCCTTTGTGTCCTTCTTTACCTCGGGACGACGAAGCCGATGCCTGACAAGATAAAGGGTTTCGTCACCGGCTCCAAGACCGCCAGCGCCTTCGCCTCGACCGGCGCCAGCATCGCGGCCGGATGGGAAGGAATGCGAAGGGAACCGCCTCAGCAGGTAGAGCGCAAGAAATAAGGACGTAAAGCTTTGTCGATGATACCGGACGAGAAGGTTAGGGAGGTGCGCGAGAGGGCCCCCATCCTCGAGGTCATCTCCGACTACATGAGCCTCAGGAAGTCTGGGGCCAACTACCAGGGGCTGTGCCCGTTTCACGGCGAGAAGAGCCCTTCTTTCAACGTGAACCCGGCGCGCGGCATCTTCCACTGCTTTGGTTGCGGGGCTGGCGGCAACGCGGTCGACTTCGTGATGCGCATGGAGAGCTTGAGTTTTCCGCAGGCGGTGAAGTTCCTCGCCAAGCGGGTAGGGGTGGAGATCGCCGAGCGGCCGCTGACGCGCGATGAGAAGCGCAAGGTGGACGAGCAGGAACAGGCCTACCTGATCAACGAGCTGGCCTGCGACTTCTACCGCCGTGTGCTGGAATCCGACGAAGCGGGTGCCGCCGGCAGAAGCTATCTGGAGCGGCGCGGGGTGGATGCCGACACGGCCGCCACCTACCGGCTCGGCTTCGCGCCGGCAGGGTGGGACAACCTGGCGAAGTACCTGCAGAGAAAGGGGATCGCTCCGGATCAGGCTGAAAAGCTCGGGCTCCTGAGGAAAAGGGAGGGGAAGGACGGCTATTACGATACCTTCCGCAACCGCCTCCTGTTCACCATCTCCGACCTGCACGGCCGCGCCATCGGTTTCGGCGGCAGGGTGATGGACGATTCGCTTCCGAAGTATATAAATTCACCCGAGTCGCTGGTGTACCGCAAGAGCGAGGTCCTCTTCGGGGTCGATCTGGCGAAGAAGGGGATGCGGGAAAAGGGGAGCGCCATCATCGTCGAGGGGTACTTCGACCACCTGGCGCTCTACCGGGCCGGCTTCACCAACGTGGTGGCCACCTGCGGCACCGCCCTCACCCCGCCGCATGTAAAGCTGTTGAGGCGCTACGCCGAGCGGGTTTACATGCTCTTTGACGGTGACGAGGCAGGACGCAAGGCGACGGTGCGGTCGATGGAACTCTTCCTTGAGGAGGCGTTCCCGGCCCGCGTCATCGAGGTGCCACAGGGGGATGATCCCGACACCTTCATCCGGCGCGAGGGGGCCGACGGCTTCACGCCCCTCATGGAGAAGGCGCCGCCGATCTTCGAGTTTTTCTATAAAGGCATGCTGCGCAGCCTCGACATCCGCAGCGTCGAGGGGAAGGTCGCCTTCGTGAACGAGGTCTCCCCCAGGCTCCTGAAGATTGCCGACCCGGTCGAGAGGGGGCTCTACGAGAAGGAGATCTGCCGCGCGGTAGGGATCGATCAGGCGATGCTGCAAAAGAAAGTCGGCATCGGCGCGCCGGCGGCGAGGCCCCAGCCAAAACCGGCGCCCCGGAACGCCGGCACCGAAGAGGTGCTGCTGACCCTGATGGTCAAGTTTCCCGAAGTGGTGCTAAGGGTTCGGGACCACGGTGCCGATAAGCTTTTCAGTGCCTCGCATCTGGCGATTGCCGAAGCGATACTGGCGCAGACGGAGCAGGGGGATATCGACCTCCCCCTGATCCTGGAGCAGTTGGAGTCACCCGAGGAGCGGGGGAGGCTCTTTTCGCTGTTTGTGGAGGATGCACATCTGGAGGACATGAACGCCATCAAGGCGTTCGAACAGTGCCGGCAGACCCTGGAGCGCGGTGCGCTGAAGGGGGGAGGCAAGGCCCTGGCGCGGGAACTGGCCACGGTCGATCCGGATTCTCCCAGATACCTGGAGATCCTGGCGGAACTTGAAGGGTTGCGTAACAAGAAATCGAAATTACTATAGTAGGATTCAAACGGTAGCGGAGCGTGTTGAAATGGCCAAAAAAAGCATGGACGAAGTGAAGCAACTCATCGACCTCGGCAAGGAAAAGGGGTTCCTCACCTACGAAGAGGTGAACGACCTCCTCCCGCCCGACATCGTCTCGTCTGATCAGATAGATGACGTGATGAGCATGTTCGGCGATATGGACATCGAGATCGTGGATTCCGCCCAAAAGGTGAAGATCCCGAAGATCAAGATGGACCTCGAGGAAGATGAAGAGCACGAAGGGGAACAGGAAGAGGTCGAGTTCGAACCCGGCACCCTCGGGCGCACCAGCGACCCGGTCCGCATGTACCTGCGCGAGATGGGGTCCGTTTCGCTCCTGACCCGCGAGGGAGAGGTCGAGATCGCCAAGAGGATCGAGGTCGGCGAGCGCGACGTGGCGAGCGTCATCCTGAACACCCCGATCACCGTCAAGGAGGTCGTCTCGCTCGGCGAGCGCCTCAGGAAGATGCAGATCGGCGCCATCGAGATCAGCAAGGATGTTGAGGAAGAGGTACTGGAGGAGGGTGAAGAAGATCTCCAGGCGATGAAGGTCCTCGCCATCATCGACGAAATCAAGGAATTCGACCAGCGCATGGAGCAGATCCAGACCGCGCTGGAGTCGGATAAACTGGCGGCGGCAGAGCGCGATGGCCTGACCGAGGAGCACGCAGGACTCAAGGTCAAAATGGCCGACCTGCTGAAATCGCTGCGCCTGAAGGACAGGCACATCGAGAAGATCGCCCAGCGCCTGAAGGAACTCTCCTGCAAGGTCGACATGGTGATGCATGAGATCGAGGAGCTGGAGAAAGAGACCGGCACCGGCAAGGATTCCTTCCTAGCCGCCTTCGATAGTCTGCGCGGTGCATCCGAGGCGGAATTCGCCAAGAAGCTGAGCCTGAGCATCGAAGAAGGGCAGAAGCTTGAGAAGCGCTACCGCTCCAGTGAGAGCAAGCTCAAGAAAATCGAGCAGGAATCCGGGTTCAAGGCGAGCGAGCTGGCCAGCGCCCTGCTGGCGATCGAGGAAGGGGAGCACAAGGCGAAGCTGGCAAAAAGCGAGCTGGTCGAGGCGAACCTCCGGCTGGTCGTTTCCATCGCCAAGAAGTACACCAACCGCGGCCTGCAGTTCCTGGACCTGATCCAGGAAGGGAACATCGGCCTGATGAAGGCGGTGGACAAGTTCGAATACCAGCGCGGTTACAAGTTCTCCACCTACGCCACCTGGTGGATCCGTCAGGCGATCACCCGGGCCATCGCGGACCAGGCGCGCACCATCAGGATTCCGGTGCACATGATCGAGACCATCAACAAGCTGATCAGGACCAGCAGGCAGCTGGTTCAGGAGATCGGCCGCGAGCCCTCCCCCGAGGAGATCGCAGAGCGCATGGCGCTGCCGCTCGACAAGGTCAGGAAGGTTCTCAAAATCGCCAAGGAGCCGATCTCCCTGGAGACCCCGATAGGCGAGGAGGAGGACTCCCATCTTGGCGACTTCATCGAGGACAAGGGGGTTGTTTCCCCGCTCGAGGCAGTCATCAAGGCGAACCTCTCCGAGCAGACCTCCCGGGTTCTCTCCACCCTCACCCCGCGCGAGGAGAAGGTGTTGCGGATGCGTTTCGGCATCGGCGAGAAGAGCGATCACACCCTGGAAGAGGTGGGTCAGGATTTCGAAGTAACCCGTGAGAGGATCCGGCAGATCGAGGCGAAGGCGCTCAGGAAGCTGCGCCACCCGAGCCGGGCGAAGAAGCTGAAGAGCTTCGTGGAGTAGGCATCCAGGCCGCACCGGATCATCGGCGCGGCCTGTTTCTTTTTATTGTCGAGGTGAGGGATGCAAAAAAAAGCGGTTATCCTGTACAGCGGCGGGCTTGATTCCACCACCTGCCTGGCCATCGCGAAGGAAGAGGGGTATGCGCCCTACGCCCTGAGCTTCAGCTACGGGCAGCGTCACCAGCAGGAACTCGAGGTCGCCAAGCTTAACGCACGGCCGATGGGGGCGCTGGATCACCTGCTGGTGGAGTTCGACCTGAGGAAGATGGGCGGCAGTGCGCTCACCTCGGATATCGAGGTCCCCAAGGGAGGGGTAGGGGACGAGATTCCGGTCACCTATGTCCCTGCCAGGAACACCATCTTCCTCTCCTTCGCGCTCGGTTGGGCCGAGACCCTCGGCTCCTTCGACATCTTCATCGGTGTCAACGCGCTCGACTATTCAGGCTATCCCGACTGCAGGCCCGAGTTCATCGCGGCCTTCGAGACCATGGCGAACCTCGCCACCAAGGCCGGGGTCGAGGGGCGGCACATGAAGATACACACCCCTCTCATCAGCCTCACCAAGGCCCAGATCATCAGCAAGGGGCTGTCGCTGGGCGTTGACTATTCCAAGACCCACTCCTGCTACGATCCTGCCGAAGACGGTGCTGCCTGCGGCCTATGCGATTCCTGCCGGCTCCGTCTCAAGGGATTCGCCGAGGCGGGAGTCGCCGACCCGGTCCGCTACGTCAAGGCCTAGCTGGCGGCGCTCCACCTCTTGCAGCCAGATCCTGTAGGAGCGGCGTTCCTGCCGCGATAGCCGCTCTCGCAGGCATGGTGAGTTTCCCCGGTAGCCGGAGAAAAAGCTCTAGAGCAGTTAAGGACAACGCGTAATGAAAGACAAAGAGATGAAAAAAGAAAGCCTGAAACCCTCGCTCTCCGGCGGGACCCTGTCCGACGTGCAACTGACCCGGGATACCCGGAACATCGCGATCGGCAAGGTGGGCGTAAAGGATATCTCCTACCCGATCGTGGTCATGGACAAGAACCGGTCCTTCCAGAACACGGTGGCCCGCATCAACATGTACGTGGATCTCCCGCACCACTTCAAGGGTACCCACATGAGCCGCTTCGTGGAGATCCTGAACAGCTACCGGGAGGATATCGCCCTCGACAAGATGGAGATCATCCTTGCCACCATGAAGGAGAAGCTCGGCGCCTCCAACGCGCATCTGGAGATGGAGTTCCCCTACTTCGTCGAGAAGAGCGCGCCGGTCTCCCGTGCCAAGAGCCTCATGGAATATACCTGCACCTTCAGCGCCTCTCTTTCCGACCATTTCGACTTCGTGCTCGGCATCAAGGTTCCGGTCACCTCGCTTTGCCCCTGCAGCAAAGAACTGTCGAGTTACGGCGCCCACAACCAGCGCTCCATCATGACGGTGCAGGTCCGCTACAGCGAGTTTATCTGGATCGAGGACCTGATCGAGACCATCGAAGAGTGCGGTTCCTCCCCGGTCTACTCGCTCCTCAAGCGCGAGGACGAGAAGTTCGTCACGGAGCGAGCCTATGAGAACCCCCGTTTCGTGGAGGACATGGTGCGCGAGGCGACGGTACGGCTGCTGGCTATGGAAAATATCACCTGGTTCTCGGTAGAAGCGGAGAACTTTGAGTCGATTCACAAGCACTCGGCCTACGCCGCCATCGAGAGAACCAAGGTCGACAAGCCTGCTTGAGTCAAGCCGTTGACTGTGGATAACTCTGTTGAAAAGCGGGAAAACTGTGGACAAAGCTAGCTTTTAACCCCTCATTTAAGCCCTTTAAGGCATCTCTCTCTAATGAAACGTGTGCTCGCCATTTTTGCCAAAACCCCGCTTCCGGGCCGGGTGAAGACCCGGCTGACACCCCCTTTGTCACCCCGGAACGCTGCCGCTTTATACCGCTGCATGTTGCTGGATACCATTGCACGGAGCAGCACCCTTGATATCGATGTCGTCATCTTTTATGAGGGTGGCCGGCAGTTCTTCCTGGACGCGGCCCCTGGTGCCCGGCTCGTCCATCAGCATGAGGGCGGACTCGGCACTCGACTGGAGAGGGCCTTCGGTGCGCTGAGCGAAATGGGGTATGAGGCTCGTGTCGTGATCGGCACCGATGCGCCCGACCTGCCGCTGGCATACATCGACGAGGCCTTTCGTTTGATGGAGTCGGGGAGCGACGCGGTTTTCGGTCCGGCGGAGGATGGCGGGTACTACCTGGTCGCGCTGAAAGGGAGCTTCGGCGAAATTTTCCGGGAGATACCGTGGTCAAGCGAGCAGGTGCTTGCCAAGAGCCTTGAACGGGCGCGGATCTCAGGTCTGTCCGTCTCGCTGCTCCCCCCCTGGTATGACGTCGATAGCTTCGAAGATCTTTCGCGCCCGGGACTCTGCGACCCGCTGAACGGCGCGCCGCTCACCCGCGGCTTCATCGTCGATCTCGGCACTGTAAACCAGCTGTCCGCCGATGCCGTCTGAAATAGGCGCCAGCAGGATTGTGCTTTCCTTGCAGGTTGACAACATTGCCGTTCATGTTTTGATCTATGGGGTGTGAACCAAGGTTCATGCCTTTTCTGATTTCCGCGACTGATGAATGCGTTTTTGTAGGAGCGGCATTCCTGCCGCGATGCAGCGTTGCAATCGCGGCAGGAATGCCGCTCCTACGAGTAACCTGACCCAAATTCGATCTAACCCCATAACCCAACAAAGGGCAGCGTATGCCGGCATCCCCCATAAAGATCCTGAACGAGGTGTTCGGTTTCAAGACTTTCCGCCCACCGCAGCAGGAGATCGTCCAGAAGGTGATCTCCGGTGGGGACGCCTTCGTGCTGATGCCGACCGGTGGCGGCAAGTCGCTTTGCTACCAGATACCGGCGCTCTGCCTGCCGGGAACCGCCCTGGTGGTTTCGCCGCTCATCTCCCTCATGAAGGACCAGGTGGACGCCCTGCGCGAGAACGGTGTCACCGCCGCCTGCTACAATTCGGCGCTTGGCGAAGCGGAGGCGCGCCGGGTCCTTGCCGAACTGCACGCGGGCGAGCTGAAACTCCTGTACGTGGCACCTGAAAGGCTTTTGAGCGACGGTTTTCTGGAGAGGATCAAATCCCTTCCGATATCGCTCTTTGCCATAGACGAGGCGCACTGCGTGTCGCAGTGGGGGCACGACTTCCGTCCTGAGTACGCCCAACTCGGCATCCTGAGGGAGATATTTCCTCAGGTTCCGATGATCGCCCTGACCGCGACGGCGGACGGACAGACCAGGGGCGATATCCTCTCCCGCCTGGGATTGACGGAAGCCACCTGCTACCTTGCCGGCTTTGACCGCCCCAACATCCGCTATAGCGTTGTCGAAAAAAAGAAGCCGTTCAACCAGCTCGCCGGTTTTCTCGCCAGCCGCAAGGACGAGGCGGGGATCGTCTACGCCCTCTCCCGGAAAAGGGTGGAAGAGGTGGCCAACAAGCTTTGCGCGTCCGGCATCAAGGCCGCCGCCTACCATGCCGGGCTTCCCGACAAGGAGCGCCACAGGGTCCAGGAGGATTTCCTGAAGGACGACCTGAAGGTAGTCGTGGCGACGGTCGCTTTCGGCATGGGGATAGACAAGTCGAACGTCCGTTTTGTCGTGCATTACGACATGCCGAAGAGCATCGAGAGCTATTACCAGGAAACCGGGCGTGCCGGTCGCGACGGTCTTCCGGCCGACGCGCTGCTCCTGTTCGGCTACGGCGACATAGCCATCGCCCGCGGCTTGATCGGTAACGGCGGCAACGCCGAGCAGAACCGGATCGAGCTGCACAAGCTTAACTGCATGACCGGCTTTGCCGAGGCCCAGACCTGCAGGCGCCGGGTGCTGCTCGGCTACTTCGGCGACCGGCTGGAGCAGGATTGCGGCAACTGCGATATCTGTGAAAGTCCGCCGGAGCGTTTCGACGCCACCGACGACGCGCGAAAGGCCCTCTCCTGCGTCTACCGGGTCGGCCAGCGCTTCGGCATGGGGCACGTCATCGACGTACTGCGCGGCTCCCAGAACCACAGGATGCTGGAGTTGAAGCACGACAAACTCTCCACCTTCGGCATCGGCAAGGAACACTCGCAGGAGGTCTGGGGGAGTCTGTTGCGCCAGCTCGTGCACCTGGGATACCTGGAACAGGACCTGGCCAACTTCTCCGTTCTGAAACTGACCGAGGGGGCACGTCCGTTGTTGAGGGGGGAGGAGCGGCTGGAGCTGGCGAGGCCGCGTGACACGCGGGTCGTCGAGAAGAAGTCGGCCGCGAAGAAGCCATCCTACGACAGCGCGCTGTTCCAGGAACTCCGGGCGCTTCGCAAGGAGATCGCCGACGAGCAGCAGGTGCCGCCGTTCGTTGTCTTTGCCGATGCGACCCTTGCAGAGATGGCGGCGCAGATGCCTAAGGACAAGTGGGAGTTGCTGAAGATCACCGGCGTGGGTCAGCACAAGCTGGCCCGCTACGGCGATGCTTTCCTCAGGGTTATCAAGGCGCATGAGGGGTAGAAACCGAAAACCATTGGCCACGGAGAAAATCTGAGGAAATCTGAGAAAACCGGTAACCCTAAGAAAACAGGGAACCGGAAAACAAAAGGGTGAAAGACAAACCATGACCTGGTTATGTTTTTTCACCCTTTTACAAGATGTACTAGACGTTCTACGCGGTCTAGATTTTCCAGACCTTCCCGATTTTTAGATGTTCTCAGATGTTCTCAGATTTTCTCTGTGGCCAATGGTTTGTTCTTACCTCATCACTTCCAGCAGATACCCGCACTTTGAAAGATGCCGCGTCACATCCTGTATGTGCTCCGCTCCCCTGGTCTCCAACTCGACCAGCACCTCGGTCTTTCCTATCGGCAGCGACTCGGAGCGGCGGTCGTGGGTGATGATGGAGATGTTGGCCCTCGCCTCGGCGATCTCTGCGGCAAGCCTGGCCAGCGCGCCCGGAACATCGTCCAGCTCCACCTTCAGCTTCAGATAGCGTCCCGCCGCCAAAAGCCCCCTCTCCACGACGACGGCGATGGTTTTCACGTCGATGTTGCCGCCGGAAAGAAGTGCGACGGTCTTTCCCGAAAGCCGTTTCACCCTGCCGTTTAAAAGAGCTGCCAGGCCGACCGCGCCAGCCCCTTCCACCATCAGTTTGTTCCTCTCCAAAAGCGACACGATCGCCAACGCTATCTCTTCCTCGTCGACCAGGACGATCTCGTCGACGTACTCCTGTACTACCGGAAAGGTTTTGGAACCGGCGGTCTTCACCGCGATGCCGTCGGCAAGGCTTGCCCTGGTCGCAACGGTGACCACTCCCCCTTTTTGCAGCGCATGGTGCATGGAGGGGGCGGCGGCCGACTCGACGCCGATGATCCTCACCTGCGGATGGGTCTCCTTGATGGCGCGGGCTATGCCGGCTATCAAGCCCCCGCCGCCGATCGGCACCAGCACGTTGGCGACATCGGGAAGATCCTCCAGCAGCTCGAGCCCGATGGTCCCCTGTCCTGCCATGACCAGCGCGTCATCGAAGGGGTGCACGAAGAGGGCGCCGCTCGTCTCAGCCTGCTTCAGCGCCGCCGCGCACGCTTCATCGAAATTCTTCCCCTCCAGAACCACCTCTGCGCCGTAATCACGGGTGGCGAACACCTTCTGCGGCGGGGTGCTCTCGGGCATGTAGATCACGGCCTTAACGCCGAGCATCTCGGCAGAGAAGGCGACTCCCTGGGCATGGTTCCCTGCCGAGGCGGTGATCACGCCACCGGAGAGCGCCGGGCGCGGCAGGGAAGTCATGAAATTGAGGGCGCCGCGGATCTTGAAGGCTCCGGTGCGCTGCAGATTTTCGCATTTGAAATAGAGGGGGAGGCCGAGCCGCTCGCTGAAGTGCTGGGCGTGGATCAGTTCCGTGCGACGCACCCTTTTCTTAAGCCTTTGGGCTGCGTCCAGGATCAGGTTGTAGTCGAGCATTGTCTACCGTCCGGAAGATTAATGTGTGTGATCGTGGTGGTGTCCACCCTTGCAGGCGCCATGCGGGTGGTGGTGCGGATGCACGTGCGCGTGCGCGAGCGAGGCGGCGCGCGGCCGGTGGCGAAACTGCTTGGCGCCCTCGCCCTCGGTGCACCGGGTACTTTCCAGCTGCAGGGTCGTGTGGGAAATGTGGAAACGCTCGAACAACTGCTCTTCGATCTTTCTCAGCATGCCGCCATGCTCACCCCGGAAGGTGGCCGGGACGACGACATGGCCGGAGAGTGCGATGATGTGGGAGCAGATGGTCCAGATGTTCAGGTGATGCACCTCTTCCACCCCTTCGACGTCGCGGATGGCGGCAGCCACATGTTTTACGTCGATGCCGCGCGGCACCCCTTCGAGAAGGATGTGCAGCGATTCGCGCATGACCCGCCAGGAACCCCAGAAGATCACGAAACCGATGCCGACCGAGATGATGGCATCGAGCAGGTACCAGTTGGTGAAATACATGATGATGCCGCCGACGATGACGCCGACGGAGGCAGCCGCGTCCCCTACCACGTGGAGAAAGGCGCTGTGCACGTTCAGGTCGTCATGCGAATGTGAGTGGAGTGCGCCCGCGGCAAAAAGGTTCATGGCGAGGCCGACCCCGGCAATCAGCAACATCTGGAGGCTCTTGACCTCTTCCGGGTGGAGCAGTCTCCCGACCGCCTCATAGCAGATGATGACTGCAATGAGGAAAACGGTGCTGCCGTTTATGAAGGAGGCAAACACCTCCATCCTGTGCCAGCCGAAGGTGCGGGTGTCGCTAACCGGGTAGGAGGCCAGTTTGATCGCCCCGAGGGAAAGGAGCAGCGCGAAGAGGTCGAGGAAGACGTGTGCCGCATCGGAGAGCAGGGCCAGAGAGTTGGTCCAGAGCCCCCCGGCCAGTTCGGCGACCAGGGTTGCCGAGGTAAGAACTATGGCGTACTTGAAGCGTCCTGTTATGCTCTGGTCCAGATGTGTTTCGGCATGGGCATGCATGATGTACCCCGGCAGGAGGGGGACTGGCCCCCTCCTGACTCACGGTTGGTTAAAAACTCAGCGCCGCCTTCAGAGAGTAGATGGGGCGCTCCTGGTACTCCACCTCGGCAGTGATGCCGAACAGCGGGAGCGGCGAAATTTTCAGACCGGCGAAGACGCGCGGCTGAAAGACGTCCTCAGTAGAAACGTTAGAAAAGGTCTTCAAGTTGCCTTTAGCCTTGCTGTTGATCCAGACACCGCCAGCACCGGCATAAGGGGTCAGGAAGAGGAAGCCTTTGCTGATGGACGCGTCGACACCCATAGTCTGCAGATCGAGGTCGTTGACGCCAGCTAACTTCGTGTAGGTTGCGCGGACGCCTACGGCAGGTGTAGCCATGGTGCCGTCAAGAATCGCCTTGCTCACCTCGATGCCGTACAGCTTGATGTTGGAGTCGGGCACATAGGAATACATGGCGCCGATGTCGATGCTCCAGGGGAGCCCTTTTCTGACGCGGACTTTCGGCAACACCAGGTAGGAAGGCGCGTCGCCGAAAGCGGCATTCCAGTAGCCGCTACCACTGATGTCAACAGCCGAAATCTCCACCCCCGCATCGAACCCTGTAATCCCAAGCGGCGCAGCCGGGGCCGTGTTCTTGAAGGAGATGGCGGCGCCGGCCTCTTTGGTAAGTTCCTTGAACTGTTCCTGGGTAATGATCCTACTGCCGAAGTTGATGTCTTTTGCCATTGCCTGAGTGCCCACTAATAGTGTCAGCGATAAGGCTAAAACGATAATCCTTTTCATTGTTCCCTCCAGTTAATTGTATACCAGAATTTTTTTAATCTTAGCAGAGGTGCCTATTCCGGTCAATAACTTAGCGGTTTGCTGCCTTGCAATTTTGCGGATATACTGATATCTTTCCGGGCAAAATCCAGTTGGAGGTCAGTAAAATGGAACCGATTCACCACCGTCTCATCATCCTAGGCTCAGGTCCTGCCGGCTATACCGCTGCTGTCTACGCGGCGCGTGCCAACCTGAGCCCCGTCCTGATCTCCGGTCTGCAACAGGGGGGGCAGCTGATGACGACGACTGAGGTGGACAACTGGCCGGGCGATCCTGAGGGCGTGATGGGGCCCGATTTGATGGAGCGCATGCGACTGCACGCCGAGCGTTTCGGCACCCAGATCATCGTTGACCATATCAGCCGCGCGCAGGTCACAAAGCCCCCCTTCGTCCTGGAAGGCGACAACGGCAGCTACAGCTGCGATGCCCTTATCATTGCAACCGGCGCCTCGGCTAAATACCTGGGACTCCCCTCTGAGCACGCATTTAAGGGAAAAGGTGTCTCCGCCTGCGCTACCTGCGACGGCTTTTTCTATCGCGGCAAACCGGTCGCCGTCATCGGCGGGGGAAGCACCGCGGTAGAGGAGGCACTCTATCTCTCCAACATAGCGAGCCACGTCACCATCGTGCACCGCAGGGACCGGTTCCGCTCCGAGAAGATCCTGACCGACCGGCTCATCGAGAAGACCCAGAACGGCAACGTCACCATAGAATGGAACCACAACCTTGAAGAGGTGCTGGGGGACGACTCCGGCGTGACCGGGATCAGGATCAGGCACGCGAGCGGCTCCGACAAGGTGATCAGCGTGCACGGCTGCTTCATCGCCATCGGGCACCAGCCGAACACCAGCATCTTCGAAGGGCAGCTTGAGATGGAAGACGGCTACCTGCGCACCAACGGCGGGTGCGAAGGGAACTCCACGGCGACGAACGTCCCGGGCGTATTCGCCGCCGGCGACGTGCAGGACAAGATGTACAAGCAGGCGATCACCTCCGCCGGTACCGGCTGCATGGCGGCACTGGACGCCGACCGCTACCTCGAGATGCTGAAAGCCTAAGTTATACCTCTCAAGCTCCCA
>Ga0209212_1002328_pt1 | contig 27385 bp, 17 predicted proteins | sample RifGroC2_FD_183996 | JGI IMG/M metagenome (GOLD analysis project Ga0209212, IMG submission 183996) | Groundwater microbial communities from Rifle, Colorado, USA - Groundwater C2 (SPAdes) (version 2) | ecosystem: Environmental > Aquatic > Deep subsurface > Groundwater | place: Rifle, Colorado... | reverse complement strand
GCCGTTACTTGTACGATGGGTTTCGGAATCGCCGGATTATAGTACCCTGGATATTCGCCGAACGGGCCTTCCATTTCGCGCACATTGGGAAGGACGACCCCCTCGATGACGAGTTCCGCGGCAGCCGGCACCTCTAGATCGCATGTTATTGCTTTAACGAGTTCCACTGGGGAGCCTCGTAAGCCGCCGGCGATAGCCACCTCGTCGACTCCGTATGGCGCCTTCCAACCCGCGGCCCAAAGCAGCGCCGGGTCTACACCAAGCGCGATCACGACCGGCACACCTTGCCCTCTTTGCTCAGCTTTGCGTATATGAATCTCGACGCTCTGCGCGGAAATTCCCAGGCGATTTTTCCCCTTCAGTTCGTTGCGGTAGAGGCCCATGTTGCGGGCGCCCGTATCAGGGTCCCTGCTAATCGTAACCCCCATGGTGATGTAAGGAGCACTGTCCTTCTCCGAGTATAACGGTATGGGCAACTTGTAGAGGTCGACTTCGTCGTCCCGGTAGACCACCTCTTGACACGGACGATCTTTCACCATGACTGCCGGAATCGGATTTCCCACGCCCGCCATGAGCCGATCGTTCAGCTCTTTAGTCTGGCACTGGAGAGATAGAGCTGCGCCCCGCATGGTAGCGAATAAACCACCTGCCACCTGCATGTCGGATCCTTTAACCTTCTCGAAGAGAAGGGCCGGACCCTCTTGGTCGCTGGTTTTTCGGATATACGCCGCTATTTCGTAGCGAGGATCCACTTCCTTCTCCACTCGGACTAGATGTCCCATCTCTCCCAGGTATTTTAGAAATTGCCGAAAATCCGCGAAAGCCATATTACCCCTCCTTTATCCTTTAGTTAGTAGCAGGCGCTGTTACTCGATTCCCTCAATGCGCTTAGCTCTGTTCCACCCGGCAGGGAAAGTCAGACCAAGCTGGCATCGTATATCATATACGGTTGGTTCCTTACAATACCAGTACTTGACGCATTTCTTTTGAAGGTATAAAAGTTTCCGGGAAGAGTTAGTTCTTCGTCTGGCTCATGTTCCGTATTTGAAAACGAAGTCCCGTGACTATAGCCCGGGATTCCTTTGCCAAATTGTGAGAATAGCATACTTTCGGAAGGAGATGAGATGGCTAATTTTTCGGATCTGAGAGGCCTAGTGGATGTGCTTGAGGAGCGGGGAAAGCTATTCCGTTTTCGTGGGGAAATCAACAAGGATACGGAGCTTGTCCCGCTCTTTCGCATTCAAATGCGCGGCGTGCCCGAATCTGAGAGGAAGGTTTTTCTTTTCGACAATGTCGTAGGCGCCAAGGGGAAGAAGTACGACATGCCCGTGTTGGTAGGCGTTTATGGTGGCTCAAAGGACGTTCTTGCAATTGGGATGCGCTGCCAAGGTTATATTGAGATGCTGGAGAAGTGGCACCACTGCCTGACGAATCCTATCGCTCCGGTCTTGGTCGACAGCGGTCCGGTACAAGAAGTGGTTCACGTCGGGGATGAAATCAAGCAGTTGGGTTTGGACGAATTCCCCGTCCCGGTGGAAGATCCGGGGTTCAGCGGCATGATACGGACCGGGGTTCCGATGATTACAAAGGACGGGGAAACCGGAATCCGTAATGTAGGCGCTTATAACGGTTTTTTTCGCGCGCGTGATCGTTTGATCGCCGGGATAGGGCCTTCCAAGCACGCGATGGCTCATCATTGGGAGGCCGCGCGTCGGCGGAAAGAGGGACTGCCGATCGCCATCGTGATCGGCTGCACTCCGGAGGTCATGCTGGTTGCGTCGGCGGCTATCCCCTACGGAGCCGATGAGCTCGCCGTGGCCGGTGCCATTGCCGGCTCTCCGATAAAGCTAGTGCGCTGTCGGACGATTCCTCTGGAGGTTCCGGCCCATGCCGAGGCGGTGATCGAAGGGGTCGTTTCCACGGAGATTATGGAGCCTCTGCTTCCGTTTGGAGAGTATCCAGGTTATTTTCGCGTGGATCTCAACATTCGCCCGATCATTCAAGTCACCGCCGTCACGCATCGCAAAGGCGCCATGTTCACCCCGCTACTGGTGGGGTTTCCTCCCAGCGACGACAACCTTATCAGCGGCTTTTGTGAAAGCGCCCAGATGTACCACCGCCTGAAGTATGGGTGCCATTTGCCCGTTGAGGAAATTCATTTGCCTCAATCGGGGGGTGGACAGAATTTTTGCCTGATTCGCGTCCGTGAGGGCAGCTCGCAGCAGACTATTTCGCAGATTCTCGAAGAGGCGGGAAAGAGTACGTTTAGCAAATACGTAGTCGCATTGGACGCTGACATTGACCTGCGGGACCCGGAGATGCTCATCTGGGCGCTGAGCTTTAGCACCCAACCGAAGCAGGACTTTACGATTGTCGCGGCTCACTCGGCTGGTCTAGACCCGTCGGCTGCTCCGACGGGCTCGGGGCGGAGCCGGATGGGTTCTACCGAAGGTCGTGAACTTTCACGAGTTCTCATTAATGCGACGCGAAAGTGGCCTTATCCGCCAGTGGGCCTGCCGCGGAAGGAATACATGGAGAGAGCTTTGCGACTGTGGCAGGAGCAGAAGGACTTACCCACGCCTCGCCTGAAGGAGCCTTACTATAGCTACTCTCTGGGATACTGGAACGAGGATCTCCAGCAGTATGCGGATCTCATCGCTGGGGGAGAATATCTGAAAGTAGGAGAAAAGATGGCTGCGCTACAGGTGAACGTGGCAAACACTGATCCTGAGCGTTGATGCGATTGGAAATGGTCGAGGATGAGGCTTGAGAGCCAATGCTAGCTGGAATGTGCTTGTCAGAGCCGGGCACGCGGCGGATAACGCGGCAAAGCACATTCGCCGGCAAATCTTACCAGTTGCAGCAAAGGGGCTTGGCTGTCGACCTGAGGGTTACTGCCTATGACGGGATTGCGCGAGAGTGAGGAGATTAAGGAGGTATTGATATGGCTTTTATAGACATGCGTCAGTTCTTGAAGTATTTGGGCGAGATGGGCCATCTGGTCCGGGTGGAAAAGGAGGTGGATCCTCGCTACGAAATAGCGGCATATATAAGAAAAACCAGCGACCAAGAGGGTCCGGCTCTTTTCTTCGAGAAGGCTAAGGGATCCGACATGCAGGTTGCAGCAGCTTTGTTTGCTACCCTTAGGGGTGCCGCGCTTTCTCTCCAGTGCAAGACTGAAGAGTTGAACAATCGGCTCATTGAGGGTGTGAAAAATCCGATTTCAGCCGTCATGGTGAAAGATTGTCCGTGTCAAGAGGTGGTCTACCGGGACAACGAAGTTGATCTCTACAAGTTGCCCATACCGCTATACTCGGAGAAGGACGGCGGTCCTTTTATCACAATGGGAGTTACGATTAGTAGGGACCCTGATACGGGCGCCCGCAACATGGGCCTCTACCGCAATGAACTAAAGGGGAAAAATCGCCTGGGAATTGCCTCGCAAACAGCCCATAGCCATCTCCTTAAAGCTGAGAAAAGAGGACAAGGGTTGCCGATCGTGATTGCGCTTGGCGTGGAGCCGGCATTACTTTGGGCGGCGGCGTGGAACGCGCCATACGGGGTTGACGAAGTGGCTATCGCCGGCGGCTTACGAGGCTCCCCAGTGGAACTCGTTAAAGCAATAACATGCGATCTAGAGGTGCCTGCTACTGCTGAACTCGTCATCGAGGGGGTCGTCCTTCCCAATGTGCGCGAAATGGAAGGCCCGTTCGGCGAATATCCAGGGTACTATAATCCGGCGATTCCGAAACCCATCGTACAAGTAACGGCGATCACCCACCGGCGGAATCCGATATTCCTCGCCGGATTAACCGGCATGCCGACAACGGAAAACCACATTATGAAGCAGGTTTGTTTGGAGGCGCAATACACTTGGGATTTGAGACAAAAATTTCCTGGGGTGAAAGAAGTTCATTTTCCCGCTGCCGGAGCACAGGCTATTTTGGCGGTGGTGTCCATGAGGCCTACGTCAAAATTTGAAGCCCGTAACGTCATTTCCTATATGCTTGGCAATCGGCCAAGCGTAAAATATGTTTTTGTGGTTGAAGACGATATCGATATTCGAAATATCGAAAAGGTCGTATGGGCGGTCATGACGCGGTCGCAGCCGGCTGAAGATGTGATCATCGTTCCGAACCTGATCGAGATCGCGCTCGACCCGTCCGGACCGAGGGGAGGATCAAGTGCCGCGGACGGTAGGGGGTCAGAGTTGACGGCAAGCGCGATGGGAATTGACGCCACCCGGCCATTTGGGCGCCCCTTTCCGGAGGTCGTCAGAGTTCCGGGCGTCGAAAACGTTCCCGACTTCGTTAAGAGAACGTAGAAAGAAGATTTTAGTGGAGGAAACGGCATTCGGTTAAAGGTCGTAAAACTCCCAGGAGGGATGTAATGCGAAAACTACTCTTGCTTTGGTCATTACTCATGTTCATCTTAGTTCTTAAAGCTGCTCATGATCCTGCATCAACTTTGGCTTTCACGTCTCTGCTCGCCGCCTCCGACCCAACCCCGACTCCGCTGCCCACCTGGCAACAGGAATGGGAAAAGACGCTTGCAGCTGCCAAACGTGAGGGGAAAGTCAGCGTGGCGGGATCTCCTGGCACGGAACAGCGGCGAGGGCTTGTGGAGCCGTTTCAGGCCGCATTTCCCGGTATCGCGGTAAATTTTATCGGAGCCGCGGGAGGACCTCACGTCTCGCGGATCACTACTGAGCGTAAGGCAGGTAAATACACCGTCGATGTTTACATCGGGGGCCCTTCACCTGCAGTTGAGGTTTTAGCGCCTGCTGGGGTATTTGACCCAATGGAACCGGCGCTAATAATTCCCGACGTAAAGGACCCATCAAAATGGGTTGGCCCAGTTGGAGGAGGCGGATTCGATTTTGTTGACGGAGAAGGAAAGTATTATCTGGCTTTCGGAAGGCACGCGATCGATGCATTTATCTACAACAGCAATCTAGTAGACCCTGGCGAGTTTCTCTCTTATTGGGATCTTACCCAGCCCAAGTGGAAGGGCAAAATCGTCATGTACGACCCTACCATCCCTGGACCTGGTACAGGCCGAATCAGTTTCTACTATAACCATACTTCGCTGGGGCCGTCGTTTCTAAAGGCCCTCCTTAATCCCGATCATAAGGTAGTTTTCTCTCGAGATGACAGGCAGATGGTGGAGTGGGTAGGGCGGGGGCAATATGCCATCGGGATTGGCATTGACTGGGATACCTTCAACCGTTTCGCTAACGTTTTGCCGCTCCGGCCTCAGGACCCCACGCGACTCAAGGAGGGAGGTTATGTATCTTCGGGTTGGACCAATATCGCCCTGGTGAACCGGGCTCCACAGCCGAACGCAGCCAAAATATACATTAACTGGCTCTTATCGCGCGACGGGCAAACTCAGTATTCCTCGATTTCTAAAGAAGCCAGCGCGCGCCTCGACGTCCCAACTAATCACTTGCATCCGTTGTCTGTTCCGAAACGCGGAGTTGCCTATATGCGGACATATGACCGGAAGATCCTTCAGACTAGAGACGCGGCGACTGCATTAGTAAGGGAAATTGCGGGCAAATAGGAACGAGGAAAGGGAACTTAGAACTATTTGTTAAAACCTAGGCTCGGATCCCAAACCGAAAACCGAATTTACGGGCCAATATAGCCGGCACCAAAACCAGAGCCGTAATAATGGCCCCCAAGACAGCCGCCTTCTCGTACTCCTTGCTTTCCACCAGGTAGTCGAGCATCAGGACTGCTATAGGACGGGTTTCCGACGTCGACAGCAACACAACCGTGCTTGTCTCTCGCATCGTCGTGATCATCGACACTAACGCGACAGCTAACACTGTCGGCAAAATAATCGGCATCAGAATGCGCCGAAACGTTGTATACCACTTCGCGCCCGACACGACCGAGGCTTCCTCCAACTCTTTCCCAATATTTAACATCACCCCTTTGAAGAGTTGACTCCCCAGAGGGAGGTCCTTCACGATCATGGCAAACATCAATATCAGAGATGTCCCATACAAAGGAGCAAGGAGATCGTTGCCCAAGAACATCCACAATAGCGCCAGTCCTAGCAGGATACCGGGTATACCCCATGGAAGCCAGGCCAAGAAATCCAGAGCATGCCGGCCGGCAAAAGAGGTTTTGGTCACCACGTAAGCTACAGCCAGAGACAAAACCAGGATCCCCGTTACAGATCCCAGTACGAGCCAGAGCGTGTTTAACACCGATCTAATAAATATTGAGTCTGTCAGAACCTTGTGCCAATGCAGTAAGGTCCAAGTATTTTCGATGCCGAAGAATCCGAAGAGCGTCATAAACGACGAGAGGATAAGAAACACAATCGGAAGAACAGTAAACACTAAAACGAAAGCTGACAGAAAAGCGAAGGCTGGCCACTTCCAGCGTCCCAAAGAGGTCAAAGCAATACGGTGCCCCTGACCGCCAACGGTGCGGTACTGACGGCGACTAACATACCAGATCTGAAATATCACCATGCCAATGAGCACTGCAAGGAAGACAGTCCCTAAAGCCATGGCCGGCGGATACTTGGGAGGTTCCCAGCGCACCAGGTCATAGATCATTGTTGAGTACACATAGAACCCCACGGGTATTCCCAGCATTATCTCGACCTCAAACGCTTCGAGACTACGGATTGTGCCCAACGTAAAAACGGCCAATACCGTGGGCATCATTAAAGGCACGATGATTCGGCACAGGCTCCCGATCGGACTGCTCCCGCAAACCCTGCTTGCTTCTTCCAAGGAGGCATCCATATTTCGAAATGCCGGGGTAAGCAACATCACCTTAACCGACAGTGTGTACAGGGAGCAATGCACCCAGACGATGCCCCAGAAGGAGTAAATATTAAAGGGTGGGCCGTGAATAAACGGCAATTTCATGAAGAGATGGTTTAACAATCCAAAATGCGGGTCCAGCAGCAGAATCCATCCCAATGTGACCGGCAGTGCCGGCAAGAAGAAAGGCACCCAAAACATAAACTCAAAGAAATTCCTTCGCGGCAAGTCGGTACGCGCAATCAGCCAGGCCACCAGAACCGCGAAGGGGAAAGTGATGAGTTGTCGAACCAGAACCAGCAGGAAGGTGTTGTACAGCGTCTGCAGAATGAATGGCTGAGCAAAGGCACGCCAACCGTCAAAGCCATACCTCAGTGTCTGGCCAGGCCTCGACAACTGAAAGCTATTGAGAACCACCAGCGACAAAGGGTACAAAGAGATGAAAGCGACCAACACTAGAAGGCAACCCCCGACCAGCATAGTTGGGCCCTGATCCCTACTAAAAAATCTAGCAGCCAGGAGTCTGAGTATTGCCTTCACGTTACCCGCTTCCGCGTAATGCTATGAAGACCGCGGCTCTACCTCCCCAGCACTTCCTTGGCAATGGCGATACCCTTGTCCCGCCCAGCCATTATCTCCTCGTAGTATTCGATAAAAATCTTCATATTGGGCTTTCGCTGATAGAAATCAGGTACAGCGTCCTGGGAAACGTCCACACGGCCACTGGGTTGCTCGACAATCTCCGCAATGGTCGTCTGCGCTGCCCGGGACAGAAGCCAATTCACATAAACTACCGCGGCATTGTGATTCGGAGCACCAGTTAGGACAGCCACATTCCCAAACCCAGACGTGAAACTCTTGCCCTCTCTCAAGTCTGAGGGAAAGGCTCTCACGGGTAAAACTTTCGTCACCGGCGCCGCGCTCAGCCAGAGTGGCGCCACGCCAATCCAATGGGTACCCCGTCCAACCCACTCGGCAAGCTGGCGGTCGTCTCGTGTGATCACTGCCCCAAAACCGGGGTCCAGCAGTGTACGAATGTATTTCTCTCCCAGCTCAGGCGTCTGCAAGAAAAAATTGAGATATGGCACCATGGAGCCAGGTACCAAAGGATCGTACATGGCGACTTTTCCCTTGAACTTTGGCTGCACGATATCCCACCAGCTCTTGATCTCTCCAGAATTAACTTTCTCCGTGTTGTAGAGGAACGGCAAACTTGGATATGCCCAGAACGCCAGATAATACCGCTTTTCCTTGTCAATGAAGTCGAGCTTTCCAAGCCACCAATTCTTTGGATCCTTTACCTCCGGCAGAATCAAAGCAGGCATTAGCTCCTGCATCATGCCTATGCCTTTCAGCGCGCTGAGTCCTGGCTCCGGACCGCTGATATAAATATCTGCGAGATAGCGGCCGGCCCTCCGAGCCTCCGCTATCTTTGGCACATGGGCCGGTCCCCAGCCGCCCGAATACTCTACCGAAATGCCCGGAAAGGCTTTCCTGAACTCACCTTCGAAGGCCGTACGTGAACGCTCTCCGGGAGGGCCGAAAATGACTACCTTTCCTTCTTTTTTGGCTGCCGCTACGGTCTTCTCCCATTCTTGCTGCCAGCCCGGTCCCGCAGCCGCAGCGGGAACAGAACCCGCCAGCGTAAGTGCTATCAAGAAAGTCGAGGCAGCAGTGAAGGCAGCCACTACCAGTACTAGAATGAGTATCGATGATGTCGAAAACCAATGTCGCTTGCGCATACTATACCTCCTTCACCGTGGTTTGATCGACACGGTTATTGCTGCGTACTAAAATCTTCCACGCACATTCAGTCATTTCAAAACCTCCTAAAAAACCAGATCGGAGCCAATAGGAAAGCACCAATTGAAAACATTTACGCCCTTAGTCAAAATCACACCGGGATCCATTTTGCGGCAGCCCGCTCGCTGCCGGTAGTTTCCGAACCCAATCAAAACATGCGTGGAGTCAGGAGGCATTCCACTACCGGGGATGGAATCAGCGATTTCTTTTTGAAGCCGGAAGTTTCTCGACCGCGTCCAAAACTAATCCTTAACACCGTTTTTACCACGGTTTAGGGTCAAGGACGGGCGTTTGACGCTTTGCCATTTTCTCACCCAACTTCCGGTATTCCCCATGTACTAGTAGCTGAGCATTTTCCTCTGCGTCCTCGGACCAGCGCCCTAGGTGATAACCATGCCAGGGGGTATGGAGCTTGAGTTTCGGCATCTCAGATTGCTCCCAAAGACGCAAGGCTCGTTCCATGTACTCACGCTTTGGTAGGCCCACCGGTGGATACAGTTTCTTACGAGTGGCGTCAATCAGAATAGCCGAAGTTCCCTGCCTTCCTGGGAAGGCCTCTTGAGGATCTCCCTGATGGCTCGGTAGCGCGCCGGACGGATCTAGCCGGGCCACACGATTCCGGATTACCTGTGTGTCCTCGTAGGGTTGCATGGAGAAGCTCAGCGCCCAAACGACCATATCCAGGTCCTTGGGGTTGATGTCTTCATCCACGACAATAATCACCTTGCAGGCCGGATTGACTCCTGATGCGGTGTGGAGGATGTCCCATGGCTCGCTCGGGTAGCCCTTTTTCATGCGAATCGTCAAGAAATTCATGCCGCCACCCATGACATGGTAGTAGACCTCTTCGATCGGTAGCTGACTGCGATACTTCAAGGCCTCATACATCATCATCTCATTACACAATCGACCAATTAGGTTAGCATCTCCGGGGGACATTCCCACCACGATGGGTGTGAAGATAGCGTTGCGGCGATGTGTGACAGCCGTCACTTTCATAATGGGGGTGGACCAATTCTCGCCCATCATATATCCCGGATACTCGCCAAAAGCTGTATACGGTTCCCGAATCTCGGTGGAAATCAGCCCCTCGATCACAATTTCGGCGTTGGCGGGGACCTCAAGCGGCACAGTCTTGCATCGAACCAGTTCAACCGGCTCACCGGCGATTGCACCGGCAACCGCAAGCTCATCAACACCATACGGCACCTTAGTGCATCCAGCAATCACCAGATTGGGAGTAATGCCTACCGTGATTGCGACAGGAAGAGATTTCTCATTACGCTTTCTAGCGCTGGGCCAATGGTGCAGTATGCCCTGGGACACAGGATTAACGCCGCACTGTATCCGGTCGGGACCACGGAAGTGCCCACTGTAGCAACCCATATTCCGAATGCCCGTCTCAGGGTCTCGGGTTATCCAGGGGGTAGTCGTCCGAATAGAACCGCTGAACCCAGGCTCTTCGACGGGCGCCGGCAACTCATCCAGCCCCAATTCCTGAATTTCTGAACCAAGATGGACCTCTTCCTGGACCGGACCTGAATTGATAATCACGGGCTCGATAGGATGGTTCACCGAATGATGCCATTTTTCGTTGATCTGCCCAACGTTGTCACAGCCCATTCCCCAGGCAAAGATCTCCTCAGACGCACCGTAACACCCTGGCGCTACGGTCATGTCGTAGCGGCGCCCCTTCGCATCCGTCACCGCCTCAAAAAGAAAAGCTCTCCAATCTGATTCCCCTAAGCCTTGAAATTGGAGTCGGTATAGCGGCATGAGTTCCGTATCTTTGTCTATAGGGGTCGGCCAGCGGGCAAGTTTCCCCCGTCGGCCAAGTTCCTCCAAAAAGTGTCTTAGATCCCGCCAGTAAGCCATGAGGCACCTCCTTCTGTAAAGACGTATTCCCTCTCACCGATGAGACACGCGCACAATCTTAGTCACTACTTTCTAGAAGCAAGAGCCTATTCCTTGGGAGAGATATAATCATCTCGTCTCAATTAAAGCCCTTGGATTCCGTATATTTTCTCCCTCAATACCTTCTGTGCTATGAGGAAAATCACCGCTAGGGTGGCTACCATCACAACACCCATAGCCGACGCCTCAGACATTCTTCCCCCCTGCCAGGTGGTCCAGACTCGGACAGCGAGAACTGTATTTCCCGGGCTCGACACCATCAAGGCCATGCTCACTTCACGAAAAACCAGCAACGCTGTCCAAACCCCAGCAAAAACCAGCGATGGGGTGATGAGTGGCACTATGACTTTTCGGATTGCCCTTATTTTTCCCGCCCCACAAATAGCAGCCGCTTCCTCTAGCTCGCGAGCTACCTGCAAAAGGGCAGCGTTAGTTACCCGAGTCGTATATGCCAAGCGGTTCACAGCATTTGCCACAATGACGACCCAGATAGTACCGTAAAATGGAATTACGGGCACATATTTTGCCAATAGCATTGCGACAATTATTAGAGCGAAAGCAAACCCGATACCGGGAATCGCATGGGGTAACATGGCTATCGTGTCAATTACGCCCCTATAGCGCATGTCAGTCCTAACGACAATCCAGGATATCATCAGGGAAACAAGTAAAACCACCGCTGGGACAATTGCCATTAAGAGGAAAGTGTTCCTAATCACATCCCCGCCCATGATCTGCCAGATACGGGCATAGTAGTCCAATGTCACGTAAGAAAATGCTTCGACGGACAACATTCTAAGGGTGGGCAATAGTGAGGCCCACAAAAGAACCAAAAACGGTAATATGACCGCTAGAATCACGAAAAGAAAGATGAATAAAAATGATAAATATCGTAGCCTACCAAGTGAAAATAGCTTGGGGCGATAGCCTTTCCCCGTGAGGACAACATAACGGTGAGTCTGTTTAATGAGCCGAAGGTAGAAATAAAGAGCAATCAGACTCGGCAGCGTAATGATTAACCCGTAAACGCCAGCGACCCCAAATTGAGGAAGTCTAGTTGCCTGCTCTGTCCCTACGGAGTTCAGAAAGATTGCGGTCGATAATAGGGGATATTTGCCAAAGCCCACTAAAAGCGCAGGGATCTCATAAATGGAAACCGCTGTCATAAAAGTATAAATCGCGCCAGCAAAAATAGCTGGCGACATTAACGGAATTGTTATGTACAGTAAGGTCTTCCATTTGTTTACCCCGGATACCTCACTCGATTCTTCCAGGGAAGGATCCATCGTGCGCATTGGGCCGGAAATAAGGAAAAACATCGTTGGCATTAGCATGAGTCCTTGGACAAAAATAATTCCCAACCGATTGTATATAGAAAAAGGGGCTTCCTCGAGGCCTAATAGATTCATTAAAAAAAGATTAACCAAACCAATCTTTGGACTCAAAAGCAAAATCCAACCCATAGCTTTCATAAAACCCGGGATAAGCACACTCACGGCAATAGCTGTCATAAGCACGCTCTTCCCAGGCATGTCTGTTCGGTGTATCAACCATGCCGCAGGGACGCTCCACAATAGCGCTAAGGCTGTAGTTCCGAACGCAACCAAGGTACTATGCCACACCATCAAGAAAAAACGATCGGAAAAGACCTGTCTATAATTGCTCAGAGCAAACCCCGGTTCTGTCGGCAGGCCGGGCACAAACGTCATCCAGAGAATAATCAAAAGCAAAACAACAATTATTCCGCAGGAAAAGAACACAACCAAAAGCGGCATACCAATCCCCCCTACCGCTTTTTCTCTCCACACACTCCATCTGTCTTCCCATCCTAGCCTTGCCGTTTCTGCTTTGCTCATAATCCACTTATATAAAAAGTTCTTCTCACACTTATTCCTCTTGAATATCTAACATGCTCTACTTCAATCTAAGGGCCAAGGAAATTTTTTCTTCGTACGCCTGCCCCTCCTCGGTGGTGTACCACTTTAAAACCCTCATGTTCTCCGCGCTGTCAAACCAAAAAATCAGCCTGGCCTTTTTCTTTCGGATCACTTCCATGTCTATTACCCCAACCCTTGACTCCTTAAGATGTACATTCCCGGTCCCCGTGTACTTCTCAAAGATTTGAACGGCCTCGGGACCCGTAGCCCAAAGTGCGAACAATTTTGCCGCGTTGGGATGCCGTGCATCTTTTCTCACCGCGTGCAATATATAGGCTAAGGGTGTTATGTCTGCAAACACGTCTAGGCCGGCCGGACTCCCCTTCTCCTTATGCTGGAAGTACAGATAGGAATTCGAAAACGGCTCAAAGGCAAACTCCCCCATCATCATCCGTTGAATCCCACCCGCGGGTCGTACCGTGGCCGCCTTGTTCTGCCCCCAAGCCCGCATGATTTCCAGCCACTCCTCCTTGGAATACACCAAAATTCCAAAAATGGGGGCAGTAGTCCAAGGCGATGTGTAAAATTTTCCTTTGTATTTTGGCAGCCCCACATCCCTCGTCGTCTGTGGCATTTCCTTCTCGGGGATGACTTTTGTGTTGTAGACATTCCCTTTGGTCCTGTGTCCGAACACGAACGCTTGTCCTGCGACCGGACCGGGGCTCGAGAATTTTGGGCTAACCCCTTCAGGTAAGAGCACTTCCCAATGCTCGATCGACTCTACCGCGGAGGCTTCGATAAGTTGCATAGTCCAGTCTTCGGTGGCATACATGGCATCGTACGTCGGTGGAAGGCCCATCCGCCTCTCTACAATAGCCTGGCTGATTTTTCCGCCGCTATCCCCGGCAAAGTCATACTTCAAGCGAATATTGTTTAGCCCAAATCTGGCCTTAAATGCCTCCCCATATGCCTTAGCTCCATCGTCCCCGAGCGAATTCACTCCCCAGATCACCAACTCGCCTTCTCTGCGTGCCTCTTCGACCAATTTTTTGAGCAACTCCTGTCGCCCAGGAGCCGCTGCCCAGGATGCGGCCTCAAGACAAACTATGCTCGTCAAAACCAGTAGCACATCACGAGACGAAAAGAACCATCGATCAGTGCTTCTCATGAAAAGCCTCCTGTTGCCGCCAAATAACATCTCATTTCCCCTACACGTGTTTGCGACCGATCACGTGCGTCGGTTTCTTTAACATCTTGTCCCATTAATGACAAGGGTGATCTTTTCCTCATATTCCTTGCCTTTTTTGTAGTTTATTAGGCTAGGACCTTGAGATTTTCCTTACTGTCTAGCCAGGAGACAAACTTGGCTTCTTACCTTAAACCGATCAATATAAATAGCATGCTATAAAGCAACAAACCCACACTCCTACGGGTCTTCACAAAAGAAACCACTCCTCTTTACTCACGTGAATAAAACTATTTCACTTGAGCTTCAAGGCTTTTCCGATCTCCTCTTCGTATGCCTCCCCTTCTTTGGTCGTGAACCACATGAGCTGGTCTAAGGTTTCTTTATTATCAAACCAAGTCACAACTTTGGCTCCCCGCTGCTTTATCAACGTTGCTTCTTCGTGCCCTATTCTAGAATCTTTAAGGTACATATTCGGCGTCCAACTGTATTTTTCGAAAATTTGTACAGCCTCCGGACCGGTGGCCCAAAGAGTGAACAGTTTTGCTGCACTGGGGTGGGGAGCTTTTTTCCGCACGATGTGCATTTGTACGCTAAGGGGGACCACGTCTCTAAAAAAAGCCACGCCGACAGGATCTCCTTTAGACTTGAACTGAAAATAATAATAAGTATTGGAAAAAGGTTCAAAAGCAAACTCCCCCAGCATCATTCGCTCAATTCCACCTCTAGAACGAATTGTCGACACCTTGTTCCGTCCCCAAGCTCGCATGATCTCTAGCCACTCCTCCTTCGGATAAACCAGGATGCCGTAGTTCACATAAGTGGTCCAAGGAGCAGTATAAAACTTTCCCTTATATTTTGACTGACCGACATCTTTCGTCGTCAGCGGAACATCTTTTGGGGAAAGAAGTTTGGTGTTATAAATGATGCCGTTAGCTCTGGTTGCAAATGTAAAAGCCTTCCCGGCAACGACGGGTGGACTTGCATACTTAGGGTCAACGCCCTCAGGCAGCAACGTTTCCCATTGCTCGATTGCCTCTACTCCACCTTTCGCGATTAAGCTTATTACTCGGTGTTCCGGGGCATACATGGCGTCGTGCGAAGCGGGAAGACCCATCTGCGTCTCCATAACGGCACGGCTAAACTTTTCCCCGGTAGCTCCTGCCGTATCATATTTGAAGCGGAGATTGTTGAGCCCAAACCTCGCCTTGAAGGCTTCCCCGTATGCCTTGGCACCGTCATCTCCCAGGGAGCTAATCCCCCAGACGACAAGCTCTCCCTCTTTTTGTGCCTCCTCAATTAAACTGTTTAACAGTTGCTGCCGATCCGGAGCCGAGGCCGCCCAAAGTGGCGGCAGAAGGAAGGCAAGCCCGCTTACAAAGACAAACGCCGCGAACAGGGTAGAGTTTCCAATTTTCATGACTTCCCTCCTTTTATCTTTTGATCTTTCAAGCTCAAGACGAAACAGGTGTTTCCTTTTCTCCAAATAAGCGTCTTTGTGCCTAAATCCTAAAATAGACATGGACAGATGCGGCTTCCGGTGAGCGGGTGCGGGGTCCCCACAGGTGACCCGAGCAACGAAGCCCTCGTCCCGCTAATTCGACAAGACTACGTTTAGCTCTTCACCGCGCAATAGAAGAGCACCGTTTTCGCGTCACACGTCGAGAAATCCTACTTTAGCTTGAGAGCTACCGCAATCTTGTCCTCGTACTCATGCCCCTCTTTGGTGGTATACCACTTAAGCACCTTCAGATTCTCAGCACTATCGAACCACGAAACTAGCCTTGCTTTTTTCCTCTTTATGAGCTCCATTTCGGTAGATCCTACCTTGGACTCTCTGATATGGACGTTTCCAGTGCCAGCGTATTTTTCGAATATTTGAACAGCCTCCGGACCCGTGGCCCAAAGGGCATACAGCTTTGCTGCATTAGGGTGAACAGCGTTTTTCCGCACTACATTGAAAAGGACACTTAATGGTGTGACATCATCAAACACATCCAGCCCTATAGGTTCACCCTTTTGCTTATGCAAAAAATAAATGTAACCGTTTGAAAACGGTTCAAAAGCAAATTCGCCTAACATCATCCGTTGAACCCCACCCGCAGGTCGTATCGTGGCCGCCTTGTTCTGCCCCCAACCGCGCATAATCTCGAGCCATTCTTCTTTCGAGTACACCAAAATCCCGAAAATTGGCGCAGTCGTCCAAGGTGAGGTATAGAACTTGCCCTTGTACTTTGGCGACCCGACGTCCTTGGTTTTTTGGGGCATCGCCTCAGCGGAAATAACTTTCTCGTTATAGAGATTTGCTTTCGTCCTGTTGGCGAAGGCAAACGCTAGTCCCGCAACTACCGGGAAGCTTGTATATTTAGGGTCAACACCCTCAGGCAGTAATAGCTCCCAATGTTCAACGGGCTCGAGACCGCCCTTTTCCGAGAGGGTTATAACACGGTGGTCGGGTGCATACATGGCATCGTACGACGCAGGGAGCCCCATCTGTGTCTCCATTATCGCGCGGCTAAACTTTTCCCCGGTAGCCCCTGCCGTATCATATTTGAAGCGGAGATTGTTGAGCCCAAACCTCGCTTTAAACGCCTCTCCATAAGCTTTCGAACCATCATCTCCGAGCGAGTCAACGCCCCAGACGACTAACTCGCCCTCCTTCCGTGCCCCCTCGATCAATTTGTTGAGCAGCCCCTGCCGATCCGGAGCCGCGCCCGCCCAAAGTGGCGGTTTCAAAAAGCATAAACCCGTCAAGACCAGTACTGCGCCCAAAATGGTTCTGGCATGTATCTTCATTTGACTTCCCCCTTTCAACTCTCTTTGATTTTAGCTACTTCAGCTTCAACGCTTTGGCAATTTCCGCTTCGTATTCCCGTCCTTCTTTGGTCGTGTACCACATGAGTTTGTCCAAAGTTTCGTTGCTGTCAAACCACGTGACTACCTTCGCTCCGAGTTTGTCAATCAGGGCAGCTTCCTCCTGGCCTATTCGAGACGCCTTTACGTACATATTGGGTGTCCAGCTATATTTCTCAAATATCTGCACCGCCTCCGAGCCGGCAGCCCAAAGCGCAAAGAGTTTCGCAACATTAGGGTTGCGAGCATTTCGGCGCACGACATAGAACTGTAAACTTAAGGGGACAACATCCGTAAAAAAGGCCACGCCTACAGGATCCCCCTTTGATCTGAAGTGGAAATAGTAGTAGGTGTTAGAAAACGGCTCGAAAGAAAATTCTCCTGCCATCATGCGCACGATGCCGCCGGCCGAGACCACCGTGAGCTCTTTGTTTCGCCCCCAGCCTTTCATGGTCTCGAGCCACTGTTGTTTCGGGTAAACCAAAATGCCGTAATTGACATACGTGGTCCACGGGGCCGTATAGAATTTACCTTTATACTTCGGATCGGCGACGTCGCCCGTGGTTCTAGGAACATCACTCGCGGGCATGAGCTTCGAATTATAAATTATCCCATTAGCCCTGGTCGCGAATAAAAAAGCTTTCCCCTCCACTACGGATGGGCTAACAAATCTCTGATCCGCGCCATCGGGAAGCAGGATTCTCCAATTGTCAATGGCTTCTACACCGCCTTGTCCAATAAGAGCTATAACCCGGTGGTCCGGCCCATACATGACGTCGTAACTGGCCGGGAGGCCCAGCTTTGTTTCCATGACGGCATGGCTGAACTTTTCCCCGGTGACTCCAGCCGTATCGTATTTAAAGCGGATATCCTTCAACCCAAATCTGGCCTTGAACGTCTCACCATACTCCCGCGCCCCATTTTCCCCAAGCTCAGGTATTCCCCCCCAAATAACCAGCTCCCGTTCCTTCTTTGCTCCTTCAACCAGCTTGCTCAGTAGCTGCTGCCGGTCAGGCGATGGACCCGCCCAAAGTGTTGGCTTCCAAACCGCAACGCCGAGTAAAATAGATAAAACTGCAACAGTGAGGGAAAACGAAGCTTCGAGCGTTCGCATAAACACCCCCCTTTTATTTATAAGAATTCAGTAGCCTGTGAAATGTTTAAGCCACATTGGTCCCCTGTTGGCCCTGAAGGAACCGCACCCCAACTGCTTTTTGGGCTACAAAAACGACCAGACCCATAAGGATTACGATACTCACCCCTAATGCTGAGGCCTCGCTCATTCCGGTTGGGCCTGTTTGCCATTTCGTCCATATCCGCACTGCTAAAACTTGGTTGTTGGGTCCAGCAAGCATCAGGGCCATGCTAATCTCCCGAAATGCCAACAGCCCCGTCCATAACCCACCAAACACCAATGACGGCTTTATCAATGGCGCTACTATCCACCACATCGTCCCCAGCCTTTTCGCACCACAAACCTGCGCCGACTCTTCCAACTCCCTCCCCACCTGAAGCAAAGCCGCATTCGTAATTCGGGTCGCATACGACAATCGATTGACAGCATTAGCTATGATGATTGCTCCTATAGTCTGATATAACGGCAGCCACGGTAACCATTTTCTTCCTAGTATTCCGAATACAACAAGGGCGAACCCAAAGCCGATACTTGGAATAGCATGAGGCGCCATTGCAATAGCATCCATCCACCCCCTTCCCCTCAGCCGTGTCTTCACTACAATCCAAGAAATCATAAAGCTGAAGAAAAGAACGATTACCGGAGTGCAAACAACTAAGGCAATAGTATTGATTATAACCTTCGGTCCGCCTATTAAATCAAAAATTCGTGCATACCATCTCAGGCTCAAAAGAGAAAAGACATGACGCGACGGCATCGCAAAGTAGGGTAAAAGAGAGCTCCACAACAAGACCAGCATCGGCAGTATAACAGCGAGCAGCAAATAAAAGAACACAAAGAAAAGGGCTAAAAACCGGCCCGTTCCAAGGTCCATGTCTCTAGGCCTATAGCCCCTCCCAGATACAACTGCGTAGCGATAACCCTTTTCAATCACTCGCCGATAATACAAAAGAAGAAATAGGCTCGGAATGGTTATAAGCATTGCGTAAACTCCGGCCATACCGTACCGGGGAATGGCTGCTTCCGAGCCGTAAGGCTTGATTTTAAGAAAAAGTTCCGTCGCAAGTACCGGCACCCTGCTGATATCTCCCAAAAGCGCAGCGATCTCAAACATCGCAATAGACGTCATAAAAGTGTAAATTCCTCCCCCCAGTATTGCCGGCCAAAGCACCCTTAGTGAAACCCTCCAGATTGTCTGCCACATTGTGGCGCCCGATACCTGCGCTGCCTCCTCCAACGCAGGATCCAGAGATCGAACCGGCCCCGCCAACAAAAAAAACATCGTCGGTGTCAACACCAACCCCTGCACAAACGCCACCCCCCACACGTTCGTAACACTTAAAGGAGCCTCCTCAAGCCCAAAAACATACACAAAAAAATGGTTAATGAGCCCAATCTTTGGACTCAATAACATAAGCCACCCCATCGCCTTCAAAAACCCCGGCACGATCACAGCCACCGCTATCAGCGTCGTCCATAACTCCCGCAATGGCACATTGGTCCGATGCAACAACCACGCCAAAGGAACACTAAAAAATAACACTACCGCCACCGTCCCTAACCCCACTATCGCCGTGTTCGGAATAACTTGCCGAACGAGGTAAGAATCAAAAGCATCAGCATAGTTCCGGAAACTGAGGTTTGGCGTTGTGGGAAGGCCCGTATTAAAGGTCATATAGACCACGAACGCCACCAGAAAAACCACTACCCCACACGCAAACCATGCAAAAAAAAGCGGCAGATGCCGGCTGAAAAAATCCTCGCCTGCCTCTGCCGCCCCAGTTAAAAAAGCACGGCCCATAGATTCTCGTCTTATCAGACAATAATCAGGGGCACACTATTTCCGCCCGTATTGGGCTTGCTCTAGCTTCTTACTATACTCTTGACCTTCCGGTGTCGAATACCATAAAAACATATCTAAAGCTTTCTTATTATCCCACCAACTCACCAATTTCACGTTTTTCTTTAGCACCGCCTCCCTCACATTGGTAGACATCGGACCGGTACCTCTTTTCAATATGAGGTTTTCCGCCGATGCGTTCTCAACGTTTTCCCAAATGTTTTGCGCCTCAGGGCTGGTCGACCAAAGGACGAACAGTTTCGCTGCATTCGGATGCTTTGCCCCTTTTTGCACGTGATGCAATACGTAAGTTACAGGTGTTAGGTCCTTAAAGAAGGCCAAACCGATGGGAGCTTTCGGGTCCCGTGCCTTAACCTGAAACACATAATAAGCATTAGACGGCATGAACTTGAACTCTCCCGCCATCATCCTTTGAACAGCTACAGGATAATGGAGGACCGGAGGGTTCCACCAGCTCCAGGATTGAACAATCTTTAGCCATTCATCCCGTGAATAAACCAGGGTACCGTACTCCGTCCCCGTAATCCACTTTTCCTGAGGATACATGCCTTTATACTTTGGATTTCCCAGTTCTTTTCGGGTCTGTGGCAGTTCATCCTCAGAAATGAGGTCCGTCCTGTAGTTGATGGCTTTGACCCGATTTGCGAACGCAAAGGCGTAGCCGGCTAGAACCAACGGGCTTATTTTATCCCGAACCTCATAGGCCTCTGACGAGATTTCTTTTAAAAGCGCTTCCCAATTATCGATGTATTGTATTGCTTTCTTCTCCCACGCGCCCAACGGTCTATGCTCGGGTCCCTGAAGCACATCGTAGGTAGGAGGAATCCCGGCGGCCGCTTCCATCTGCGCCTGCGAGAACTTCTCGGCTTCACCACCTGATAGGTCGGTATTGAATTTGATGTTCAAGTCGAACCGCCTGTTAAACGCGGTCTCAATCTCTCTGGCGCCTCTCTCACCCTGCGAAGATATAGTGAAATAATCCAGTCTCCCCTCTTTCCTGGCCGCTTCTATCAGTTGTTTCAGCAACTGCTGTCCTGAAATCTCGGCAGTCGCAGCTGGCCTTACAGCAGGTCCGGATAGCGAAAAGACCAAAACCGAAATGCACCAAAGAACGATTCTATGCATATGTCGCAAAAACATTGGACACCTCCTTTTGATTTAATCCGGGATTCAATCTTGCGAACGGGACATCGGCCGACGTGACCGGCGCCGAGGCGCTGCATGAGCTGACGTGAAAATTAAAAAAGCCAGCGTGCCTTATTCGAATGTTGACGGCAGCTGGCTTTACTCTCATTGCCCCTCCGGGAAGTACGCTCTTTGTTGGTGGTCTCAGTCCATCGCACTGATCGACAGGAGCTATCGAATAAACAGTATCCTCGCGGTTTCGGCGGCGAAGCCCAAGAAGACTGTTTTAAAGAAAATTCCGTTCAATCATGCAGAACAAACCTGAACGATCCTAAATGATCCTTAGCTCCAGTGTCAAGTAAAAGCTGCTTGACAACGAAAAGGGTAAGCTATTATAAGGAGGCACCATTATGGATGAAAAATATGGCAACCTGATTCCCAACGGGAAGCTACTCGACAGCAAACCCAGGACTATCCTTTTCGATGCAACCAAGTGCATCGGCTGTCGTCAATGCGTTCACGCTTGCAAGGACTGGAACGACCACCCACGCACAACCCCCTACGAGCTCTCTAGTACCAACTGGATCACGATGGAGCCACCGCTGCTTGAAGGCTTATCCCTCATCTGGGCAAGAAATAGCTGCATGCATTGTGAGTTTCCCATGTGCGCTGCGGTTTGCCCCGTGGAGGCGATCACGAAGTATGAAGAAGGGCCGGTAGTGATCACCCAGGCGGTCTGCATCGGATGCGACTACTGTGTTTATGCCTGTCCCTGGGGCGTTATCTCAAAGGACGCTATTACCCAAAAGGTAAACAAGTGTACGATGTGCAGTGACCGGATCAGCGAAAATAAAAACCCCCCGTTTTGCGTCCGGGCCTGTCCTGTAGAGGCACTCGACTTCGGCTTTCACGAGGATATTTTGGTGAAGGCGCAGAAGCGAGCCAAAGAGATCAACGGCTATCTCTACGGCGACAGAGAGGCGGGTGGAACCCAGTTGCTCTACGTCCTAAAGGAGAAGAGGGAAGAGTATGGGATACGTCCCGTAGGGCCAGAGAAGTATCCCAAACACACGATTCCTGTCGGCCTGATGATTAGGGATCTCTTCACCTTGCGGTGCGGATTCAAGGGCAAGATTCGGGCTTTTTACCTTGCTATCATCCATCCCAAGCGCCTCCTCTACCGCTACGGGCCCTGGCAGAAAGCGGCTTAACGAGAACTTATGCTGTCAGTTTCTAATGAGCTTTTCGCACGGCAACGTAAAAAAATGAAATTTTACGCGGCGCGATACGCTAGTTCGAGGAAATAATCAAATTCAGAAATACTGTGGAGGATTAGCTCTATGGTAAGCAGCGAGTCACTATCTGGGTACTATAGTGGATTTTTCCCCGGGGAGCGGCGCACGCAGCTGCCGGGCGGATACATGGGCAGGATTCTGCGTGTCGATCTGTCCTCAGGTCTGATGAAGGACGAGAATCTCCCCGAGGAGCCTATGCTGCGCAAGCTCTGGGGCGGGCAGTTATTGGCGGAATATATTCTGCTCCATGAGCTTGAGATGGGGATAGATCCTTATTCCCGGGAAAATATTATCGTCGCAATGACTGGTCCCATCACGGCAACAGGATTCACTCCTGGAGGGACCAAACTCTGCTTTGTCTATCTCAGTCCGGCTACGCGCTATACGCTTGGCCGCGCCGCGACCAGCGGTTTTCTTGGAGTGGCGCTCAAGGGAGCAGGCTACGATGGTCTTATCATCACCGGCGCTAGCGCGAACCCTACCTACCTCTACATCGAGGAGGGTCGCGCAGAGCTTCGTGATGCGAGCCATGTTTGGGGTAAAGGGACCCGGGAAACCGAAGAGATCTTGCGCCGTGAGGTTGGCCGTCAGGATGCGCGAATAGGCTGCATCGGGCCTGCCGGTGAGAATCTCGTCCGGGCCGCAATGCTGGTAAACGACTACAATCACGTCGCAGCTCACGGGGTGGGCGCGGTGATGGGCTCCAAGCGTCTCAAGGCGATTGTTGCATGGGGGACGAAGCGTCCACGCGTCTTCGATAGGAAGGCTCTCATTGAGACAGGAGAGCGCTGGAGAGTGGCTCTCACCCCCCGGATCTACACCGTGGAAAAACGCAAGAAGGGCTTAGGGCTTGGGGGTGATGCTTGGGGCGCCATAACAAAGTATAACTGGCGCAGCACTATCGTCACGGATGAGAGCCGCGGCTGGGATCAGAACCGGGTCACGCTGCGCCCTTGCTTTCAGTGCCCTCGCCTCTGCCCGTGGGATGTGGAGTTTGGGGAAGGTCGACATAAGGGAAAGCTAGGTCACTTCAATGCCGGCGGCGAGTGGCTGGATACCTTCTTCAATCTGGGATTTAAAGGCAACGATGTGCTCTATTTGTCTGAGCGGATCAACGACCTGGGAATCGAGTGCAGCTACTTTGCCAACGGCGCGGGGTTAGCCTTTGAGGCCTGGGAGAAGGGCGTGCTGGGTCCCGAGAGGACCGACGGTCTCAAGTTGGAGTGGGGCAATTTAGAGGCCGCAGAGACATTGCTGGAACGTTGTGCTCGTCGCCAGGGTTGGCTGGGCAATCTTTTAGCCGATGGTCCCAAGGAGTTGGCCCAAGCGCTTGGGGGAGAAGCGCTCAAATGGGTGGTCCATGTCAAGGGGGGGGGAACTCCGGCCCAACACGAGTGGAGGCCTCTTATCAAGAACACGCTGAGCGAACTCGTGACCAGTGGTGGGATGAAATCGCAAAGCCAAAGCTACTGGGATTGGCAGCCGCCGCCGGATCTGCGCTATCGCGAGAAATGGGGACCGCTCGATCGGGAACGCCCTGATGGCTGGGTCCAGTCCCTCCTCATTGTAGAAAAGACCCGCCAGCTTTGCGGCGCGATGGGAGGATGCTGGTTTGCCGTCCAGCACACGGAACCCGATAGTTTAACGAGCCTGGTCGATGCGTTCAATGCCACGACCGGCTGGGACGTGAGTCTTGACGAGGCCTACGATGTGGGCCATCGGAGCATTATTCTCCAAGGCCTCTTCGGCACTCAGAGGGGATGGATCGCTGACCACGATTGGAAGGATGTAGGGCCGAGATTTTTAGAGCCTGTCCCGGATGGAAAGCACAAGGGGTTTACCATTGCCAAATGGCTTCCCGACTTGGTGTATGAATACTACCGATTGTCTGGGAGGCACGAAAAGACCGGTCGTCCTTTTATGGAAACGCTCGCTAAGTTAGGTCTCGAAGAGTTTAGCGAGTGGGTCCAGTTAGATTGACGGCCGGGGAGCCAAAAACATGCTTGGAGCAGGTCTGTCAAGCAATTTAAGAGAGGTCTCTGAAAAAGAGAAGATTTTTGGTTGGTGTTCGTTTTGTCGAGAGACTTTGTGGGCAAAAGGAGGGCATTCGGTCCCTTTGGTGGGATCGAAAACCGCTATATGGCAGGAGGAAAAACATGAGATTAAGCCGGATTTTGTCGATGTTAGCAGGATTCTTTGTCGCTTTAAAGCTGGCGTTATTGATACCAACAGCGACGCCGGCAGCCGATGCCCAAGTCTCGGGCCGGCAGGTGCTACAAAAGCTGGTTGAGGAGGCCCGAAAAGAAGGCCAGCTCGATATATTCGGCGGGCAAGAAGTGGTCGGGAAGACCGAACAGAATTTGATGCAAGCCTTCAACAAGCGATTCGGACTGAATATTAAAGTTCACGTTGACAACACGACGACGGAGGGGCCGAAGTTCTCTCAGGCAATGCTCGAGCACCAAACCGGTTTGCCTCCGACGTTCGACGCCATGCAGGGAGCGGAGGACAGGGTGTTGCTGTTACAGGAAGCGGGGGTCATACAGCGCGTCGATAACTGGGAAGCTCTATTAAGAGAAATTTCGCCTGAGGCTTTTAAGGCACACAAACAGTTGAGCCCTATGGGTTTCGGGGGATTTGGCTTTCAGTGGATTAGTCGACTAAAGGTCATCAATTACAATCCCACATTAATTTCTAAAGAAGAGTTGCCGCAGACCCGTCTGGAGTTGGGGAATCCAAAATATCAAGGGATGTACTCTCTCCCTCCGTTCGTGTCCGAGGCTTTATATGGCGTCTTGGTATATCCCAAGGCTCAGTGGTTAGAGACCGTAAAATCCTGGGGCAAATCGAAGCCGCCTATAATACATTATCCGGAAGGGATCAAACGTATGTTGCTCGGTGAGCTAAGGTTTTTGCTCTCCAACGACTACTACTATTGGGACATAAAGGCGAAAAATCCGAATGCTCCGATAGGCATAAGCTTTTTTAAAGACCTTACGCCAATGCAGTTTAGCTTTTACTTCGTCCGCAAAGGTGCCAGGCACCCTAGTGCAGCCACGCTTTTTTCGCTTTGGATGGCTACCCCTGAAGCCAATCGCATCTTCGAGAACCCGGGAATTGGGACCGTTCAGGCCAACTTGAGCTTGGGCACGGGTCCGATCTCACGTCAAATATTGGAGATGGTCAACAAAGATAAAGTCAAAATGGTTTCCTGGTATGACAGCGAAGAGGCTTTCAATACATTCCGCTGGTATACCACCAAAGAAGGAGCAGCCTACGCCAGGGACTTGTTTAAGGCGCAGACGGGAAGGGAGTGAACAATTTCAGCAATCACGATAGAAATTGTCGATCCGCGTGATGGAGCGAACAGTCGCCGCTAAAAATTACTTGACATGGGGTCAAGGAGCTGTAGAAGGAGCCGCAGATTCTATAAGTCTCCGTCTGCCGCTTTTTTTTGCCTGGCTTGCCTGCGGGGTGGTCGCTCTGCTACTGCTTTTCGTGGGGTATATGACCTTCGTGTTAGGTGTCCCAACAAAGCCTATTTTTTCTTTTCAGAATTACGTTGATGCTTTTGATTCTTACTTGTTTCGGCGGGTCATTCCGAATACGGCGATAGTGGGGTTTGGGACGGTGGCCGTAGTTTTGTTTTTTAGCGTTCCTTTGGCTTGGCTGTTGCAGCGGACCAACGTGCCGTACAGGGAGTTATGGATCACATTGATTGCGATTTCGATGATCGTGCCCGGGTTTTTGAAGGCAATCGGCTGGTTCATCCTATTGAGTCCTAAGGTAGGTCTCATTAACAAGTTGTTGGTGTCTCTGTTTGATCTGAAGCAGGCGCCTTTGAGTATTACCAATGTGTGGGGGATAGCCTTTGTCCAGGGGTTGATGTTGACACCGATTATGTTTTTTTTGTTAGCTGGACCGGTACGGTCGATGGATCCGTCGTTGGAGGAGGCGGCGCAGGTATCAGGGGCGAGTTTTTGGCGGACGATGAGATGGGTGAGTCTACCGGTGCTGTGGCCGGCCATTTTGGGAGGAGGCATTTACACCGTTATGACGGCCATATCGATCTTTGAGGTGGCTGGGCTCCTTGGAGGAGTAAGTCACACCCCGGTTCTTGCCACAGAGGTTTTCCTGAGTACTCAACCCTTCGTCGGGACATCGGTGTTGCTGCCTAGATACGGAATGGCAGGTATTTACGGACTGCTTATTGCCATTCCCAGTGTCATTGCCCTCTATTGCTACTGGCGAGTGATCGGTAAAGGACATCGTTATGCCGTGGTGACGGGGAAGGGATACAGGCCGAGAAACTTTGATCTTGGGCGAGCCCGCTACTGCGCTTTACTGTTTGTGCTCGTTTATTTTATGGCGGCGGTCGCCTTGCCAATTTTGATGCTTATTTGGGCCTCTTTGCTCCCTTACTTAGCCATGCCTTCAGCCGAGGCTTTTTCTCTCGTAAGCCTGCAGTGGTACCTGAGAATCATGGAGACTGTTGGAGGCGTTGAAGTCGTCATAAACACGATTGTGCTGACAGTTGTCACACCTATCATTGTCCTATTTTTCAGTTTTATGATTTCCTGGGTTGTCATAAAGACTCAGGCGCAAGGCAGGGCTCTTCTGGATACACTCGCGATGTTACCCCACGCCATACCTGGCATATGTTTCGCCTTTGCCCTTACCGTTGTGGCGATCATAGCAGCGAAGTGGGCGCGCTGGCTTCCACTCTATCAGACCATTGGCATCATTATTATAGCGAATGCGGTGAACCGGTTATCCTATGTGACACGAATTACGAATGCGGCTTTACTTCAGATAGGAAGGGAGTTGGAGGAATCGGCACAGGTTTGTGGCGCAAGGAGGTTTAGAACCATGTGGTGGGTGGTAGTACCTTTGGTTAAGCCATCGCTTGTGTTTGGTGGGATATGGTCCGGATTGCTGGTTTTTAGTGAGATCAGTATGGCCCTGATGCTGGTGGGACCAAAGAGTCAAGTTCTGTCCGTTCGCATTTGGCAGGCATGGGAGCGGGGGGATTTTGGGCAGGCATCGGCGCTGGGAGTCATCATGGTGCTGGTGATGGGCACTTTGATATTGGCTATTCAGTGGGTGGGAGACCTTCGGTTTGGTGTCAGTGGAAGGCCGCACACACTCTAGAACTGGGCAAAGATAGGCGCGCTTCTCGATCGCCTCTTAATGCGTCTCGGTGGTATCCCCTAAATACGGGAATGACTGAATGTGCGCGGAGAATCTGAGTAGACGGAAATAACCGTGTCGATCAGACCAAAGCGAAGGAGGTATAGTATGTGCAAGCGACATTGGCATTCGACGTCATCGCTACCCATTCTAGTGCTGGTGGTAGTGGCTGCCTTCACTGCTGCCTCGACTTTCTTGACAACACTTGGGATTGGGGGTTCTGTGGCTGGCGCGGCTGTGGCATCAGGCTGGCAGCAAGAATGGGAGCGGACCGTAGCGGCAGCCAAAAAGGAAGGAAAGGTAGTCATTTTCGGCCCTCCCGGAGAGCGTTCACGTACGGCCTTCGAAGGTGAGTT
>Ga0209212_1002326_pt1 | contig 27390 bp, 27 predicted proteins | sample RifGroC2_FD_183996 | JGI IMG/M metagenome (GOLD analysis project Ga0209212, IMG submission 183996) | Groundwater microbial communities from Rifle, Colorado, USA - Groundwater C2 (SPAdes) (version 2) | ecosystem: Environmental > Aquatic > Deep subsurface > Groundwater | place: Rifle, Colorado... | reverse complement strand
GTCCAGGTCGTCGGTGGTCTGGCCCATCATCAATCCGCCGACGCACAACACGGGGTCGCCGGTAGTCAGACCGCCGGCAGCTTCAATCGCCTCGCGGAACGTTGTGCCGATCGGCACAGTGATCGTCACTGGATTTTTCACTGCCCCCGCCAGGGTGATCGTCTTCCGGGTAACCGGCACACCTCGGGCTGCGGCTGCAATGTTCGCCAGCGTCTCGACGTTGCTTACGACGACACCGATCTGCAGAGGAATACCCTGCGGCGGAATCAGCCGGCCGGTCACTGCGTTGACCAGTTCGTATTCGTCGCCGGCGGGGTAATAATCACCGAGCAGATGCATGCGCAAAGATGTGCCCTGGCAAGCGTCTCGGATGGCTTCGACGGCGCGCTTCTTTTTGGCTTTGATGCCGATGATGCCGTTCCTGGCGCCGACGGCGTCCATGACCAACTGCAAGCCCGCCACCACCTCCTCCACTCTATGCTCCATGACGGCGGCATCCTTGTACAATAAGGGTTCACACTCGGCGCCGTTCGCAATAACGGTGTCGGCTTTGCCCGCCACCTTGATGTGTGCGGGGAAGCCGCCACCGCCTGCGCCAACCACGCCGGCTTGTTTTACTTGTTCAGCCAAACTCATAGGACCGAATGCTTCCGTGAAACCCGCCGTATTTCAATGACCGCATCGTGGCGGTGAGATTTCATGACCGCAAAACCGCTTGCAGTCGCGTGACTTTTACGGGGGCGTCAACGATGATGACATTTCAATTGATTTCGATGCCCACGGCTGACGCTCCTCAGGGAATTTCAAACCTTGCAATTAGATAATGCGAAACGCGTCAACCAACGTACAGCGCCGGATCCGAGTGAAAGTTCTGGCCGAAGTCAATCCTTCTCCCGTTGGCCCTGCAATTGTAAAAGAGGTATGTCCCTCCCCTCCGAGACCGATACCTGCATAGGAAGGTCCATTTTTTACAAAAATGGTTGTTTGCACCGCCCGCGCAAATGCGGTCATGTGTTCTACATGATTCGAGTGCATAATGGCTGTATGACGATTCCCCTGTTCCACCTGTACGGCAAAATCAATCCCCTCACTGACGTCTCTGACGCGTACGATCGGCATAACAGGCATCATTTGTTCCAACCAAACGAGCGGGTGGTTTTTTTCGGCTTCAAAAATGGCCAATCGGCACTCTTCTCCCACGTTAATCCCGATTTCCTTTAAGATCACCTGTACGTCCTTGCCGATGTAGGCCGTGTTGATCTTCCCCTCCGGCGTTACGATAAGCTTGATTACCTGCTCAGCCTGCGCCGGCGTCAACAGATAGGCCTTTCCCGTCTCCATCATAAAGCTGATCAGTGCATCAGCAACCGCGCTGACCACAATCACTTCTTTTTCGCAGGTACAAAAGATGTTGTTGTTGATGCTCGCACCGTCAATGATGGAAGCGGCGGCCCTGCGGATGTTGGCGGTTTCATCCACCAGTACCGGAGGATTTCCAGCGCCGGCTCCGATGGCCTTCTTGCCTGAACGAAGGACGACATCGACTACGGGCCGACCTCCTGTAGCCACCAACATGTTGATTTTGGGGTGTTCGATGAGTTGTTTGGCTGTAGTAAGATCGGGCTTCGGCACGGATGATATCAAACCCGGAGGACCTCCCGCGCGAACAATGGCTTCGTGAAGGATTCGAATGGTCTTAATACTGGTCTCGCGTGCAGTGGGGTGAGGGTTAAAAACCACAGCGTTACCGGCCGCCACCATGCTGATGGCGTTATTGATGACTGTACCGGTGGGGTTGGTAATAGGAGTCAATGACCCGATAACCCCACGAGGAGCATATTCGATCAAGGTCAGACCGTCATCTCCGCTGTAAGCGCGAGGTTCGATGTCTTCAGTACCCGGGGTTTTGGTGGCGCATAGGATATTTTCCCGGAGCTTGTCCTCATAGCGACCAAGTCCTGATTCTTTCACCGCTAAAGCAGAAATCGTTTCATTATGATCCAAAGCGGCCTGCCGGATAGCAGCGATGATTTTATCCCGATGGCGCAAAGGCAGCGCTAACAGTCTCTTTTGCGCTGCAACGGCATTTTCCACCGCTTGATCAACAGTCTCAAAAATACCTGTGGGACCTTCGGCCTGGACGATCTTCTCCTCGATCATTTCCGACAATACTTTTTTGACCACAGTTAAGATGAGTTCGTGGTTGGTTTCCACTGCCATGCCTCCTTTCACACAATTTTAAAGCCACTGACCGATAGGGCCGGACCTTTATCCGCAAAGCGCTTTTCTTTCCCCCCTCTATCCTCATCATTGTCCCATTCCTAATACGAACTGTCGATAGACATCAACTAATGGTCATCAGAAGCTATGATAAAAGCCGCAGCAAGAATGGAAATAAATTCATGAGTGATCAAACAACCTTCTTTGAGAAAAGCCTTCTCCAGACATCTTTCCAGGTAGGACATCCAGTTTGTCCCCAGAGGTTTCCCTCGAAGAAGGGGCTTGATCGATTCCGCCAGACATTCCACTTCACCAAGGGTATCCAGTACCGCCCATGCTACCCGCTCATCTTCTTCGACGCTTCCACCGCTGATTCCAATCCCACCCGCCACTTGTCCTCGCAACTTCAGGGGGAAGCCGCCACCAAAGAGGACGATCTTTCCGGCATGAGTATGTTGAATCCCGTAAAGTGGATGACCTGGGAGCGCCATTTGTCCCACTTCGCGGGTCGACATGCGCAAAGCTGCCGCTGTATAAGCTTTGGAAATGGCGATTTCCGTGCTTGCCGGCAAGGCGCCCTCCATGCGCGCAAAGTACTGCAAGAGGCCTTCGTGGTCCACGATGGCTACGGCCATGGCAAGTCCCATATCCGCGGCGGCGCTTTCTGCAAGGGAAGCCAATATGCGCGATAAAGGAAAGGGAAGCTTCACGGGTCAATGCCTTCCTTTGGCTGGCGATCTCGAAACAGCCATCAACTCATCCAAAACTTTTTTAATGGCAACTGCGACTGCCGTTGACCATGCCAGAACGAAGAGCAGGTCACTTAATCGATTGATATAAACGATCAATTCCTCGTATGTTCCGGTGCTGCGATTGAGGCTTACGATCAGACGCTCGATCCGGCGGCACACGGAGCGAGTTAGATGGAGCGCAGCGCTTTCCGGACAATCACCTGGAATGATAAAACCGTCGGGCATGCCGAACCAGTCAGTCATCTGATCAATCCAGTCCTCCAGCTTGTTCACATCCTTTGTGGTGATGCGATTTCCAAGTTGAGAAATCCGCTCCGGCGTCGAAGCCAACTCCGCACCAGCCATAAATAGATCTTTTTGAATAGCACGAAGGATAGATCGCACAGATTCTTCCTGAATAAGGCTTCGAGCCATTCCGAGGTGAGATTGGAGTTCATCGAGCGCCCCATACGTGTTCACACGGAGGTCGTCCTTTTCGACAGTCTCTCCGCTCAAGAGTTTCGTCTGCCCTCGGTCGCCGAAACGGGTGTAGATTTTTCGCAAGACTTCAGCCATCAGTAGTCAGCTTCACCGTCAGTTGACTTCTTCAATGTCAATGCGATCAATGATGCCAATGATCGTAGCATCCACCGGACACTGATCGTCATCTACAGCTTTACGGGCGCCACTTCCCCTTACCAAGATGACGCGCTCGCCGACGCCGGCCCCAACAGCATCCACGGCCACGAAAGGATCACCCTTAGGGACCAACCCTTCATGATCCAGAGGCTGAACAATTTGTATCTTGCTTCCCACGAGGCGTTCGTGTTTGCGTGTGGCGACGAGAGTCCCGATCACTTTAGCAATCAGCATTATAAGTACCCTTTCTATGTTAGCTAGCTCCGTCGTTATCTGTCGTGAGGACAACCCCATACCGTCTGGCCAAGTCCTGAGCCAAGGGAGTCATTCCGGATGCATATCCGACGTTCAGATTCGCTCCTCTTCGCCACGCATGAAGCACCTCATTGGCGGTTACGAACCGTTTAGAAATGCTAAGAGTTGGCACAGGAGAGGCAGATGTGATCTCCCGTTGTTTAACGTCTGGGGCTTCTTCACTAATCAGCATAAATTTCACGGTGTTTCTAAGTTGTCGTATATCGGTTGAGATGCAGCCATAGTCCTCTACCGTTTGCAGGCGCTGCGCTATGGCCTGCTTCAGTGCCGCTTTTCCTTTATGGAACCCGAGTTCCACCCTTCCCTTATCACTGGGATCTGCACCATTTCGGGCCACAACCACGGGTTTCCCCATGAGGAGCGCATGCAGGATGATATTCGTAGCCGTGTTATCCGCGATCAACATGGATAACTTTGAAAGCGTGTTGAGGCTAAGCAACGGTACCACAACAGCACGGGCGTCCTTCAAGAAAGACAGCCATGTCGCAGGTTCAACCATGCTCACATGGGGAAAACCATCCAATTGCTGCTTAATCCCCGAGGAGATGAGGCGCTCCGCCGCCGGAGAAAAAGCCAGCCGGACCTGAAATCCATCCAAAATGAGATCGCGGACTTGCTGGACGGCCTCGCGAAACCCCACCGTGGCGGCAGTGAAGACAACCATAAGCTCGCCTTTGTCGCCGAGCGCACCCAGGCGCTGGGCCAGTCTGTGAATGACCTTCACGATGATATCCCGGATCTGTTCTTCTTGGATCATCGGGTTTTTCCCATCCGGCCTGATTCTTTCCTCTCGGTTTTCAGGCAACTCAACGCAATGCCCAAAGGAGTGACCAACAGAGGGGTAACCGGTCTTTCCACAGAGAGGCCTGTCTCCATTTCCATCACCTGTTCGATTCCCGGGAAACAACTCGTACCGCCGACCAGATAAAGAGAGACTACCGGGTGTTGCTGCAAATGATGGCGCACGATGCTGGCCATTTTTTGGAACACTGGTCGTACCAGGGGAAAGAGGGTTGATTGCTGCTGGGAATCAGTCTTCATTCTTTCCGCTTCATCGGTGCTGATTTTATAGTGTCCGGCGATCACAAGGTCAACGTGGATCCCGCCGGTGGCTTCATCAGCCGTGTAAACCACCTCCCCATTCCGAATCACGGAAATACCTGTGGTGCCGCCGCCAATATCCACCACCGCTCCATCCGCAATCTCCAGTACGAGAGAAGCCGCAGTCGGTTCGTCGATCAGTCCGGATACCTGTAAACCCGCAGCCGCCAGCACGTTGGCAAACGTCTGAGCGTTTCGTCCCGTAGTGCCGGGAGGATAAGCCGCTGCTGCAGATGTAATGTGGAAGCCGGCTTCGTGGAGCAGTTTTACCTGTTGACGAACAATGCCAATGGCGCTTACGTAATCTAAGACCAACCCATCTCTTACGCTGGATCGGCTACGAGTCAATGCTCCCGCAACGGGGGCGCCGGCGGCGTCGACAACTGCAGTAACGGTATAGGCCGTCCCCAGGTCCACACCGGCAAACAAAGGTTCGCAGCGATGTCCGTTCCCATTGAGCACCAGAGAAGACTCAAAGGCTAATAAGAGTTGATTGGCTGAATCTTTGATCATCAAATTATCTCCATTCCGCTCAAATCAAGATGCTTTTCCCGTGAGATTGAGAATAGAGGTTTCCGCGGCTTTCGCGGCACGGGCGACATCGGATTCCTTACCGCCGATGTACAGCCGGCCCACGGCGCCATATGATCTGCAGTCAACCAGGGTGATCAGGGCGTTTTTCTCTGCTTCGTTGGCAGCCAGGGTGATGTACCCGGCGGGTACGACCTCGAGAATATAGAGATCCTGTCCCGGCAGGAGCATAGAACACAGTCGAGTGACGTTCACCATTTGAGCATGATAGTCGTTGACTTTATGAATGATTTGAGAACTAAGAATCTGCGGTTTGACTCGGTCCTCCACCGTCATCCCAAGAGACGTGAGCACTGCATGGCCCGCTTGTTTGACGTCTGCTTGCGCCTTGGAGTGAAACTCGAGTACTCCAAAATGACGTTCCACCACCATGAGACCAGGGCGAACGTTCGCGGCTTTGAGAGCTGCATCCGTTAATTGGTTGATGATCACTCCCGGAGCAATTTCTACGAGAATGGAGGCCATGCCGACCACGGGGATATAACCCCGCGCATTGGCCCCAAGGTAAGCAGCGAATTGAGGTTGAAGTCGATCTAAATAGACATACGCACGGAGCTCCGCCATAACAACATCCTTTCTGTGTTCATTTAGTAAACTGACTTATAGTCCAAAAGCGCCTGTCATCGTGAGGGAGTGAAACCTCCCCGGGTCATTAATCTCTCATCATTCAGGAGATTTAAGGTTCGCTTTTCCCCCGACCTTTGAGCTTGTATTTTTGAGGCCTTGCGTGTTTCCGAGCTTTTGGGCTTCTCCCGTCTTGCTTTTCGGGACCTCTATGGTCGGGCAATTCTGTCGGCGGGACAGGAACCCGAGAAGTTCCTCCCTCTTCAATGATCTTGGGCGGTTCTGCCAAGCTTTCTTCCAGGGGTAGCGGAGCAGAAGGTGGCGCTGTCTCCTGCGTTTTCTCCGGACCTTTGGGACCAGGCTGGCTGATCCGCAGTTGGCGATCTGGTCTCGGAATCACATGCACAGAACTCACCTTGCCAACCTTTTCTGCCGCTGCTGCCCCTGCTGAAACCGCCGCTTTGACTGCAGCCACAGCACCGACCACTTTTATTGTAACCAGACCTGCCCTTGCCAGCTCATAACCACGCAGAGAAACCAAGGCAGCCTTGCTCGCTGCGTCTGCAGCAACGATTGCTGGCACAAATCCCCAGGTTTCGATCAATCCGAGGCTATTGTTTTTCATCGTTCATCCCCTCTTTCCACAACCGCGGATCTTATAACTCCCCACTCTGACATTTTCGGATCGCACAATCGTCGTTCGATAAATCAGCATAACCCTTCAGTATCTCATCAAGTATCAGATTGATCAGCTCCTCCGATTCATCTTGAGGATTCCTTAGAGAATTATCAACGCCGGCAAGAGAGGCCCCGTCACTGCCAAAGACGAGGGGTTGCCCTTTGACCAAGCGGGCGGCATTCATTCCCAGGTGACGCAAACGGACGGGCTGCCGGGTTTTGGTTGTAAGAGAAAACAATGGAGTCTCGCTCGGTAAATCATGGTGATGAAGAATAACCTCACCACTTCCACCTATACCGATACCTACATTGAGAGGCGAACCATCGGCAGCCTGCTTAGCAAGGTCTACAATCGGCCCGTTGCTCACTTCGCGGATTTCGAACGGGATTCCTTCTTCTTCCAGACCCCAGAGTACAGGTTGAAAGGAATCGGTCAAAACAGAGCGGGCCTTAAATATCCATACTGCGGGATGCCGGTTCATGCTGCCCTCTTTTCCTCATGGGCAAGGATGAGACCCGTGGCCACGGCGTTACGCGGGCCTTCTGTGCCTCGAACATTCGCTCTGCCGGTTACAACCCCGTATTCGCTGAGCGCATCCGTAACCATTTTGGGTATTTCAAAATCTAATGCTGAACCTCCCACCAGAACCACGAAGTGTATCAGCCGGATGTTTCCCGCTGGGGCCACTCTTTTTAATGCGCGGAGGGCATTGCTGACAAAAACCTTGCGTTTAGCCTGCCGGCGAACGGCGATAACCTGTTCCAGAGTGACCTTGGCGTCGAGAGGTAGGAGCCCGGTATCGGTGACGATGGCCAGCCGCCCGAAGAATTTTGGGTCCAGCGCCTTTTCAAAGAATTGCACGGAACCGTCTTCATGTCGTATGTGTAAAAGGCTCTCCACTCTTGCCAGAGGGTAGCGCTTGATGTCTTCTGAGAGTTCTTTGTCTTCAAGACCCAATTCCGTGTCTATTAGCAAGGTGACCATCTCGCCCGCGCCAGCCAGGTGAATGCTTTGAATCATTCCATCTTCCGAGATTAACGCGGCATCCGTGGACCCTCCCCCAAGATCCAGGATGGCCAAGGGGGGGCTGGTTCCGGGAGTGGTTAAAGCTCCACGGACAGCCATCTCTGCTTCAACTCCGCCGACGGCACAAGAAACAAGGATCTCGTCCTCAATCTTACTCGCCAGGCGCTGCATGGGGAGCTTGTGCGTTTCCACCATGGCGGCTAGCCCGACCGCATTTCCCAATGTGTATTCGCCTGCCAAGGCCCCCAGAACCCTCTGGGGTTTAAAAGTATCCACCGCAAGGATATCGCGTACCGAGATCTGTTGGACCGGCTGATCCGTCAGTTCAGCCATGACCTTTCTTACCTGTTCAAACATTCCCCCCACATTAGTGCCCGGTTCCGCCTGGATTTCCACAAGAGGGGAAATCTCTTCCGTGCGTGCCATGATGGCCTCGGCCCCCTCCTCAACCTGCACCTGGGCCTTCTGGTTCTTGCCAATGAGGACAAGCTTTCCTGCGGGAATCCGTCGCTCCTGAATATCTCCCTTTGGGGTCTTGATGACGACGGCGCTACGGATGCCCATAAGAGCTCGCGCTACGGGAACAATCCGACGGGTTTCTTCGGAGTCCAGATTGAATATGGTGGCAATGTCATAGGGATTGGAGAGCTTTTCGATGGTTCTCCCGGGGGGCGCTACCTCCACCGCCGCCGGCATTCCCAATGGGACACGATCAATGTGTTCCACCTCGTCAACGATGGGGATGGGGCGGAGTAAGCGATTGTGAATGAGCACGCCGTCGTCATTCCGGATAATTGCTCCGACAATCTCTTTGCCTTCCGCCATGAATTCATTGATGCGGGCAGCCGCTTCCCGAAAATCCACTGTTTCGGGCATGACGAGTATCCATTTCTGACCTCGGACTGCCGATGCCAAAGAATCTAAGGCGATGGTCGTTCCCACCCCTAAACCTTGGCCGCCAGGAGTTGAAGGGTTATGACCGATCATGGCCGATTCGGTGATGATTGTTTCGGTGATCGTCTCCATAGCCACATCACCGATGACCGGAGTAGCTTCATTGAGAAGAATCAGGGAAAGATGTTTGCGCTGCAAGGCCAAGGGCTTGAGAGCCGTATCGAGGGCAAAGATTACCCCTATGGCATTTTGAATGGTGCCTTTGATGCCCACTGTCCGTACAATTGCACTCGAAAGAAAGCTGACCTTTCCCTGTTGATTTACCTCCGCTATGGCGACCTCGGTTGTATTGTTACCAACATCAACGCCCGCAATGTAGGCCATGACGGTCGGCTCCATCAAATCAATCTCTTGGGCTTTCTCGACGGAAACGCTCTTATTCTCGACGCAACCGACCCCGCTTTTCATAGACCTCTGCCGCTTCCCGCACTAGAGCGGCGCAGATGCGAGCCTGGTATTTTGATTCCAGTTCATTGGCAATATCAAGCATCTCTTTTTTGGTGGAGCGATAGGGTCTCAAGGATTCATAAACCTCCAGGACACGCTGGTCTGAAAGGCGCGTCAACTCTGCAGCCCGCCGGATATTGTTGGCCAGTTGCGGCCGCCCACAGGCTTCAGCGATTTGCGCCTGATATTCCAGAGTCTCCGGGCGTATTTTCATGTCCTCAAAAGCGATTTTTCCACTTGCCACCTTGTCCAGGGTTATATCGGCAAGGCTAAGGCCGGTGGACGTTTGCACCAAATCGGGTCGTTTTTGGGCTAAGGGATAATCTCTCTTCGGGTCAAGTCCCTTGTGTGCAGGCGCCTGGGCGCTCATGGAACTCTCGCTCAGGACCGTCACGACTCTCTTCACCGCTTCCTTGAGAAGCTCGGGAGAGACATTGACCCCTTTGGTCTGGGCCATGCGCTCTATCATTTTCGACAATTGTTCATCGCTCATCGTCGACTATTCCTCCCACAAGTTGTGTGCCTTTCACTGCCCGAGGCGAAGTCAGAGGCCATGCTAAAGTTGAACCGTGACTTCCTGGGCCTGCTTATCCGGATTCACGTACTGGGTCTCCTTGTTGTGAAGCAGCGCTGCGAGTCCCTGGTACCGAGGCCGAGCCATGGGATCGTTACGCACCCGCAGAGGGCGGGGACTTTCCCCTTTCGCGTATTTCGCGGCATTGCTCCCAATTGCGCGAAACATCTCCAAATCCACAAGAGGGGATTGCGAGAACAATTCCAGATTCTGAAGGGGTTTGAGATCTTTCTGATGGATGACGGTAGTGCCCCGGGAAAGGATGCCGATCCCGATTCCTGAACCACTGAGTTTCGCGGCTTCATGAGATATTTGCGCAACGTCCGCCGTCCGATAGATTCTGACCAGACGTGCCTTGAGGCCTTCCTCCTCAATGCCGGCGATGATCTCTCTCAAGACCTGCTGGTGGGGAATGCCGACGATGGTTTTGTTCATCACCGTACCGAATGCGGGGGGCACCGCAATGACTACCTCATTCTTGGCAACGCCGGCCCTGGCAACGCCGATTTCTTTGATTGCCAGCGGGGTTCCGCCCTCCTTGAAAGATCCGGCAGGTTGTTCTCCCGCCTCCATTTCCCGCAAAACTTCAAGGATAATTTCCCTGACTATATCTTCGGTAATGTTCATTTCTCTGCCTCCCTCACTCATGCCTAAATATCTTCAGGACTGATGGCTTGCGGGATGTCCTTCAAGATTTCCCACCTTTTACCTTCGAGACGATAACCGGTACCGGGTCCCTGGTAATCGTTGAGGTCGTTCACCGCGCTCAATACATCGAAATTGGGTTTCAGAATGGCCGATGTATGGAGATAATCGCCGGAAATTTTTTGCTTGAGAATGCCCAGCACCGCTTCCGCCACATCGCGGAATCCATGTTTTACCAATGCGCGCACCGCGTCGACCCCGTTGCCGCCGCGCTTCATGAAATCTTCAATGGCGCGGAGATCTTCCGTCACATTACGGTCAGGCACGTCCTTGCTGCCATGCGCATAGGTGACGGCTTCAACCTCTTCGTCCGTTATCGGTGGGAGCCCCACTTCCTTAAACACGGCCTGCAAGGCGCGGGCGCCCTTGTTGCGGATCGCGATGACGTCCGCTTCTTTTACCGGGTGCAGGCCGCCGTCAATCTGAAGGTCGCGCTGCAAAACCAGCCAGTCGTCATAATCGTCGCAGTCATGTGTGGAGCCGGCAAACATGTTGTCATAATTGGGCACCGAACTGTAGCCCGAAACGATCAGGTCCGTACCGGGGAGAAACTGCATGAGCATGCGAGCTGTATTGCGAATGGGCGAATGGGTAAACGTCTGGTCATTGCCCGAGGCCACTTCGAGGTCCAGCAGGACCGTGGCCACGTTTTCCGCAAGCACCGCGCGAATGCCGGAGGGAACGGATCCGGGAACACCGATACAACTGATGGAACCATTTTGCACGCCCTGGACGCCTACTCCCTTGGCGAGCATCACACAGCGAATCTCCAAGTATAGCATGGACTTGCCATCGGCATAGCCCATCTGCACCTCCGAACCGGTCCCTGAAGTGTACCGCATCTTGAGACCTCGCGAGGCATAGGCGGAAGCGAGATACGCTTTTGACCAGGGAGTATCATCTCCGTCCACGAATACCTGCTCGGTACCGTACACGGACACCGTTTCCGCATAGGCCGTGAGTCCGCGCATACCCATGCTGAGTTCGAGCGCTTCCTCCACGGCGCACTGGTTGATGACACCGGGGCAGCCCGTCTGGGCGCCCACCAATAAGGAAAGGGCATTCATGGGAGCATAGCGCCCCACCCCCACGGTGGTTTCCTCTTCCGTAAAGCCACGGAAGGCCGCTTCCGCGGCATCCGCCGCCAAGAGGGCAGGATGGTCTTTCAGATTGGTCACGTGGGCCTGATTGGAAGGCGTGCGGCGGGGCCGCATCTTCTGCATGGCCATCATCAGCTCAACCACATTCATCTTATTCAAGACATCCAATATTTTGGCCGGCGTCAGTCCTACGGATAGGCGCACAATTTCTGCGCGAGGCACATTGATGTCCACGAGCATCCGGGCAAACTGGGTCGAATCAATGGCCATGGCCTTCTCAGCTATCGAGGTGTCGATAGAATGGTCGGCAATCCATAAATCAATCATGTCAAACTTCTCACGGAGTTTCCCGTCAAGCTCGACAACCTTACCGTTTTGGATCTTGATTCCAGGTGCTGGATCATTTGGGCTGTCCATCGCAACAAGGCCCACTTCCATCCACTCCTTGATAAAGCCGTCCTTGTTGACTGGACGCTGGGCCAGCACCTCAAAGCGCTTTTGTCTCTTACTCATCGGTTGCCCCTTCTCTATCAAATGTATGGTTGAGTGACAGACTTGGGTTCCTGACCCCATGCACCAAGCAGCTTGATTCCTATTTCACGGCTGGCCGTGACAGCCTGGCGCACTGCACCCGAGTCTCCGGTTACCCATATCATGACTTCATTGGTGAGGCTCGTTCCTTTTGCGGGAGAAGCATAACCCACCACCTGGACATCCGCCGCCTTGACCGCCGTATCGATCATCAATACGCCGATCACTGCGGGCGCCCCAAGAATCAACCCGAAAGCTTTCCCTTCGGGAGATTTGAACACGTAATGCAAGCAACGGCTGGCGCGGGCGGTGTACTGTAGTTCAAGATGCCCCTGGTCGTTGGCATAGACATCCCCAAAATATTTCGGTAAGACTTCCAGCGTCACTTCCACCGCGCGCCGGGCATCAGATACATCCTCTGCACCGAAGATGATCAAATTTCCGTGACCGGCTCCACCCTTTGTATCTCGGGGCATTTCCACGGCAAGTATTTCGGTGTTGGTGGCCTTCACGGCTTCATCTGCTGCCATGATTTGAGGGCCTGCCCCAACACGGCCGCCGATCACCCCGATTGCACGATATTTTTCGGGGATTCCCATTAACGTGTGAATGGCAGGATCAAGGTTGGCAATGACAATCCCCTGTGTCTCTCCCAAGCCTATTCCAACAAACTCCGTGACCTGAACCAGGTCGGGGTTGGGAAGCACCGTCTTGGGGCCACCTCCCTCAGATTCTTTCGGGTTCGCTTTCCCGGAGGCCGCAGAACCCACCCTTTTCATCACCTCTTGCATGACTCTGTTAATTAGTTCCTCTTGCATCGGATATCACCTCCCGGTTCTGTACAATTATGGATATGGTCCTATTTCCAGCTATTCGTTAACAGGGAGTTGCGGCAAGATCTTTTCAACATCCTGGTGTGGCCTGGGTATCACATGGACTGAAATCACTTCCCCCACCTTTTGTGCAGCGGCCGCACCTGCGTCAGTGGCCGCTTTCACCGCTCCCACGTCGCCTCTCACCATGGTGGTCACCAAGCCTGCCCCGATCTTTACGTACCCGACCAACTGGACGTTGGCAGCTTTAACCATGGCGTCCGATGCTTCGATCATGGCGACCAGCCCCTTCGTTTCGATCAATCCCAATGCTTCTTTTACCATTTTCAATCCTCCAAGTCTTGATGTGATCACTGCCAACGGATCGTGGGCAGCCCTGCTTGGCAGTCCACGATCCGTCCTCTTAAACCTTGTCTCACACTCCAATGCTTATGGAAACGGGTAATAAAGCCATGATTAGCCCTCCTCCTTGTAGTTTTTGGCCAAGGCGTTGGCCGTCCATATTGCTGCCTCGACCTTATCGGCAGTGACTTCGAACCAGGTGGCATGAATGGTTTCACCCGGAGCCGTTGTGGCTTCAGCCACTTTTCGGATTTCTTCTCGCGTGGGATTGTGAATGCCCAAATCATCCAAACAAACCGGCAGCCCTACGGTGAGACAAAAATCCAATACCTCATAAATTTCATCTGATGAACGGCCTTCCAAAACCAACTGGGTGAGGGTTCCGAAGGCGACTTTTTGGCCATGGAGTTTGTGATGGGAACTTTCCAGAACGGTAAATCCATTGTGCACTGAGTGAGCGCCGGCCAGACCTCCGCTTTCGAAGCCCAAACCGCTCAGCAAAGTGTTGGCTTCAACGATGGCTTCAACTGCCGGTGTCACACAATGGTTCTCAACCGCCAGCTTGGCTTGGAGTCCGTATTCCAGCAATGTGTCGTAGCACAGGCGGGCTAACGCGATAGCGGAACGGGTGGGAGGAGTTCCTCCAGTGAGTACGTTGGGTTTACAGCTCTTGTTGCACGTATCCGCTTCCCAGAAGGTGGCGAGGGCGTCCCCCATGCCGGACACTAAGGTTTCAACGGGAGCATCGGCTACTATACGGGTATCGACCAGGACGCAGTCCGGGTTGTGAGGCAATACCAGGTACCGTTGGAAAACGCTCGCATCAGTGTAAACCACCGACAATGCAGAACAGGGAGCATCCGTTGCGGCGATGGTTGGCACGACGATCACCGGCACTTTCATAAAGTGGGCTACCGCTTTTCCCGTGTCGATGACCTTGCCGCCCCCCGCAGCGATGATGAAATCAGCACCCTCTTTTCGCGCAAGGCTCACCAGGCGATTGATTTCATTGTCCGAACATTCCCCGTTAAAATGCTCCTGGCAACAGTTGATGTTTTTCTCTTTGAGGCTGGTTTGAATCGCCTGACCGCAGGCGGCTAAAGCCCTTTTCCCTCCGGTAAGTAAGGCCTTAGTACCAAGCTTTGCGGCGTGCAAGCCGATTTCATGGATGGCTCCCTCCCCTTGGACGTAACGACTTGGTGCAAGTAACATCCGACTCATAGCATTACCTCCTCTTCATCAAATGACTCATCATGCCTTACACGTCGACAGCGAGACGCTCAGTTCCATAATTACGTCTAACTGGACGCACTTCCCGCATTGGTATAGATCTGTAAGGGGTTGTTGAGAAAGAGCGAAGCTCAGGGTTAGAGAATTTGGCCTAATAGTCAGAGCTGACAGCAATGTTCAGTGTCGGATCACGAAGCATGCTGCTATGGAGAACCCCTCTGTGAATTGTAGGATAAACATAAACAATTGCCAATGTAAATCCCTCATAAGGGTGAAATTAAGTCCCTCGTTTGGGTGATTTTTGGGGAATGTCAGTTTAGATGAATACCGTTTTGTGGAAGGACATTCTGCTTTATGGCGACTGTCACTGCTTCCACACGATTTTTTACTTGTAGTTTATGGTAGATGCTCTTGATATGACTCTTCACGGTTTCGACGCTGACATACAAGGTATGAGAAATTTCCTTATTGCTCTGACCCTCGATGATGGACCGGAGAATTTCCTTTTCACGGTGAGTCAAAACGGGATACTCAACTTTTTTGACTTCCCCGCTCGTACTTACAGTCGCTTTGAAGTCCAAGGACAGGTTCACCAGATAGGGGGAGACTGCCTGATGTCCCTCAAAAAAAGACTTTATGATCCGAACCAGTTCAGCAACCTCAACACATTTGAGCACGTAGCCGTCGGCGCCCGCCTGCATGGCGCCATGGATGTAATTCTTGTCATCGTAAGTGGAAAGTACTATAATTTTCATTTGAGGGTACGCTTTGCGAAGCATGCGAATGACCCGAATGCCTGATATCCCCGGCATGTCCACATCGATGAGAGAAACATCGGGTGGGTCGACCTGGATTTTCTCGACCGCACTGAAGCCATCACTGGCTTCTCCAATAAGTTGGATGTCCGTTTCCTGATCCAAAGCAATTCTCAGACCGATACGGAACAAAGGATGATCATCTGCCAGGAAAACTCTCATAGCTTCTATAAATCTTTGCCGTCATTCATTTTATGTTTTGTTGAATCCATTTTTCTACGAGATTATGACTACAGTTATCAGCATCTCGATTCCGCGAAATTGACCGGCAATGTCACATAAAAACAACAGCCTCGTCGATGGCCTGCTGCATCGCTCAGGACTGGCGACTCAACCCATATATTTCCACCATGAGCTTCAATAACCTGCTTGCAAAAAGCCAAACCCAACCCAATCCCCTCCCTCCGGCTTTCACTTTCCGATTTAATGATAAAATATTTATCAAAAATGCACTGACGGTATTCGGCAGGGATGCCGATACCATGATCCGTGAACGTAAGCATAAGACAATCCTGTTCTGCTTTCACCGAAGTCGGATCTGATGGGATGGTTTCGAGCTTTCCCGATTGTTCCCAACCCCTATCCCGCATTTCCGCCTCAACCTGGACAACACCGCCCTCCGGGCTGTACTTGATAGCGTTCTCCAGTAAATTGACAAGAGCTCGTCTCAGGCGCTTTTGATCTCCCAGTAATTTCAGTGGAAGTGATGGTGTTTCAAATTGCATGGATATCCGTTTTTCCTTTGCAAAAAGATCAAGCTGGCTGAAGCTCTCTAAAATGATTTGATCGATGGACACAGGGGTCCAGTGCAGTACAAACTGTCCACTTTCATTTCGGTAAATGTCCAATATATCACTCACCATTCCGGAGAGTTGATGACAGGTTGCCAGGGCCAATTCCATAACGTTCTTCTGCTTCAGATTGAGGCGTCCAACAGTTCCATTAACGATAAGCTGTAAGACATTTTGCAGGGAAATTATAGGGTTTCTCATATCGTGAGTGATCATGTTCACCACGTCTTCTTTCATCCGCTCCAACCTTTTCTCTTCCGAGATGTCCCTGATAACCCATACATAACCGGTGTTTTGTTGGCCAGCGTCGCCGATTGCAGAGAAGGACACTTGTACCGGAAAAGTCTGCCCTTCCGAAGAGATAGCTGTTAGCTCGCCACGCTGATTAAAGCTCAGCCTCGAATCTGGATTCTTCCACTGCGGAATTTTTGAATCATCCTCCGCAAAAAGCTTTCTAATGGACTCGCCGATAAGTTGCACGGTTTCATAGCCAAACATTTTAACGCCTGCCTGATTAACAATGGTGATTCTACCATCGGCATTCGTTGATAGAATGCAATCGGAAACGCTGTTGATCAGCCTGCTGAGATAATGCTGAGAATGTTTGTGTAATTGGTCTTTCTGCAAAGCCAATTCGCTGATTGTTTGAGTGATCTCGGACATAAGGTTCACAACAGCCAGCAACCGCTCGCGTGTCATCAAAGGTACCTTTTCCAGTGCCTGCAAATAATCTTCTCTATCTTTTATCCCGATTGCTTTGGCCCGTTCAATGGCTGCTTCAGCAGCAATGGGTTCCTCCAGGACCTGGCCCGCCAAAATTGTAGCCAGATGATAACCCGCCACGATGACTGGAGCCGCACAATCAATGAGCCCGGCGTTCAAACAATTATAAATGTAGGGTTTTCTGGATCGGGCAGATTCCAGACCTCCATGGCGGTCGCTTTCGTGACATTTACGCTTGCCCCTATCAGTGGAACGGCAAAAATTGAGACAGAAAGGCGTGAAATTAAGCGGCTTAGTAATAGGGTGTCCGTTAACATTGGCAATGATTGACGCCACCCCAGTGACCTCGGTGAAGACTCGAAGGATTCTCTCCAATTTCTCTTTGTTTACCAAGTCCAAGAGCTGAAGCTGAATCTGAGAACTCATAACCCTTTCCTTGCATGTCTTATTGCTAATAAGATATACTTGAATTAGTGGCGCGAAAGCCGCTGTAATTAATATAAATACTTGATAATACAGGTCATTTATGGTATTCACTTGCCGCAGAAGCAACATCTGGGAGGTGAAAATGCGACCTGTAGAATTTATCATCAAAGAGGGCGACGAACATTTGACCAGCCATTCGGGGCTGTAACGTCGCACATTAAATTGACTCGATATGCTTACAATCGTTTAAGGTGGACCCGGTTGTCAAGACAATTTTTAAAGATATTTAAGTTACACTTTGGGGTATGAAGTCACTTATTCTGGAAGAGAGAAATGTGGGCATCGTTCTCTTCCCCCTTCACTCTTCTGGCTACAGAGGCGACGACGGAGCAGAAGGAGATCCTGAAGGAATTGGGCGCACCTTCTCTTCCGCCTGCTCTTCGGGGGAACAATGCAGTGTATAAAACGGATGGATAAAATTTATATCTAACTGATAATTATACGTACTATTGAATTGAGGTGTCAAACTTCGGCGTCCACAGGACGGGGTATTCTGCGGTAGAATTTTATAAAAATATTCCCGGTTTTAAAGAACCGGGAATATTTTTATTGTATTTGTATTTATACGTTATAATTATTCTTTCGCCGGTAAGACAGCACTAAGTTGCTCCTTAAACATGATATACAGAGCCAGCGCTGAGAGGAAAATAAAGATGTAGCCGGCTATCTGATTGCCTGGAGCCCATCCGCCGTACAGTCCGGCAAAGGCACTAAGAGTTGCGACAACAACAGCAAGAAACAGAATACAAAATGACCAGAGTTTTAATACATATGAGTGATAGGCATATCCAACTGAGAAGAAACAAACGAATAACAGCAGGAAGGATAAGGGGTCGGTAACACCGTCTTTCCACAAAATTAATACTGCTCCTAAACATAGCCACACTAACGAAAAGAACCCAAATATGGTTGCCCCCCACATTGAAAAGACAGGGGAATCAGCCAGAGAGTTTCCTGAAATCATTAAACAGCAAACTGCTAAAAGTATAATACCAGTAACAATTGAAAGAATACCCGACATAAGCATATTTCCAGGACTTAAAGCTCCAAACAGACCGGCAAAAAGTGATCCGACTACAAAACACGCTGTCCCAAAGGCTACTACACCAATCGGTGCTGGATTTGCATTTTTCATTGTGTTTGCCTCCTCTTAAATAGATTTTAATTTTTAATAAAACGTTGATAATTACATCTGGGACAAGAATAACACAGTTTCTAGAAAATAAACGTAATAATTTTAAGCCATTTTATTGCAGATTCGGTTTCTTCCGCTTTTGTCATTATCCTCCTTTCGTTTGTTTTTTGCGCTCCGCTGCTCTGCCTTAGAAGTATTGTTAGCAGCACGATCCGTGCCGATTTATTATAATTCATCCCAAATATCATCTATCTATTCGCAAAAACAACCGATAATAATTTTTTACGCCGAGTTACGAACATCTTAGCCAAAGCCCAAAAACAGTGAAATCACCACCCATAAAAAAAATATTCACCCAAATTCATCTAACCACATAATAACATGATGTAATAATGACTTGGTGAAATCACCACCCGAAACGGTGAAATCACCGGGAAAAGTCCATTAGAGTGGACGCCAAAAACCCCTTGACAATCCCCGCAAAAAAGAAATGGAGACAATCACGCGGAGGCCAATACCTATGAACTGAACTGATAACTACTGAAAGGTCAAAAAGAGACCTCTCGGGAAGGGAAAACCGTTTGGCGTGGGGCAACGCATCGCATCCCGGATGGTTTTACAGATCCCCTGCGGATCGTTTTCGAGGTGACCGAGCGGACGATGAAGGATGGCCAATACCTGCTGGTTCCGGAAGTGGAAGTGGATACGTACTGGACTTCTCTTGCGGATGATCCCTATCAGGCGATCTGTTGTCCAGCTTTCCGGGGGTTGCAGCGTTGAACATTGTGGGCGGAACCCTGATTACCGTCATGGCGATGTACATAACCATGACGGACATGTACAAGGGCTTCGGTGAGACCGTATCCAACACCGTGGCCGCAACCTGCTTTACCTTTTCCGTAGCCTATCTCTTGATTGCCCTGGAAATATGGACTAAAGGCGATTTTACCGTGCTTGGCTGGTATTGTCTTCCCATGTCCGCCTGTCTTTTTCTCCTGTCTCTCGGATATTTCCAAGTCCTGGGAAAGAAACTGCCGAAAGTTCCTCAATTCGGGGCTCTCTGGTTGATCTGGTCGGTGTGCTTTTTTCTCTTCTGGTTGCGATTCGGAGCCCAATTGGCCACCGTCGGACCTTTAACCGGTGGGGTGATCATCATTGTGGGATTTATTACCTGCTCTTATCCTGCTCTGGCGTATTTCCAGGCGGGAAAAGTCGGACAATGGTAGACTCGGGCCCATTGGGATTTTCCGTGTAACGAAAACGCTCGGTCCATCCGGGCGGCAACAGGCGGTTCATGGCATGGAAAAGAACCGCCTGTTGCCCCCGTTTCACCTTTTGCGCAAATCCGGGACCTTTGGGCCGGGGAGAGGATCGCTTCGCTTGAAGGGACGCTTCCCTCTCCGTCGCCCGCGTGAGATCATCAACCGGTGCATGCCGGGCTTCAATTTGAATTAAGCGATATCATTAATGCCGGGGTCTTCACGGCTGATCATGCGCTCAGCGCCTTTGGAACGACAAAGGAAGCTCCAAGTTGTTTTCTTCAAGCAACGTCCTGTTCGTGAGGATCTCTGCGGAGGGACCGTCCGCGACCACAGTGCCGTCCCTGATCACGATGCAGCGTTGACAGACATCGAGGATCAGGTCGAGATCGTGAGAGGCGATGATCTTGGAATGCCTGAAGCTCTTGAGCAACGTGATCAGCGATCGCCTTGATTTCGGGTCGAGGTTCGCGGCAGGCTCGTCCATCGCGAGAATGTCAGGTTCCATAGCCATGACCGAAGCGATGGCAACGGCGCTCTTCTGTCCGCTGGAGAGGTGATGCGGCGGTTTGTCCCGAAGATCGAGGCTATGCACCATGCTCAGGGCCTTGCGGACCCGTTCCCGCACGGATTCTTCATCCATTCCGAGGTTGAGGGGACCGAATGCGACATCGTCAAATACAGTCGGCATGAAAAGCTGGTCATCGGGGTTTTGAAAAACGATCCCGACCTTTTTCCGGATCTCCCGCCTCGTTTTCCCGGTAAGGGTAAGATCACCGATGGTCACCGTTCCCGACGTCGGCATCAGGCAGCCGTTCATGTGCTGGAGCAGCGTCGATTTTCCCGCCCCGTTGGCCCCGACGACGCCGACCGATTCGCCGTGGGTGATCCGGAAATTGATCCCTCTGAGCGCTTCCGTCCCGTCCGGGTAGCGGAAGGACACGTTTTTGAAGTCAACGATGTGATGACTCATGCAAATAACCCCTGGACAACGCGACCGATCCCTTCGGTGATGCGGAAGAAACGGAAAACCCCGAGAAATGAGATCGTTGCCGCCATGAATGCCAGATCGGCCGCCGCCATGCGGGATCGCTTGAGACTCGGGATGTCCCCCTGAAATCCCCGGGACAGCATGGCATAGTAGATCCTTTCCGCGCGATCCACAGTCCTGAGAAAAAGAATCCCGATGAGGCGCACGAACACCTTGATGCCAGCGCCGGGCGTCCCGAATGACCGCATGTCCCGTGCGCGGATCATTCGCATCGCCTCTTCCATGAGGACAAAGAGATAGCGGTACAGGAAAAAGAGCTGCGAAACGAAAAGCGGCGGGAAGCCTAGTCTGCGCAAGGCATGGCAGACGCCAGGAAATGAGGTCGTTGCGATGAGCAGGAGCGCCGCGCTGATCGTGAGGGTAAACTTCAGGATAATCGAAAGAAAAGAGAGCCACCCCCCCGATACGGGGACCCCGGAGATGACGGCAACGGTTCCCGTATCCAAAAGCGGGTTAAAGATGCCGATGAAAATCGCGAACGGCGAAACGACGATCACCTTCTTCAAAATGAACCGGACCGGGATTTCGCCGATGGTCATGAGCAGCACCGGAAACAGAAAGAACGGCGCCAGCGCAACGACCTCGTACTTGGGAAAGGAGATCACGGTGATGAGAAACAGCATCGTGGCGATCACCTTGGCCCGCGGGTCAAGATTGTGCACGCAGGTATCCCGGTAGGAGAGCCGATCCAGGCGGCCGATATCGAAATATTTCTCGTCAAAGGTCATCGGTTCACCCCTTTCCTCTTCCCCGGAAAGATCTGATCCCCATGCCGATGAGCACGATTATGCCGAGAACGATGGCGGCGCCGGTGATGCCGGCCAGGGAAGTTCCCGCTTCGATCCCGGGCCAAACAGGGACAGCTTCCTTCTTTTTCGGCTCATTTCCCGCCGGTTTGAAATTGTAATCGGGAAGGAACGCCGTTTTTTCCTGGAGGTCCTTGAGAACCGGAGCTATCCCGTGTTTCTGTTCCGGTAGTTCGCCCCTGCCGTAAATCTTCTCGACGGACCATTCCAGACCGTCGGGATGGGTTGAAGCGAACCAGGAGAGCGCCCCGCCGGTTATGGCCGCCAATACCGCGAACGTCATCATGACCTTCTTCAGCGAAATCCCTGCGCCAAGGGGCCGGGATGCGGCAATACTGTCGAGGATCTCCGGCCTGGCGCCGCGCACATAGTTGATGATGCCGGCTGTAACAAAACCCTCGATAATGCCGATGGCCAGGTGAATCGGTTGCATTAGAAGGACGAAGGCGCCTAAGGGCAATTCACTCTTTCCGGAGAGAAGCGTCTCCATGACCACTGAAAAAGCGCCGAACTGCAGGGCCACGACGGCGCTTGCTATGGATGCGACGAGGATGCGCCCGGGATTTTTACTGCCTCCGGTCAATGGCTTGTAGATGAGCGGATAGACGAGAAAACAGGGATAGAAACCCAGGTTCCAGATATTGCAGCCGAGGGCAAGCAGTCCGCCGTCGGCAAAGAAGAGCGCCTGGACCGTCAGGACCGAGGCCATGACGAGAAAGGCTGCATGGGGGCCGAGGAGGATGGCGAGGATCATCCCACCGCCCAAATGTCCGCTCGATCCCGTCCCGGGGATCGTGAAATTGATCATCTGCGCCGCGAAAATGAAGGCGCCGAGAACTCCCATCAGGGGGATCATCCTATCATCGATCTGTGCTTTCAGTTTCTTCGAGGCATATCCGCCTACCGCGACCGTTCCGGCCCACAATGTCGTCCCCACGGCGGGGGAGAGTAAAGCATCTGCCATGTGCATGGTCGTCTCACTTCCTCAAATACCCGGGAAAATAAAAAGTCATCTGCCGTTTTCCCGACGGGTGGTTACCTGTTTATCTGGCAGGGATCCATTCTGGAACAGGACCCATGTTATGAATACTTAATTCGTAACACGTCTGGACAAAAAAATAATACTGCTACTCGATCTCCCGCCCCGTACTGGACATGCTCAGGGTCGCGTGACGGACCCCTTTGATGGACCTCAGCGCGTCGGCCAGTTTCTCGACCTCCGCCGCGTTCCCCCGGGCGGCGACGATCTCCAGGCAGTTGTGGTGATCGAGGTGGATGTGCTGGGTGGAAATGATCACCTGCTGGAATTCGTGCTGGGTGTCCGTAACCATTCTCAGGATATCCCGCTTGTGGTGGTCGTAGATGAGGGTAATGGCGCCGGCCACATCGCTCCCCCCCTGCCATTCTTTCTGGACAAGCTCCCGGCGGATCAGGTCCCGCAGGGCCTCCGAGCGGTTGGTGTACTGTTTTTCCCGGATCAGGACATCAAACCTGTCCAGGAGGGCTTTTTCCAGGGAAACACCGAAGCGAACCAGTTCCGACATCTTTAGCTCACCGTATTACGTTTCTCTGCTTTGTAGCACATCGGCGGGATCTGTCAAGGACTTTTTTTACGGGTGATCGATGCCCTCACCGGCGATGCCGGTACGGATATTTTCTTCCTCGCTAATCTGTTCCAAGTGAAGATTGCGGAACTCAAGGAAGAAAACCCTGAGTCCACTCGATTGGGCTGCCTCATTCTCGGCGTATAGGGCGTCACCGGACCAAACCCGCATCCCGAAAGCTGTAATGGCCCCTCCGCGTCACGATCAGGTTGTCCAAAACGCGAATTCCGAGAATCTTAGCGGCTTCGGTTAATTGCTCATGTATGCGATGATCGGCTTCGCTCGGCTGAAGGTCGCCGGAGGGGTGGTTGTGCACAAAGATAACAGCAGCTGCGCGGTCGGCGATGACGTCGGCGAACACCTCGCGCGGGTGAATCGGGCTCTGGTCGAGCAGGCCGATCGTGACTACGCGTTTTTCTATAACCTCGTTCGCGCCGTTGAGGGAAATGCAGATGAAGTACTCCTGCTGCTTTCCGGCAATGTCGGCCACCAGCGGCAAGACATCCTGCGCCACCGTGATTTTGACTGTGTCTTTCAGCAGGTGACGCCGGGCAAGTTCAAAGGCCGAAATGATTTGTCCCGCCTTGGCAAGACCCATGCCGGGGACGGTCTGCAAATGATCGAGCGTCAATCCGGCCTTGTATTCGCGGATGAGCGAAACAACCTGCCGGGCGATCGTGCGCACATCAACTCCCGCCGTGCCCATACCGAGAATCGCAGTCACCAGTTCCACGTCGGTCAGGGCGGAAGCACCCTTCTCCCGCAGCTTTTCGCGCGGGCGGCTGTGTTCCGGCATGTCCTTGATGGTCTTCATGTTTGGTCGGCCTTATCTCTATCCGGACACAATGTCCGGATTCCAGTCCGGGCATCCCTGTCTGGTGCGCCAAAACGGTGGCGCCCGGACATCTCAGCAAGACCCTTGGCGCAATAGCCCTTTTCCCGATGGTAATGATGTGTCATCCTGCCATAATAGCGCGTTTTTTGGCGCGATTCTTATTCCTGAACAAAAAAGCGACCAAAATCGCGACACTTTGTCGCGAAAAGTGTCGCGATTCACCTTAATAATCCAACCATAGCGCTTAATCGCGACATCTCGACGCGAGAGATGTCGCGATTCCAAGCTTTTCGTTCCAGCCAACACTTCATAGCAACAGCACAAGCAAGCCATTTTTGCCGTCATGAACGAACTACCTCATATCTGGCGGTCCGTCCAGAGCCGACAGACCGTACTAATCCCAGTTCCGCAAATCGTTTCAACTGACGCTGTGCCTTGCGTTTATCAGCCTCCATATGGGATTCGTATTCCGCTCGAGTAAAGGTCGTCTTTGTAGACAAGAATTCCCAACCTTTCCTCTCGTCCGCATTCAGCTTATCGAGAATGTCAACGGTCAGTTCACGCGTCGCGCTTTCTGCCGAGCGATACAGCTTTAAAACAAGATAAGGCGCGTCCCATGAATACCTCGGCAATGGCAACCCGAGTTCCTTTGCCCGGTCCCGCAGCGACCCGATGCCCAGGCCCTGCTCTTCCGCCATTCCCATTCGCGCGAAGACAAAATGCAATCCAGGATTCCGGCTCAACATCGGTGCGGTAAAGGACTGTAGCTGCTCAAGGGTGATCGGAGGAGGAGGTTCGCCGGGACTTCTCACCGTGACCATGTCTTCGGTCACCACGACCTGGCACTTGCCCCCTTCAATGTCGTAATCGCGATGAATGAGCGCGTTAACCACAGCTTCGCGAAGCATCTCGAAGGGCAAGGCCGGCTGTTCTTCACGCCGCATCTTGCTCCGGTCAAGAACATTGGGAAGCTTGTCTCGGAGCCATTTCTCCAACAGATCGGGAATCATGACTGCTGGCTCATCAAACTCCTTACGCTCCTGCTCTCCGTTGGGATAGTGGATGGCCGCGAGAAGTCCTGCCTGGCGCATTGCTCTACGGGGTTCCTTGCCGAATAGTAGGATACCAAAACCCGTGGGGAGCAGACGGCCTTTCTCTTCTTTCAACAGGCCCTGTTGCAGGAGACGCCGGTTGAACTCGTCGGAACCAACGACTTCCGCGATCTTGGCGCGTTCTCGATAGAGCGCCAAAGCCTCGTCTGAGAAGTCCGCCAGCACAGCCGCAGGAAGCTTGTTTTCGAGAGGAGAAAGCACGATCTCACCCGGCTTCTTTTTCTCGACGGTAGCGCGCTCCAGTGCTTGCGCCAGGAAATCCTTGTTTTCCTTTTCAATGACCTCCTGCAGGTCGCGGTCGAACATGTGCACCTTGATGCCATTGTTCTTCAGATGTTCGATCCCCTTCCGGGCGACCTTGGGATCAGGGTCCTGGATGCCGATCCAAACTTCCTTGATTCGGGCAAGACGAATTCGCTCCGCGCAGTCCACTTTCGGATCGCGACGCGCGCCGGGAGCGCAGGGCTCCAGGGTGGCGAACAAGGTAGATCCATCCAGTTTGTTGCCCCGGTTCTTCCGTTCCAGCAACGTGAACTCGGCGTGATCCCCATGCCGCAACTCGCCCCGGTAGGCGGTTTCGATCTTACCGTCCGGCTTCACCAGCACCGCCCCCACCTTCGGGCTCGCCTTGTCATCCTTTCGCGGCTCGGGAACAGACTGCCGCATGACCTCAATGGCCAGTTCCATGAGCTCGCGGGGAGTGAGTTTCTTTTTCATGGTCAAATCTTTTCAAGCAAACCAAGGGCTTCGCGTATCAGCGGGATAAGTTCGTCCCGAGTCAGCTTCTTTGATGGGGCGTCAACTATCTCGCCGTGATGTGGGCCGTTTGTCAGATTGCAGAGGTCAAAGAGCCTGGATTTCAGGGCGGCATCGAGCAGGGCCGCGCCGAAAAGCGTTTCGAGTAGTTTCGCAAAGCCTTTCTTTGCCCTGATATCCAGCGCGAGGACACGGTAGTACTTGGTTTTCAGGACGATTTCGAAAACCCTGCGAATATCGCCCTGCATGGTTTCGGGGGACGGGCCGAAGTCCTCAACGACATAGCGCTCCATGCCCTCAACTATGCGGGCGTGATCGCTCTTGCGGTCCTGCTCCACATCAAACGGTTCGAGCCGACTGCCATTTGCCTTGTCAGACCGGACTTGCAGGACCTTGTTGTCCGGTATCTTGTCAAAGAGCATCCCGAGAAAGTCCTTTTTGTGCGTGCAAACGCAAAGCTGGTTCAGCTTCGGGGTTAATTCGAGTAGCAGACGGGCTGTCGCCTCTCGCCGCGTGTCGTCCAGGCTCGACAGAGGATCGTCAAATATGATGATTTGCTTGTCCAGCTCCGGCGTCCTTTCGAGTGCTGCGATGAAGAATGCAAAAGCCAACGTGCTCTTGTCGCCCTCGCTGAGCGTATTCTTGAAGCAGGGCGCATCATCCTGGCGTACAGAAATTGGGACTTTCTTCTCCAGAATGAGGAAGCCGAAATCGCTATAGCACTCGTTCGCTCGTTCATCTGTCTTGCCGGTCAGGTCAGTAACCGCGAAGTCGGCTCCCAGGGACAGAAGAAGCTCGTTGATGCGCGTCTGGTACGTCTCGAAGATCGTCTTGGTGTATGCGGCAAGTTCAGCCTGCTTAGCGTTCTTCTTGGTCAGCAGGTCGTTGGCTTCCTTCTTCACCGTCGGGTAGTCGGCAGCCCATTTCTTCCATTCTGGCGCGAAACGCTTCTTGATCTCTTCTTGCTTCGCTATTGCGGCCCGGATTGAGGCAACATCCGACTTCGGGAGATTCGCGACGTATTGATTCGCCTTCTCGGTGAATGCCGCGACTGCCGCATTGTATGCTGCCACAGCAGTTTTCAGCGCGGCGAGTTCCGCGGCGAGGGTGTCGAAATGCGGCAGGTCTGCATCGGCGTTCGGATCCTTCTGCTTCTTCTCCAGTTCACCTTGCACCAGGGCTTTCAACCCGGAGAGCTTTGGCCGGAACGTCTCCACAGAACCGGCAATATCGGGCAGTGCTTCCGCGCCGAGGTGCGGCTCCCATTGCTTCAATTTGGTGAGGTTGGCGTTGTGGGCAGAAACAAGTGCGGTGAGGTCGTTGTCGAGGTTCCACTTCGCTAGCGTCCCGGCCTGTAAGGCAAGATTCTGTTGGTACTTCCGAAAGGCATCGTCGAAAAACTCGCGGTATGCCTTCAGGAGATCAGTGGCATTCT
>Ga0209212_1002324_pt1 | contig 27396 bp, 20 predicted proteins | sample RifGroC2_FD_183996 | JGI IMG/M metagenome (GOLD analysis project Ga0209212, IMG submission 183996) | Groundwater microbial communities from Rifle, Colorado, USA - Groundwater C2 (SPAdes) (version 2) | ecosystem: Environmental > Aquatic > Deep subsurface > Groundwater | place: Rifle, Colorado... | reverse complement strand
ACATTACCGATAGAGGCGAGCCGTTCGGGATGGTCTGGCTCCCGCTTCTCAATCCCCTGGACCTGGCCGTCCTCCTCTGCCTGGCGTCACTCCTGTTCTGGTACCGGCGCGTCAAGGAACTGCCGACCAGGTGGAGCGAGACCGTGCAGGGGGCGGAGGTCTCTGCCGCTTATGAGGTCACGGTGTTTATCTGGTTGAACGCGATACTGGTGCGAGGACTGCACCATTGGGGAGGCATTCCGTTCGATGCAGTGTCCATGTTCCACTCCAGGCTGGCCCAGACCTCGTTTGCCGTCTTCTGGAGCCTGCTCGCCCTCTGCGCGATGATCCTGGCTACGCGTCACGCCATGCGGGCACTCTGGATTGCAGGCGCGGGGCTGCTCGGGGCGGTGGTCGTCAAGCTGTTCCTGATCGATCTGGCTGGACATGGCAGCATCGAGAGAATTGTCTCCTTTGTGGCAGTCGGCTTGCTGTTACTGGCAATAGGGTGGTGGTCTCCCGTTCCGCCCCGGGCCGGCAGGTAGCAGCACGGATTACAACTTGACTTCGCAGCGAGTTTCATGTTTGACTGCTGGGCATGATCGTCTCTGGCAGCTCGCATAAAGCCGATTCCCGGCGTCTGCTTCACAGGAGCATCGCACTGTTCCAACTTTTAGTCATGCTGGTACTGGCGGTGCCCGCCAGCAGCTATGAACTGGGCCGAGATCTCGGTAGCTCCGGGGTCTCGGTCTCGGCTGAGCTTGCCGATGCCGGTCATGTGGATTGCCCGTGCTGCCCCGGCGACGACGATAGCAGCGAAGGCAAGAGCGATGTCGATGACTGCTCGACCTGCAGCTATTGCTACTTCTATACCCCCCTTTCATCCCAGCTTATCATTCGCTATGCCCCCTCCGTAGCGCGACTCACCACGCCCGAGGAGTACTTCAAGGCGCTTGAGGTTCACATCCCCATAGACGTCCCCCCGCAAGAACTCGCCTGATCCAGTTTCACCCTATATTTTTAACAACTTGATGCCGTTTCGCCTCGCGCGGACGCCGTTCGCTGCACAGGAAGCGCAAACCTTTGGACTCGCGGCCTAGGGGCGACATGGCGCTGACATGGCGCCGACATGGCCATGCCCCCGCACCGGCTCCGTAGGGGCGAACCTTGTGTTCGCCCTGCGCCCTTCCCCCTCCCTAACCCTCCCCCTCCAGGGGCGGGGACTTGAGGCGACGGAGGGCAACAGGCTAAAAATTGGCAACATGCTGAACATTTAACACGCTCAGGCGTAACCATCCCGCTGCCCGCCCCTCACTCCCATTCGAGGGAACAGTGGGTATCGAGTCACCTTCGGACGGAGAATCATGAAAATCATCTCGATGCAATTCCTGGCCACGTTGACTGCCTTAACTGTGTCTATCCTGCCGGCGTCGATCAGCACCGCTGCCGAACACAAGATCGAGCCTCTCACCCTGGCACGCGTGATCGAGCTCTCCTCGGCCGACGCCCCCGAGGTTAGGCTGGCGAGCAGCCGCATCGCGGAGGGAGAGGCCAAGCTCGCCGGAGCCCAGGTTCGCTCGCTCGAGAACCCGAGCCTGGACCTGAGCGCCGGCCCGCGCACCGGCAGCGAGACTACCATCGACCTGGAACTGGGGGCTGAAATCCCGATCGAGCTCGGCAACAGGCGGGACAAACGCAGCGCAGTCGCGCGGGCCGGACTAGAGCAGGCACGGCATGCGACGGAGGACGCTCGCCGGCTTTCTGTCGCCGCCGCTGTGGGCGCCTACTATCGGGTGCTGCAAGCCGAGGAAAGACTGGGCCTGGCCGGGGAGCGCAAGGCAGTGGCAGACCAGGTGCTTCGCATCGCCCAGGACCGCCATGCCGCCGGCGATGCCGCACGCTTCGAGGTGAACCTCGGCCGGACCGAGATGGCCCGAGCCGAAAGCGAGATCGCTGCGGCACGAGGACGCCTCGCTACTGCGCGAGCCTCGTTCGCCCGAACCCTCGGGCTCCCCTCAGCAGCAGGGCTCCAGATCGCAGGTAACCTCAGGGAGCGGAACTTCTTCGACGCCATACAGTCGGCCCAGGGATCACCCAAGCGGGCGGATCTATCGGCGGCCCAGGCCGAGGTCGAGGCTTCACAGGCGGCCATCTCTCTGGCAGAAGCGGAGCGACTTCCCGATCTCGCCCTCCGCCTGAGCTACAAGCGCGAAGGGGACGAAAACGTTGCCCTGGGCGGCGTCAGCTTCACCCTCCCCTTCCTGAACCCGCGCCAGGCACAGGTACAGGAAGCGCGGGTGCAGCACCAGCGTGCCCAACTGGCCGCCCAACTCAGCCAAGCCGCCATCTCGGCAGAGATCGAGGGTGCGCGCAAGGCCTACGCGGCTGCGGTCGAGGCGGTGGGACGCCTGGAGAGTGACGGAGTCGCCTTACAGCAGGAAAACGAAACGCTGGCCCAGGAGAGCTATCGGGCCGGAAAGATCAACCTCTCCACCCTGCTGCAGCTGCGCAAAGACGCGCTGGAGACGCGGCAGGAGTACCTGGATCGCTTACTGGAAGCCGCAGAGGCCGGAGTCGAGCTCGCCTCCGCATGCGGCAAATGGACCACAACAAACTGAACCGGACCACAACAAACTGAACCGCACAAACTGAACCGGACCTCAACCCAAACCGGACATCAACCCACAAAAGGAGAAAAACCATGAAACGCTCGATCCTGCTGTCCCTCGCCCTGCTGGTATCCCTCACCGCTACAGCCTATGCTGCCGAGCCCGCCAAGGGCGCCAAGTCCGCCAAATCCGACAAGGACCTGCACGGGGCGAAGGATGCCAAGCCCGGTTCCTACGAGGACTGGTGCAGCGAGCACGGCGTGCCCGAATCCCAGGATACCCGCTGCGACAAGTCGCTTATTCCCGCCTTCAAGGCCACCGGTGACTGGGACGAGAAGCACGGCCTCCCCAAGTCGCAGTGCAAGAAGTGCAACCCGAACCTGAAGATCGTCCGTCCGCCCAAAGGGAGCAAGTGATATGCGCCGGCTTCTCACACTGCTGACAGTGATTCCTCTTGCCGTGGTCTCGGGCTGCGGCAAGCAGGAAGCAGCCAAAGCCCCGGCTGCGGCCAGTCAGGCGACTGCCGAGGCTGAAAAGGCGGCCCGCAAAGCGGCAGGTCTTTGCGTGGAGCACGGCGTGCTGGAGCCCCTGTGCACCAAGTGCAACCCGAAGCTCGCCCCGGTCTTCCAGGCCAAAGGGGACTGGTGCGCCGATCACGGCTTCCCCAAGTCGGTCTGCCCCATCTGCTATCCGGAAAGGGGTGGTAAGCCGGCCGTGGACGTCAGCGGCGATGACGCCCCGGCAGACGGCACCAAGGTGATCCTGAAAGGGAAGGACACGGCACGACTGGCCGGCATCGAAACCACCAAGGCGCTAGCCGGCCGGGGGAGCGCCGAGATCGTAGCCCCAGTGGTGATCAGCTACGACGCGACCCGGGTCGCCCAGGTAAGCGCCCGCGCCCCCGGGGTGGTGAAAAGGGTGGCCGCGGACATAGGGACCTGGGTATCCGCCGGGTCGACCCTGGCGCTGGTGGAGAGCGCGGTGGTGAGCGGTGACCAGTCCAGGCTGGCTGCGGCGCGCTCCCGGGTGCAGACCGCGGAGGCTAGCTACCGTCGCGAGGCGGAGCTCGAAGCCAAGGGGATCTCGGCCAAGAAGGAGGTCCAGGCGGCGCAGCAGGCGCTGCGCGAGGCCAGCGCCGAACTGGAGTCGCTCCAGGCTTCCTTGCGCGGCGTGGGCGCTCAAAACGGCAGCGGCGGCCGCTACAGCGTCAAGGCACCGGTCTCGGGGGTGGTGACCCAGCGCACCGTCTCCCTCGACAGCTACGTCGACTCGCACACCCCTCTCTTCGAGATCGTCGACACCTCCACCATGTGGGGCGAGGTCGCCATACCCGAGGCCGAACTGGGCAACGTCAAAACCGGCATGGCGGTGGTCATCGTGATGGACGGCCTGGCCGGGCGCGAGTTCCGCGGCAGCATCGCCCACATCGCCCCGGTGATCGATCCCCAGACCCGGACCGCGAAGGCAAGGGTGCGGCTTGGCAACGGCAGCGGCCTTTTGAGGGCCAACATGTACGGCCAGGCGCGCATCGCGGTGGGTGGCGCCCGCTCCTCCTCGGCCGTGCCGCAGGGGGCGATCCAGAAGGCGAAATCGGTGAAGCTCGCCTTCGTGCGCCTGGGACCGGACGAGTTCGAAGCCAGGCGGGTGCAGCTCGCCTCGACTCGCGGCAGCGACGGCATGGTGGAGGTCGCCTCCGGCATCGAGGTGGGCGAGGAGATCGTGGTCGCCGGAAGTTTCCTCCTGAAGACGGAGACGCTTAAGGATTCCATCGGCGCAGGCTGCTGCGAAGTGGACGAGAAGGGTAAATAGGAGGAAGTAATGCTGAACGGGGTGATCCACTGGTCCCTGAACCACCGCTTGCTGGTCATTCTCGCCTGGACGCTCGTTGCCGTCATGGGGGTGATCGCCTTTCTGCGGCTGCCGCTGGACGCCTTCCCGGACACCACACCGGTCCAGGTCCAGGTCAACACCGTGGCCCCCGCCCTCTCCCCGCTGGAGATCGAGCGCCAGATCTCGGCGCCTCTGGAGCAGGCCATCTCCGGGCTCCCCAAGCTAAAGGAGGTCCGTTCCGCCTCACGCTTCGGCATGTCGCAGGTGACCGTCATCTTCGAGGACGGCACCGACATCTACCTGTCCCGGCAGGTGGTCATGGAGCGGGTGCAGTCGGTCGAGCTGCCGCAGGGGATCGAGAAGCCGCAACTGGGTCCGGTGGCCACCGGGCTGGGCGAGGTGTTCCATTACCTGATCACCGCCAAGGACAAGTCGCTGGCCGAGCTCAGGACCCTGCACGACTGGGTGGTGAAGCCCCAGATGCGCTCGGTGCCGGGAGTGGCCGAGGTGAACACCTGGGGTGGCGACGAGCGGCGCATCGAGATCGTGGTGGACCCGGAGGAGTTGGCCAAGCGCGGGCTCACCATGGACCGGCTCATAGAGGCGGTGGAGCGCAACAACGCCAACGTGGGTGGAGGCACCATCGACCAGGCGGGAGAATCGACCCTGGTCCAGGGGGTGGGGATTGTCGCCACCCCGGCTGACATCGAGTCCATCGTCATCACAGCCAAGGACGGGGTTCCGGTCCGGGTGGCGGACGTGGCGCGCGTGGTCGAGGGGCGCGAGATCCGCCGGGGCGCGGTCACAGCCGACGGCAAGGGCGAGGCGATACTGGGCCTCGGCTTCATGCTGATGGGCGAGAACAGCCACGAGGTCACCACCAGGCTCAAGGCACGCCTGGAGGAGGTCAAGAAGACCCTCCCCAAGGGGGTCCAGGTGGCGACCGCCTACGACCGGACCTCGCTGGTCGACAAGGTCCTGCACACCGTAGAGAAAAACCTGCTGGAAGGCGCGCTGCTGGTCATCGCAGTCATCTTCATCTTCCTGGGCAACCTGCGGGCCGGACTGATCGTCGCCCTCGCCATCCCGCTTTCCATGCTGTTCGCCTTCGACCTGATGCTTCGCTTCGGCATCGCCGGAAGCCTCATGAGCCTGGGCGCCATCGACTTCGGTCTCGTCGTGGACAGCTCGGTGATCATGATCGAGAACTCGGTGCGCCGCCTCTCCGAGGACAAGGACGGGCGCAGCGTCGTAGACGTGGTGCGCGACGCGGCCATCGAGGTGCGCAAGCCGACCATGTTCGGCGAGTTGATCATCATGATCGTCTACCTCCCCATCCTGGCCCTCGAGGGGGTGGAGGGGAAATTGTTTCGCCCCATGGCGCTCACCGTGATCTTCGCGCTGTTGGGCTCCATGGTCATGTCGCTCACCCTCATGCCGGTGCTGGCCAGCTTCAGCCTGAAGCGCGGTAAAGAGGAGAAGGAACCCTACCTCGTGCGCCGGCTCAAGAAGATGTACCGGCCGGTCCTTGGCTTCGCCCTGCACCGCCGCGGCACCGTGCTGGGCGTCGCCCTCGCCTGCCTGGCCCTGGCCGGCGTCCTGGCCACGCGACTCGGCTCCGAGTTCGTGCCGCGCCTGATGGAAGGGTCCATCGTGATCAACACGGTGCGCCTGGCCAGCGTCTCCCTGGACGAGTCGGTGAGATACGGCACACAGATCGAGCGAGCGCTGCTGGAGAAGTTCCCTGACGAAATCGAGCGGGTCTGGACCCGGACCGGCAGCGCCGAGGTGGCAACCGATCCCATGGGGGTCGAGCTCTCCGACATCTTCCTGACCCTGAAGCCGCGGGACAAATGGAAGAAGGCGGACACCCAGGGAGAACTGGTCGCCGCCATGGAGAAGGAGCTCAAGAACCTCCCCGGCATGCGGATGATCTTCACCCAGCCCATCGAGATGCGGGTCAACGAGATGATCGCGGGGATCCGCTCCGACGTCGGCATCAAGATCTTCGGCGACGACTTCGAGGTACTGAAGGAGAAGGCGCAGGAGGTGGAAAAGGCGATCAAGGAGATTCCGGGCGCAGCGGACGTGAGCGTGGAGCAGATCACCGGTCAGCCCCTTTTACAGGTGGAGGTGGACCGCAATGCCACCGCACGCTACGGCATTTCCGCCCGCGAGGTCCTGGAAGTGATCGAGGCGCTGGGGGGCCGGGAGGTCGGCTCCATGCAGGAGGGAGACGTTCGTTTCCCTATCGCGGTACGCATAGCGGACCGGTACCGGGTGGAGCCGGAGGACCTGGGGCGCATACTGGTGACCGCGCAGAGCGGGGAGCGCATCCCGCTGTCGCTATTAACCAGGATCAAGTCGTCGGAGGGTCCCTCGACCATCAGCCGTGAGTGGGGCAAGCGCAGGGTCGTGGTGCAGGCCAACGTGCGCGGCCGGGACGTCGGGAGTTTCGTTGCCGAGATCCAGCAGGCGATCGAGGGCGAGGTCAAGCTCCCCAGCGGTTACTACGTCCGTTACGGGGGGCAGTTCGAGAACCTGGAGCGCGCCCAGAAGCGTCTCATGATCGTGGTGCCGGTGGCGCTTGCCCTCATCTTCACCCTGCTCTATTTCACCTACGGACGGGTGCTGGACGCGGCGCGCGTCTTCACCGGCGTCCCCTTCGCCGCAGTAGGAGGAATAATCGCCCTCTGGCTGCGGGACATCCCCTTCAGCATATCGGCCGGAGTCGGTTTCGTCGCCCTTTCCGGGGTATCGGTGCTGGGGGACATGGTGCTGGTTTCGGCGGTACGGGACCTTCTGGCCAAGGGGATGCCGCTCATCGAGGCGATTCAGAAGGCCGCCGAGCAAAGGCTGCGCCCCGTGCTGATGACGGCGCTGGTGGCAAGCTTCGGCTTCATACCGATGGCGCTCAACACCGGCATCGGCGCCGAAGTGCAGCGGCCTTTGGCCACAGTCGTCATCGGAGGAGTGGTCTCTTCGACCCTGCTCACCCTTTTGGTCTTACCCGTGCTGTACGCCGTGTTCGGCAGGGCGAAGGGAGTGGAGGAGGAGTAGCCGCCAAAGCCGTGATAGGCAGTCAAAGGAAAGGCCCTCTTCGCTGCAATGAAGGGGGCCTTTCGTCGTTCTTCTGACTGATTCCTCGGATAGCCGCACACGCTCTGACCGGCCCCTAAGTCGCCTTTGACAAAGATAAGAGATGGCTATATATTGTGGCCTAATTTGAAGACTGGCATATGGAGCAAAGACACTGTGCCGCTCACGTGGGGGTACGGTAGTAACCTAGGTCGCTTTAAAGGCGCGACCCCAGTGATTTTTACAAGGAGAGCAATAAATGAAAAGAATTATACTGGCTTTGAGTGCTATTCTTGTTGGCTCAATTATTACTGGTACCTCCGCGTTTGCCGGTCAAGCTACAGACGCATTGATCGCATGCATGACTGATAATACAACTGGTAAAGATCGCAAAGATATGGCTCGATGGATTTTTGTCGGTATGTCTGTTCACCCAGGAATACAAAGCCTCTCCAATGTGACAGAAATGGACCGTGAGGAGTATGACAGAAAGCTTGCTAACATAGTGACAAGGTTGTTGGCAGAAAACTGTAAAGCGCAGACGAAAGATGCATTGGAGAAAGAAGCAGATGAAGTTCCTCTTAAAGCTGCTTTTAGTGTTATGGGGCAGCTAGCTATGCAGGAGGTAATGAATGATCCTAAAGTTCAATCTGCGTTTTCAGGCTTTGCTAAATATCTAGATCTTGGCAAATTCAAGTCTTTCGACATAGAGTAAATAATGGCAGGGGGCATGCCGCACACCCGCGCTTGGGGGAGGTCTGTTCGAGTTGCGGCTTAAGGCTGCAGAAGGAATTGCACGCGTTTTCTATTGCACGAAGGGCAGCAAGAAGATTGTGATACTGCACCAGTTCATAAAGAAAATGGACAGAACTCGGCTCAGAGAGCTTGAAATAGCGCGCAGGCGGATGAAGGAGATCAAAAATGCTCACTCACATAGAACTTAAAGCCCGCGCGCTCGAACGCGCAGATGTAAAAGCCGAATATGACCGACTTGAGGGAGAATTTGCTTTTCTGGACGAGTTTCTGAAAGCGCGGGCAGCCGCTGGAGTCACGCAGGCAGAAGTTGCCGAACGCATCGGCACAACACAGTGAGGCGGGAAAGAGTTTATGTCGAATTCCAGCCCCCTCGGCCAAATGAGATCATTGGTCGTGTCAAGGTAGTAGACCCCACGGCTCCTGAATATAGATTTTTTATTTGACCCTTTTTCTGATAACTGCTCTGATTGTAAACACATCTTCCACGCGGCATCCATCTTGGAGCGGGACAATGAGACTATTGGCCTTGATGAAACAGCGGTTGGTCGCCATCTTTCTCTGTGGCGTGCTGCTCTTATACTCTCCTGTCATCTCTTTGTTTGACCAATCTCGCCTGTGGCTTGGTGTGCCGGTTCTCTATCTCTACCTGTTCACGGTTTGGGGTGTTCTGGTTGCGGTCATGGCCTGGATCACCGAGGGGTGGGGCAATTGACCCGCCGGAGCACGACATGCTGAGCGGCCCGTTCATCATTATCGCCTCTTGTCTCTACCTGGGACTGCTCTTCGCTATCGCCTACTGGGCGGATCGACGTGCCGACAGTGGCCGTTCAGTTATTGCCCACCCCACGGTTTACGCCCTGTCACTTGCCGTTTTCTGTTCGGCCTGGACCTATTACGGCAGCGTGGGACGTGCCGCCGCATCCGGGATTGGATTTCTGCCGATCTATCTGGGTCCTACGCTAGCCGCCGCCTTGTGGGGCTATCTGTTGCTCAAGATGATCCGGGTAAGCAAAGCGCAACGCATCACCTCGATCGCCGACTTTATTTCATCGCGTTACGGTAAGAGTCATTTGCTGGGTGGACTGGTCACGGTGATCGCCGTGGTCGGGGTGATCCCCTACATCGCCCTGCAGCTCAAGGCCGTATCCAACAGTTTTACTATCCTGCTGCGCTATCCAGTCACCGTCATGCCCAGCCACGCCGCTCTGCCCGTGTGGCAGGATACAGCCTTTTACGTCGCGCTGCTTTTGGCTCTGTTTACCGTTCTTTTTGGTACGCGCCACTTGGATGCCAGCGAGCGCCATGAAGGTTTGGTGGCGGCGATCGCCTTCGAGTCCATCGTCAAACTGGTGGCGTTGACGGCTGTGGGACTGTTTGTAACCTTTGGCCTCTATGACGGTTTTGGCGATATCGTCCAGAAGGCGGAACAGGCGGGACACCTGAAACCCCTGCTCGCACCTGAGGGGAGCTATAACACCTGGGTCTCTTACTCCTTCCTTTCGGCGCTGGCCGTGCTGATGTTGCCACGCCAGTTTCAGGTGTCGGTGGTAGAAAACAGTAATGAGCATCATCTGCGCCGTGCCATCTGGATGTTTCCACTATATATGCTGCTGATCAATGTCTTTGTCCTGCCCATTGCCCTGGCCGGACAGTTGACCTTTCCCGGTGGCGGCGTCGATACCGATACCTTTGTCCTGACCCTGCCCATTGCCCATAAACAGGAGTGGCTGGCCCTGTTCGCCTTCATCGGCGGACTTTCTGCCGCGACCGGCATGGTCATCGTCGAGACCATCGCCCTATCCACCATGGTTTGCAACGACTTGGTGATGCCGGGACTGTTGCGCCGTTGGCGCCACCAACCACCGCCCGTCACTCTTCCCACTATTTTGCTGATCGTTCGCCGCGGCGCGATTTTTGTCATCCTGTTATTGGGGTATCTCTATTTCCGCTTCGCCGGGGAAGCCTATGCGTTGGTTGCTATAGGCCTGATCAGTTTTGCTGCCGTGGCCCAGTTCGCACCGGTCATCATCGGCGGCCTGCTATGGCGTGGCGGGACCCGCGAGGGGGCGCTGGCGGGCCTTGGAAGCGGTTTTGTCATCTGGATATATACGCTGCTCCTCCCCTCCTTCGCAAAATCCGGCTGGTTGCCCACCGAGTTTCTCGATTTCGGACCAGCCGGCCTCGCCCTGTTAAAACCCCAGGAACTCTTCGGACTACAGGGGTTCGATGAGATCTCCCATTGTCTTTTTTGGAGCCTGGCGGCCAATATCGGGGCCTATGTTGTCGTCTCCCTGCTGCGCCCCCCCAATTCCGTAGAGGTCACTCAGGCCACGGTTTTTGTCGATGCGCTGAAACATAACCGGCCCATTGTCGCCGGGTTGTGGCGGGGCAGAGCCCAATTTGACGATCTGATCAACCTGGTCAGCCGCTTTCTCGGCCCTGAGCGTGCCCGGAGCGAATTCGCCAGCTATACCAAAGGGCGCGGCTTGGCTGCCGGTGAGGATCTGCCTGCCGATGCGCAGACCGTACTTTTTGCCGAGACCCTGCTTGCCGGGGCCATTGGCAGTGCTTCGGCGCGGGTGATGGTCTCCTCGGTGGCCCAGGAAGAGCCCCTTGGGCTGGATGAAGTGATGCATATCCTGGACGAGGCATCACAGATCCGCACCTATAGCCATGAACTGGAGCAGAAATCACGGGAGCTGGAGGTGGCGACCGCGGAGCTCAAGGCTGCCAACGAAGGGCTTAAGGAGCTGGATCAACTAAAGGATGATTTCATGTCTTCGGTGACCCATGAACTACGGACCCCGTTGACCTCCATTCGCGCTTTTTCAGAGATTCTCCTTGATAATCCAAGTATCGACCTGAAGGAGCGCATGAACTTCCTCGGCATCATTGCCAGCGAAACCGAGCGACTGACCCGCTTGGTGAACCAGGTCCTTGATCTGGCAAAGATAGAATCAGGCCATGCTGACTGGAAAAGCAGCGAGGTTGATCTGGCTGATGTGATCAGCCAATCGGTTGCTACGACAGAGCAGCTGATTCTGGACAAGGGCGGCGTGGTTCACCTGGATTTGCCGAAGGGCGCCTCCTATGTCATGGCGGATCGCGATCGTCTGATGCAGGTCATGCTGAACCTGTTATCCAACGCGGAAAAGTTCATTCCACAGGGTAACGGCAGGATCGATGTGGCCCTCGGTAGAGAGCACAACCTGTTTCGGGTCAGTATCAGCGATAATGGGCCGGGCATTCCCCCGGCAGCACAGGCGGTCATCTTCGAAAAATTCCGCCAGGCCGGTGATGAAAGCGCCAATCCCATGGGCACAGGGTTGGGCCTACCGATCAGCCGGGAGATCATTGAGCACTTTGGTGGCCGTATCTCGGTGCACAGCTCACCGGGACATGGTTCAATTTTTATATTTGAGCTCCCCTGTAAAGACTAAACGCTGTCAGCGGTAAACCTGGAGGAAAGACCATGAGCAAAAAGGTTCTCATTGTGGATGATGAGCCCAATGTCGCCATTTCGGTAGAGTTTCTCATGCGCCAAGAGGGGTTCGAAGTCCTGGTGGCGCATGATGGGGAGCAGGGCCTGGCACGGATCCGGGGGGATCGCCCCGATCTTGTGGTCCTCGATATCATGATGCCCAAGCTCGACGGATTTGAGGTTTGCAGGGCGGTACGGGCCGATCCTTCCCTGGCAGGGGTGCGGATCCTGATGCTCTCCGCCAAGGGTCGGGCGGCAGAAATAGCGAAAGGGCTCTCTCTTGGCGCCGATGCCTATATTCCCAAGCCTTTTTCGACCCGGGAACTGGTCGCCAAGGTCAAAGAACTGCTGGGCACCGAAAGTTGAGCGCATCTGTACCGGGTCCAAACGACAGGCAACGTAGCGACAGAAGGATGAGCTATGCAGGAAATAACCAGAGAAGGAACTGAAAGCGCCCACGAGAGGGTGACGGATACCTACTTCAGCCTGTCAGAAGGTCCGCTGCGTTACCTGCCCAAAGGGCCACCACTGACAGCGCCCCCCTCGACCAGTGTGCGCAATGCCATGCTGCGCATGAACCAGACGGGCGCCGACAACATTGTCGTGGTGGATGAGCCTAGCAACCGCCCGCTGGGCATCGTCACCCTGAGCAACCTGGTACATGGCATCGCCTTCGAAGGGGGGGATCTGGAACAGCCGGTGGCCGGAGTGATGACCGCGGCCCCCTTTACCCTGCCCGCCGATGCGCCCACCCATCGGGCCACGGTGCTGATGACAAAACGCAATGTCCGCCATGTGATCCTGGTGGAACCGGACGGCCACCTGTGCAATGTCGTCTCCCGTGCCGACCTGTTTGGGCTGCGCGGCGCCGACGCCGAAGCCCTGGCCGAATCGGTCACCATGGCGATGGATGTGGCGGCCCTGGCCAAGGTGGCCGCTGCCATCAAACAACGTGGGGCCAGGCTCTTTGCGGCCGGCATGGGGGCGGAGCATGTCTGTCAATGGATTTCCGCGCTCAACGATATCACCTCGATGCGAGTCATCGAACTGATTGAGGACGATTTCGATCTGCCGGCGGTGCCATGGTGCTGGTTGGTGTTCGGCTCGGAGGGACGCCTGGAGCAGACCTTTTCCACCGATCAGGACAACGGGATTCTCTTCCTCCCCGGCGAGGAGAGCTTAACCGAGGGGATTCGCGAAGCCTTTCTTCCATTTGCCCAGGCGGTCAACCGTGGACTTGATGCCTGCGGTTTTACCCTGTGCAAAGGCAATATCATGGCCGGCAATCGGTCCTGGTGCCTGAGCCTGGCGGAGTGGAAAAACAGATTCAGCACCTGGATGCAGGTTCCCGAGCCAGAGGCGATCATGCACAGCACCGTCTTCTTCGACTTTCGCCCCCTCTACGGCAGTTATGAATTGGCCGACAGACTGCGCGATTGGTTACTCCCCCAGCCGGCAAATTACGACCGTTTCTTGAGAGCCCTGGCGGAAGAGGCCCTGCTCGCCGCCCCATCCCTGGGCTGGGCCAATAACTTCATCTACGACGGCGGCAGGCAGCACCCCCATACCATGGACCTCAAGCTCCACGGCTCCCGTCCATTCGTGGATGCCGCGCGCCTCTGGAGCCTGACTCATGGGGTTTGGGCAACCAACACCGGGGACCGCCTGCGTGCAGTGGCCCACACTCAGAGGCAGCGACCGGAAACAACCGCTGGCGAAGTGGAGGCATTCTACCTGGTGCAGCGTTTTCGCATGCAGCAGCAGATCACGGCCGAAAACCCGGACGAGGCCAATCGCCTGAACCCTTCCTCCCTGAATGCGCTAAACCGTCTGATGCTGAAAGAGGCCTTTAAGCAGGCCAAGAACGTCCAGATGAGGTTAAAGTTGGAATACGGCCTGTAAGGGGGGCGTGTCGTAAAATAAAATCCAATTCGGGAAGAGCTTTGACGATACAGATGTTTCGTCGAACCATTACAGAAAGGCAAAGGGCGAACACTGACCCGATGGCCCCATGGCGAATGGCCCAACTAGTAGGCTGTCCCCTTCCTTGCTTCGGGTTTCTATATTGATGATATTTCAGCAACTTAACTTGTAAAGGGGAGGGTACAATGAAAAGGTTTTGCGGGGTTTTGGTGGTTGCCGGCTTTGCTCTCATGGTTTCAGCTTGTGGGGGGGGCGGGGGCGGTGAATCCAAGTCGGCGGCTATCACCCAGCCGGGCCCGGGACCTGGCGACCAGGCAAACTACTTCCCCCTCGGCATAGGCAACACTTGGGAATATCAGGGAGTTCAGACAGCGAATAACCAGGGGGCGGTGGATTACCACCGTTCCGCTACCGTAACGGGAACCAGAGCCGTCAATGGAGTTACTGCCACGGTTGTTAAGGTCTCCTCTTCGCTGGATGAGCCGACATTCGATACCTACTTTTACAAGGTGGGGAATGGCATCTTCAGCTACGGAAACAGCGAAGCGAGCGATACGATGACCTCCCAGATCGGCCCCTATCCGGAACTGTTATTTCCCGTCACTGGTGGAACTTCCTTCATCCAGTACAGCAAGGCGGGCCTCGATAGCGGCGTGGATCTCGATGGCGACGGGCTCCGCGAGAAGGTCAGCGTATCAGCAACAGCCAGCGTTGCCGGTTTTGAGACAGTTTCCCTCGCCATCGGCACCTTTCCCTCCGCAGCACGGGTGGTAGAGACGATAAGCTACACTTTCACCCTCTCCTCGAATGGGCAATCGGTTGCAGCCACCGAGAGGAACGAAGTCCATCTGGCTAGCGGAGTCGGGATCATCAAGCAATCACAAAGCGTCTCCGTTCCCGCTGCCAACTATACCGCCACCAGCACTGAAGAGCTGTCGGGCTACCTGGTGGATGGCCAGGGAAAAGGCGTTTTGGGCAGACGCACCTTGTCCGCAGGTGTAGCGACTGCCGACTCGGACATCTATTCGCCGGGGGAGCCATCGGTTGCCTTCGATGGCACCAACTTCCTGGTCGTGTCGAGACGGGTTGCCAATGCAGCCGGCACCATTGTGGGGACTATCGTCACGCCGTCAAATACGGTAGTAGGTAGCTTCGACATCGGGGCAGGGAGCAATTCGACAGGGGTCGCTTTCGGTGCTGGCAATTACCTGCTTGCCTTTTCCCGAGACGGTCAGATCGTACTGAATCGCGTCACCCCGGCAGGCGTGGTTCTAGATGGCACCGGTATCGCGCTCCCTTCCCAGTCCACCTCCAATTTCGGACCGGTCGTTGCCTTTGACGGCACCAATTTCCTGGTGGTCTGGCAACAGTTCACCGGGGAGTACGATCTGCAAGGGGCACTGGTATCTCCCTCAGGTCAGATACTCAAGCAGTTCTCCGTCTTTGCGGCTCCCGGTGAACAGGTAGAGCCTGCCATCGCCTTCGACGGGACCAACTATCTGGCGGTCTGGCGCGATACCCGAAGCGGTTCCGGGCCGTCGGCCGACACCGACATTACCGGGGTCCGAATCGGAACGGACGGCACCGTTCTTGATCCCGCAGGGATTGCCATATCAAGGGCTCCCGGTGTGCAAGGCTCTCCTGTCCTTTCTTTCAATCGGGGACAATACCTGGCGGTCTGGAAGGATCTCCGCAATGGCGGTTCGGCCATCTATGGTACGAGAATCGCCACCGACGGCACGGTCCTAGATCCGGGAGGAATCGCCATAGATACCAGCCACAGTGCGGTATACAGCCCTACCGTTGCCCCCTTTGGGACCAATTTCGTGGTCGCCTGGAGGGTCGGCGACTACAGCCCGCCCGCAGGGGTCTACGGGGCGCGCATCAGTCCCAATGGCCAAGTGGTCAGTCTTGCCACCAGCGGTGCGATCTTTCCTATTTCCGGCTCCTCGACCGAATACGCCTCACGCTTTGTGAACCCTGTAATTGCCACAGGCGCCGGCAACTCACTCATTGCCTGGATCAACAACCGAGAAGTGTCGGGTACCTCCAAGGACCTGGAGTCCGCCTTGCTCTATCCTTTCTGAGATGCGGAGGTCAAAACGCAGGGTGCGCTGCGCTGGTTCCGCCAGGCGGCTGACCTTGGTAAGACATGATTGAGAACTGGATTGACTGCTTGTTACTCGAAGGTAAGAGGCAGGCAAACAAAAGGGCCACTTCACAACCAGTGAAGTGGCCCTTTCGTCGTTCCGCTGACTATTTCCCGCCGGCGTCTTTACATCATCGAGCCGCCGGCTCCCATCATGCCGCCCCTGCCACCGTTCAAGCTGCCGGCGTCGCCGGCTCCCGCTCCCGGATAGCCTCCACTCCCCCTGCCCCCCATCATCCCTCCCCTGAAGGAGCTGGACATGTTGCGGAAAGGCTCCCCGGGCTGGATGTTCTGGAGGTTGCTCATCATGCGATCCCTGAGTTGGGTCATGGCCTGGGCATCGGGACGGGAGCCCCGGACCGAGGAGATGTTGCTGAAGATCATTCCCATCATGCCGCGGTAACGGTTGACGTCCACGCCGGCCGCCGCCCCGCCAGTGAAGACTTGACCCATCTGGCTCCCCATCAGGGCGGCCATGTTCTGTGCTGCGCCGTGCATGGCCTGGTAGTTGGCATTGTTCGGGTCGGTCATGTAATCGGCCATCATGTTCACCCCGGCCGGCAGCCCGAGCTGGGCGCGCAGTTGATCCATCGCCTGCTGCATGGTGTACTGCCCGGTCGCCATCATCTCGCGTACCTGGGTGGACATGGGACTGATGAAGTTGCTGCTGACGGTGCCGCTTACACTCTCCTTGGGCAGGCTCAGGATGTAGCTGTGCGGAACCGCCAGGTTGCTGTCCTTGTCGACGGTGACGTCCTTGATGGCAAGCGCCAGAATCGGATAGTTGCCGACATCGACAGCGTCGACCGTCAGGGTGTAGGCGCCGTTCGCATCGGTGGTCGCCGACGGCTCTCCGGCGTCGAGCAGGTAGTTGCCGTTCTTGTCCAGGAAGACGGTCGCGCCGACCAGATAGCCATCCGCGACGGCTCCCGACACCGTGGCCGATGTCGCTTGGGTGCCGCCGCCTCCGCCACATCCCGCTATGAGACCCACGGTAAGGGCTGCCGCGACGGTAACGATACTTTTTCTCATGGTGTGCTCTCCTTTTTCTGCTCGTTTAGAAGTCGTAGTATATGGACCATCCGGCGCCGTAATCGGGGCTGTCGGTGGCTATTCCCTTGGCCAGGTACCCTTCCGTCCCGGTGCGGCTGGTCACCTGATACCTGAGCTTAAGCCTGACCTCCAACACCCCCCCTACCCCATCGGCGGGGGGTGTGGCGCCCTTCACCAGCAGCATCGGGCGCAGATTGTCGGCAAGCTGGTATCCCAGGCCCGCGTAATAGGTCAGGTAGTTTCTCAGCGGAAGTTGCGCGCTTCGTCCCTGCACGACGTAGCCGGCTTCGGCGAACGGGTTCCAGGCACCGAACCACTTGGAGATCTCAAAGGCGAGCCCCTCGTCGAACTCGCCGGTTCCCAGGGAGCGCTCCTCGTCGGCGCTGGGAAATTTCACCAGGGCCGTGGCACGAAGCTGCGGCACGGCGTCCGTCTCCTGCAGCAAGAGGTAGCCAACCTTGAGCGTGATGTCCCCAAGCCCCCCCTCCGATCCGTGCCTGCCGGAGGAAGATGAGGACATGCCGCCCGGGTGACCGGACATGGTGTTCGCCCCGGCGGCCGGGAGCATCATGGACCTGTTGGACTGCATGCCTCCCCTGGCGAGGCTGGAGAAGACATTGCCATGACTCTGGTACACGAAAGGGATTTCCAGGGCCAGCCCAAGGCGGTCGGTCGGGGTGGCCGTTAAGGTAACCGGTGCGTAGACCGAGTTGGTTCGATGGGCGCCGCCGTATTTCCCGGAGCTGAATTCGAGCCCGACCCCGATGGAGTAGCGATATTCCTCTGCGCAAGCCGCATGGGACGATACGATCACAGTCGCCATGGCCACGAGGCAAGCCGCCTTCATCCTGATGCTTATTTTCAAGCCGATCCTCTCCCGCCTATCAAGCGCCATCCCCCCTCAGCGCCGCATCATGCCGCCGCCGCTGCGCATCATCCCACCGCCGCTGCGCATCATGCCGCCACTGTCTCGCATCGCGCCGCCACTGTTTCGCATCGCGGCGCCACTGTCTCGCATCGCGCCGCCGTCGTGCCGCTTCATGCCGGCGCCAGCTCCCTCGGGCCCCGCGCCGGTCATGGCTCGTCCCGACCAGGCCGGCTCCCCCTTCTCGTTGCGCAGATCGACCTGCGCGCCACTGCTGCGGTTCACAAGTTTCTGTGCCAGAAGATAGGTTTTGCCATCCTTCCCCTGGGCTCTCGACCCTTTCACCGAGAGCTCGTCGTTCCCGCTGATGGGTATCCCCTTCTTCTCCCAGTAGGATCCAGGACCAACAACGACGTTGAGAGTCTCGTCTCCGCTTTTGATCGCTACGACAACGGTATCCCGCTCCCCCCGGTGCGGCGCGGCAATCGCCCTTCCTGATATCGTGCCGACCGTGTGCTGGTCGTAGCCGTTGTTGAAATCGAGGCCGCTTTTCCCCTCGTCGCCGCCGAAAAATCCGGCCCGCGCGGCGTCGACCTGCGCACAGCTGATAATCAGTGCGGAAATGATCAGGTATATAAGGCGGTTCGCTATAGCCACGAATTAAACTCCAGATCGCCCTCCCCCACCCCACTCAAGGGAGGGGAGCTTACGCCTCCCGCATAGGGGCAGGTTTTAGATTCCTCCCCTTGATCCTCCACCACTGCTGGGAGAGGACCAGGGAGCGGGGCAACGGGCATACTCTTTACACGGTCCGTGCCAGAACATGCGCCCGGCTCAACGCTTTGACATTTCAGCTTTCCTGGTTCAGGGGATGCGCTGGACCGGCAGCTTTCGGTGCAAGAATTTGCACCTCGTGCGAAGAGTTTTGCACCACCCTCAGTTCTCGTCCAGCAGGCCGTACTCCTTCAGCTTGTACTGCAGCGTGCGGCGGGACATGTCCAACTCCGTCGCTGCCAGACGCCTGTTCCCGGAGTGCTTGCGCAGGGCCTTCAAGATGATCTCCCGCTGCACCGATTTCAGGAGCTCTCTGCCGCCTCCAGCTTCCGGTCCGGCGCACCTCAGCACGTCGTCAGGAAGATGGTCCGGCCGGACCAGGTCCCGGGCCAGGATCACAGCGCGCTCCATGACATTCTGCAGCTCGCGCACGTTTCCTGGCCAGGCATAGTCTTGCATCGCCTTCAAGGCCGCCGGTTCGATCCCCTTGATCCTTTTTCCGATCTGCCTGGAGAAACGATTCAGGAAATACTCGGTCAGCGGCGGGAGAGCGTCGATCCGGTCCCTTAGCGGCGGCAGCTGGAGTGGAAATACGTTAAGCCGGTAATAAAGGTCCTCGCGAAAGCCCCGCCCCGCCACCTCCTGCTGCAGGTTGCGGTTGGTGGCGGCTATCACCCTGACGTCCGCCTTTATCTCCTTGACGCCGCCCACACGCTCGAAGGTGCGCTCCTGAAGGACACGCAGCAGCTTGGCCTGCAGCGCGAGGGGCATCTCGCCGATTTCGTCCAGGAAGATGGTGCCTCCCTTGGCCAGCTCGAATTTACCGGACCTAGCCTGGACCGCCCCGGTGAAGGCGCCTTTTTCATGGCCGAACAGCTCGCTTTCCAGGAGGTTCTCGGGGATGGCCGCACAGTTTATCGGGACAAAGGCGGCCTTTCCCCTAGGGCTGAGCAGGTGGATGGTCTTCGCCACCAGCTCCTTGCCGGTGCCGCTCTCGCCGCAGATCATCACGTTGGCCGTGGTCGAGGCCACCTGGTGCACCAGTTTGCGCACCGCCTGCATGGCCTGCCCGGAGAAAATCAGCTCTTCCGGCGGCAGTCCGGCAGCCTCCGCCTCCTTGAGCCCGAGGTATTCCCGGGTGCGCGCCACCCCCTCCAAGGCCCGGCTCACCAGGGCAAGAAGCACATCGGGATCCTCCAGGGGCTTGGTGAGGAAATCGACCGCCCCCTCCTTCATGGCGCACACCGCCTCCTCGACCCTGCCGAAAGCGGTTATGAACACGAACAAAGGCGGGTCGGGGTCCTGTCTGGCGGCGCGAAACAACTCCAGACCGTTTTTGCCCGGCATCTTCAGATCGGTCAGCACGAGATCGAAACCCTCCCTGCGCAAGAGGGTCAGCCCCTGCACCCCGTCAACTGCGGTCACCACCTCGTATCCGTCGTCTTCGAGGATGGTCTGCAGCAGAGTCCTGAAAGTCTCGTCGTCTTCAACAACCAGGATGCGTCCCTTCATAAAGGCCCCTTCGTGATCACTGTTTTTCCGATCTCAGCCGTACGGCGGATAGATACGCGGCACGCAGGGCGGGAAGCGCCACCGATACCGAGGTGCCCCGCCCGACGGCGCTTCGCACTTCGATGCTGCCACCGTGCTCCTCGACGATCTTTCGGCACAGCGCCAGCCCCAGCCCGGTTCCCTTGGCCTTGGTGGTGAAGAACGGCTCGAAGATCCGGGGGAGCTCCTCCTGGTCGATGCCGCTCCCCGTATCGCTCACCTCGATCAGGACCAGATTGCCGCGAGCCGACGCCGCGATCCGAAGCAGGCCCCCCTCGGGCATGGCCTGCATGGCGTTCTTGCCCAGGTTGAGCAGCACCTGGCCCAGGCCGTCGCCGTTCCCGGCGATCTGCAGCCCATCGGGGCACGAGACGACGATTTCCGCCTGCTGCGCCTCAGACTCGTGGCGCAGCAGGTCCGCGGCACGGGAAATGACCTGGTCCAGGTTGATCGTGGAGAGCGGATCCCGGGTGCTTCTGGCGTAGGTCAAAAGGTCGCCGACCAGCGTCTCCATGCGCTGGGCTTCGGTCACGATGCGTCCTGCGAAACCCCCGTTTCGCTCGTCCAGCGGCTTCCTGGCGATCAACTGGGCGTACCCCTTGATCCCGGCCAGGGGGTTCCTGATCTCGTGTGCCAGCATGGCGCCCATCTCCCCCAGTTGGGCCAGCCCCTCCCGGCGCGCCGCCTCCAGTTTGTAGCGCTCCTCCCGCCTGATGACGCGATAAAGGGTGAGCGCCAAGGTCCATGCTGCGGCTAGCAGTGCGAACAGCACCGTCATGTTGAGCCTGGCCCGGCGAATCACGGTATCGGCCCGGTGGGTATGCAGCGTCAGCCGCAGGGCAAGTGTCTCCCCCGGCGTCTTGACCGGGGCATCGAACTGGAAGGCCTGCTCTCCCGTGCGCAGGGTGACCCTCTCAGCCGACCTGGCGCCGTCGCGCAGTGCCGCCAGCGGCAGGGTCCCCTCATGAGGCTCTCCGGTCAGGTCCGGGTTGGTATGGAAACGGTACATGCCCTGGCCGTCTACCAGGGCGAAATAGGCTATATCCGGGGTGTTGAAGTGGCTGAGACTGCGCAGGGTGGAGTCATGGAGGGCGATATTCTCGATGGCGGCAGCGAGAGACAGGGCAAGTCCGCGCAGATTATCCTCGGCGACGGGACGGGCGCTCATGTAGTTGTGCACCGCGAACCAGCCGAGTGCGGCGGACAGGAGGACTCCGCCGAGGAGCAGTATTTTTCTCATGCCGTCTCTTGCCTTAGAGCATCGGGAAATAAGGTTCATGCTTCCGCTCCGGGATGGCGACCAGGATCAATCACGGAACTTGGCGTGACACTCGGCACAGGTCTCTTCGACCCTTTTGAAAGCCGCCTTCGCCCCGCTGAAATCCCCCTGTTTTGCCAGGTCCCGCACGGCGACAACCGCCTCCTCCTGCTGCTGCGCCAGCGCCACGAACTTGGCCCGCTGTTTCAGGTTCTTGTGCGGCCTGGACTTCTTCAGGTCGGGGAGCGCGGTCAGGATCCGGCCGGCTTCCGTCTCCACAGCCGCGGCGTCACCCTTATCAAGGGCGGCTTCCAGCTTGGCCGTCGCCACCGAAAACATCGGCATCATGTCGTGCAGCTTCTTCATCTGGGCGTTCGCCCGCTTCGGCTTGCCGTGCTTCTCGGTGGCGTGAGCCGAGGCCTGCCCAGAGCCGGACAAAGCGAGCATCAGGCAGGCCAGAAGTATGGCGGTATTCTTTCTCATATTTTCTCCATACTTGTCAATGCTCCCTTATCTCCAGGGGCCAGACGCTGTCCCCCTCCGCCGGCCTCCCCAGCTTGTCGGCCACCTTCCAGCGCACCCGGACAGGCATGTCCTTCTTGAACTGCGAAGGGTCCTTGGGCTTGAGCACCACTGCCATGTCGAAGACGGAGTGGTAGATCTCGCCCGGAAACTGCTCCCCGCTCTCAGAGAGAAGGCTTAACTCCTTGACCTGCACCGGGCGGTCGAAGTAGGCGTTGACCTCCTCCACATCCTTTGCCCCTTTGTCTCTCATGGCGGTAACGCTCAAAAGACGGGGCGGCGACTGCCGGACTGCTGCCTCATCGGCCTTTTGCACCAGGGGATTCAGCGCGCTCTCCTTTCCCTCCACCAGGAGGCGGACCGCGGTCACCCCCTGGAACTGGCGCAGGGTCAAGGCCAGCGCGGTCGCCACCGATTTCGGGGCCGTCTCCAGCTCCTTGCTGAAATCCGCACTAACCGTCCCCTGCTCCTCGCCCAGTGCGATCAGGCGGCTGCCGCTGGGAAAGGGGGCGAGCTCCCCACGGTAACTGCCGACCTCCATGCCGCTCAAAAGGCGCTCGAGGGCCACCTTCTTGATACTTTTTTGGTCAAAGGTGTAAAAGGGGAAAGGAACCACCTTGCCCGGCTCTTTGCTGGATGGGAAATAGATGACGAAGCCGTAGGCGGTCCCCTTGTCGTACGGAGGCGCCGCGCCGAAATACCTCTCATAGGCCGGGGTCACCACGACCTTGCCCGGCTGTGCGGAGGGTTGCGCCGGTTCCTTCTGGTCGCATCCGGCCAGCGGTGCCAGGGCCAGGCCAAGGACGACCGCGCATCGCATTATCGCCTTTATTGCATGTTTTGTCACGGGGTACTCCGGAATTAAAATCGGGGGCAGTTCAGCAGGGAACTGCCCCCGTCAGCAGGAGGGTTGAGCGGGTCTCTGCAGGGCCGCGGCCCTACTTTACCGTGTACCAGAATTTGGAGCTGCGCACCTTGCCGTCTTTCAACTGGAACTTGGACATCACGCCGTACTTCCCCTTCTGGGACATGACGAAGTCGCCGCCGAAGTGCCCTTCCATAGCCATCAGGTCCTTGGTCTGGTCGGTCTTATCCGGGTTCTGCACCTTCACCTTGACCTCGCCCTCGGTGACGGCCTTGCCGGTTTTGGCGTCCTTAAATTCCACCATGATGTGGTGGGTCTCTTTGAGGTCCTTGGGCATTTCCATCTTCATCGCCTTCATGTGCTCTTTCATGCTGATAACCTTGAAGGTCGCCTTCACGCCTTGCACCACCTCTTCGTGGGCAACGTTACCCTTGCTCATCATGTCGCCATGGTCCATTTTCATGGAACCGTGGTCCATTGCGGCGATGGAGGCTACCGGTGCTGTCAGGGCAAAGAGTGCTGCGATCAGTACGGTTAATTTTTTCATGTTGCGGATTCTCCTTTGTCGAGTGTGTATAGTCGAACGACTCTCATGATAGCATCTGCCGTGCCAAAAGATAAGTCACTGAAATAATGTCTGTTACCTCTGCAATGGCATCCGGAGCTAGAGAATATTCAACAGCGACCAGTGGCATATTCCTCAGTGGCACATGAGCCCCCCCTCCCCTTGCGGGAGGGGGTTAGGGGGTGGGGGTAGTTGCCACATTTGACGAAGTTGGCAGCTTCACCCACCCCCCTACCCCCTCCCGTCAAGGGAGGGGGAGCTGTCGGCAAGGGGCAGCAGTGAGCGTGCATCTAGTGCTTCATCCCCGAATACTTGAGCTTTCCTTTCTTCAGGTCGTGCTTCTTCATCAGGACGAAGATCACCGGGGTCATGATGAGCACGTGGATGGCGGAGGAGATCATTCCTCCGATCATCGGGGCCGCGATCGGCTTCATCACGTCGGCGCCGGTGCCGGTGGACCACATGATCGGCACCAGACCGAGCAACGCCACCGCCACGGTCATCAGCTTGGGCCTGAGCCTTAACACCGCCCCCTCGAAGGTGGCGTCGTAGATGTCCTGCTCGGTGCACGGTCCGTGGATCAGCTTCTTGTCCAGCGCCTCGTGCAGGTAGATGACCATCACCACCCCGGTCTCCACGGCGATACCGTACAGGGCGATGAAGCCGACCCAGACCGCCACCGACATGTTATAGCCCAACAGCTTCACCAGGTAGACCCCGCCCACCAGGGCGAAGGGCACCGAGAGCATGACCATGCTCGCCTCCAGGGCGGAGTGGAAGGTGAAGTAGAGCAGGATGAAGATGATCACCATGCCGGCCGGCACCAGGATCTGCAGCCTGGCCTTGGCGCGCACCTGGTTCTCCCACTGCCCGGACCAGGCCACGTAGTACCCCGGGGGGAGCTTGAGCTGCTGCTCCAGCACGGTCTTGGCCTCGCCCACGAAGCCCCCCATGTCGCGTCCGCGCACATTGAGGAAAACGATGGAGCGCAGGAGTCCCCCCTCGCTGTTGATCTCGGGGGCGCCGGTGGAGACCTTGAGCTTGGTCACCAGGGAGAGCGGCACCTGAACCGGGGTCCCCTCCGGGCTCATGCCGGAGATCAGCATGCGCTGCACCGACGGGATGTCGTCGCGGTAGTCGCGCAGGTAGCGCAAACGGATCGGGAACCGGTTTCTCCCTTCCACGGAGGTGGAGAGGGTCTCGCCCCCCAGGGCCGTGCTGATCACGTCCTGGATGTCCCCCACCTGGACCCCGTAGCGCGCCGCGGCCGCCCGGTCGATCTCGATGTCCAGGTAGTTGCCGCCGGTGACCCGCTCGGCCACCACGTCGGCGGCCCCGGGGATCCCCTTCAGGATTCCCTCGGCCTCAACCGCGAGGTCCTTCAGGACGTTCAGGTCGTTGCCGAAGATCTTCACCCCCAGGTCGGTGCGCACCCCGGTGGAGAGCATGTTGATGCGGTTGATGATGGGCTGGGTCCAGCCGTTGCGCACCCCGATCTGCTGCAGCTTGGCGTCCAGCTCGGAGACGATGTCCGCCTTGGTGACGCCGGGGCGCCACTTCTCCTTATCCTTCAAAATGATGATGCTCTCGAACATGGAGACCGGCGCCGGATCGGTGGAGGTCTCGGCGCGTCCGACCTTGCCCAGGACGTGCTCCACCTCGGGGACGCTCTTGATGATCTTGTCCTGCACCTGAATGAGCCGCTTGGCCTCGCTGATCGAGATGTTGGGGAGCGTCACCGGCATGTAAAGGAGCGACCCCTCGTCCAAGGGGGGCATGAACTCGCTGCCGATGCTCATGAACATGGGGATGGCGACCGCCAGGGCGACCAGGTTCAGGAAGATGGTGGTTTTCTTCCACTTCAGCACCCAGCGGATCACCGGCGAGTAGAGCTTGATGAAGAAGGTTGAGACCGGGTTGGCGCTCTCCGGCGGCATCTTCCCCCTCATGAAGTAGTACATGAGGACCGGCACCAGGGTGATGGCGATGAAGGCGGAGCCCATCATGGAGAAGGTCTTGGTGAAGGCCAGCGGATGGAAAAGTTTCCCCTCCTGCCCTTCCAGCAAGAATACCGGCACGAAGGAGAGCACGATGATGGCCAGCGAGAAGAAGATGGCGCGTCCTACCTGCTTGGCGCTGGCGGGCGGCATCTCCGAGAGGTGGCGGTAGCAGTTCTCCACCATGATCACCCCGGCGTCCACCAGCACCCCGATGGCTATGGCAATCCCGCCCAGCGACATGATGTTCGAGCTCACCCCCATGAGCTTCATGGTGATGAAGGAGAACAGGACCGCTATCGGGAGGGTGATGACGATGACCAGGGCGCTTTGGAAGTGGAGCAGGAAGACCAGCACCACCAGCGAGACCACGATCGATTCCTCGGTCAGGGCGCGCTTCAGGGTGTCGATGGCGCGCTCGATCAGGTCGGAGCGGTCGTAGGAGACCGAGATCTTGACCCCGGGGGGCAGACCCTTCTCCAGCGAGACGATCTTCTCCTTGACCCGGTCGATCACGTCCTTGGCGTTCTCGCCGTAGCGCATGACCACGATGCCGCCTACCGCCTCGCCCTCGCCATTAACGTCCAGCATGCCGCGCCGGATCGCTCCCCCCATCTGGACGGTGCCCACGTTCCTCACGTAGACCGGGGTGCCGCGCATGTCGGCGCCCACGACGATGTCCTCCAGGTCCTTGGCTGACTTGATATACCCCATGCCCCGGATCAGGTACTCGGCGTCGGCCTGCTCCAGGAGCCTCCCCCCCACGTCGGCGTTGGAGCGCTTGATGGCTTCCATGACCTGCCCCACCGTGACGTTGTAGGCGAAGAGGCGGTTCGGATCGAGGTCTACCTGGTACTCGCGCACGAAGCCGCCGATGGAGGCGACCTCGGCCACCCCGGGGACCGTGTTCAACTGGTAGCGCACGAACCAGTCCTGCAGGGTGCGCAGCTGTTCCAGGTCGTACCCCTGGCCGCCGATGGTGTACCAGAAGACGTGCCCCACGCCGGTGCCGTCCGGCCCCAGGGTCGGGACCACGCCGGGAGGAAGCAGCGAGGAGGCGTAGTTAAGCCGCTCCAGCACCCGGGTCCGGGCCCAGTAGATGTCCGCCTCGTCCTCGAAGATCACGTAGATCATGGAGAAGCCGAAGGCGGAGGAGGCGCGCACAGCGCGCACCTGGGGCAGCCCCTGCAGGTTCACCGCCAGGGGGTAGGTCACCTGGTCCTCGACCACCTGGGGCGAACGTCCCATGTACTCGGTGAAGACGATCACCTGGTTGTCGGAGAGGTCGGGTATGGCATCCACGGGAGTCTTGTAGACCGCCCACACCCCCCAGCCGATGATGAGGGCGAAGAGCATCAGGATGATGACCCGGTTCCTGGCGGAATATTCGATGATTTTCTCAATCATGGATGGCTATCCTTCATTGCAGTAAAGAGAGTTCAAGAGCTGCCAAGTGAAAGCTCCGCAGCACCTCTTTCAGCCTATTATCACCACTCCCAACTCCCCCTCGCCCTCCGGGAGAGGGCTGGGGTGAGGGAAAGTTTATTGCAGCAACCGGCGCCCTCACCCCGACCCTCTCCCGGGGGGAGAGGGGGAGCTTGATAGGCGAATGGCGTGAGCTACATCTTCATGTCATCCATATTAATGGCGCCGCCCTTCCTGGGTGCGGGTGCGGCCGGCGCCCCTGCTCCCGGCGCCCCTGCTCCAGGTGCCCCCGCTCCAGGCTCGACCGGCTTGGCTCCCGGTGCGGCACCGTGCCCCTCGTGCCCGCCGGTCCCCTTGAGCTGGGCCTCGGAGTCGATCAGGTAGCCGCCGCTCGATGCGACCTTCTCGCCAGCCTTCACCCCGGAGAGGATCTGGACCAGGTCCCCTTCCCTCGCCCCGACCTTGACGTCGCGCGGCTCGAACATGCCGGGCTGGGACTCGACCCAGACCACCTGGCGCCGGCCGGTGTCCATCAGCGCGGTGACCGGCACCACGATGCCGCTTCCCAGAGGCACCCTGACCGTGGCGTTGACGAACATGTCGGGCTTGAGCTTGAGCCCCGGGTTGGCGAGTTCCACCCTGACCTTGACCGTCCTGGTCTTGGGGTCGAGGAAGGGATAGATGAAGGTCACCTTGCCCCGGAAGCTCTGGCCGGG
>Ga0209212_1002323_pt1 | contig 27400 bp, 26 predicted proteins | sample RifGroC2_FD_183996 | JGI IMG/M metagenome (GOLD analysis project Ga0209212, IMG submission 183996) | Groundwater microbial communities from Rifle, Colorado, USA - Groundwater C2 (SPAdes) (version 2) | ecosystem: Environmental > Aquatic > Deep subsurface > Groundwater | place: Rifle, Colorado... | reverse complement strand
CGACCTCTCCCTTGCAGTTTAAGATGGCGCAGCTGGCGTCCTGGGATTCGCGGATGATGGTGGAGAAGCCGGTGCGGAAGAGAGAGTTCTGCATCTCCTGGACGATGCCGGCCAGACGCGCCTGAATGACTTGAAGGGTTATGGGATCAACTTGGGTCATACATTATCAAAAGCCAAGGGTAGCGCGCTTTCGGCTGCGGCCGATGGGTCGGTGCTTTAACCGAATCTTCTCACTCCTACGTCCGCAGCCTCACTCGCGCCCCCCTTGGCTATTATCCGTTGCTCCGTCCATGTTCCGCCTCTTACGGGTCTTGCTTTCATCGATCAGGAAATCGCCGTCTCTTTTTTCGATCACGACGCCGTAAAATTCCTCGGCCTTTTCCTTGGACACGTAGCCGTTCTGGATATCGCTGACAACCTTAATGGGATCTCGCTCCAGCGGATTTCCCAAACCGCCGCCCCCCGGAGTCTCCAGACGGACCTCATCGCCCGGGTGGAGCGTCAGGTCGGAGTAGCGCGAGGGTAGAATTCTCTCTTTTTCCGTACCTGGATTCAGCGTGCATCTGCCGGTTTTTCCCGGATGCCCTCCCTCTATCCCCTTGGGGGCTACCGAGTGCTTGGTGGAGCGGAGCGAGAAGCGGGCGTCGTGGTCGAGGATCAGGTATTCTCTTACGAAACCCAGTCCGCCGCGGAATTTTCCCGCTCCGCCGGAATCGGGGATCAGCTCAAAGCGGCTGAGACGCGTGGAGAATTCCGATTCGATGATCTCGACGGGGGCAATCCTGGCATTGGATTGGTTGACGTTGGTGCCCGAGACGCCGTCTTTGCCGGTGCGTCCGCCGGAGCCGCCGCCAAAAATTTCATATTGCACATAACTCCGCCCGGTCTTGTTGCTGCGTCCGCCGATGATAATCGAGCGGCTGCTGCAGCCGTCGGCGACCTTCTTGTGCGGAATCAATTGGCTGAAGCCCTCAAAGAGCGCTTCCACTAAGGCATGGACCGTAGGGTTGTAGGTGTTCACCGGGGCGGGAAAATGGGGATTAACCACGCTTCCCTCATTGACCTTGATTTCGACGATCCGGGCCAAGCCATGGTTAATAGCCAGCGCGGGATCAACAAGAGCGGTGAGGCAGTAGCAGCAGGCGGCGCGCACCACCGTGGGGCGGATATTGGCCGGCCCCTTGGTCTGGCCGGCGCAGCCGGTAAAGTCGAAAAGCAGCCGGTCGCCCTTTTTCTCGATCGTCGCATGGATGCGCACGGGATTATCGAGATCAATGCCGTCGCTGTCGACAAATCTCTCCCCGCTGGCCGTTCCGTCCGGCCAGGAAGCGATCTCGCTGCGGACCTTGGCCTCCGTAAGATCAAAGAGGCGCGGGTAAGAGTCGAGAACCGTTTCCATGCCATACCGCTCCATCATCTCCTGGAAGCGCTTTTCGCCCAAGCGGTCGGCTCCTACCTGCCCGCGCATGTCTCCGACCACCAGTTCCGGCGTGCGGCTGTTGGCGCCGATAATTGCCTCGATGTCCTGGTTGGGCTGGAAGCGGCGGACGTACTTTATCGGCGGCAAATGGAGGCCTTCCTGAAAGATCTCGCGCGCCTGGCTCCAGCAGCTACCAGGCACCGGGCCGCCGATGTCGCTTTTGTGGGCCATGTTGGCGGCGAAGCCGACCCACCCTTCGATAGACTCAGGGCGGTGAGCATGGTCGAACCGGTCCCCTCGGTAAAAGATCGGCGTCAGCACCGCCATGTCCGGGGCATGAGGACTCCCGCCCAGGTAAGGGTGATTGGTGATGAAGGCATCTCCTTCGTGAATTTCAGAGGGCGGATAGACCTGGAGCAGCCCCTGGGCGCAGGCGGGAAAGGCGCCCATGTGCAGCGGCAGCACGACGTGCTGGGCGACGACCTCTCCCTTGCAGTTTAAGATGGCGCAGCTGGCGTCCTGGGATTCGCGGATGATGGTGGAGAAGCCGGTGCGGAAGAGAGAGTTCTGCATCTCCTGGACGATGCCGGCCAGACGCGCCTGAATCACTTGCAGGGTTATAGGGTCAACAGTACTCATCAAAGTTTTTAGTTGTTAATTTTGAGTTTTTAGTTGCTCCGCTTCTCCCAACTCAAAACTAAAAACTCATAACTCAAAACTCTATTTTTTAGCGCAAACCATCAAATTCCGATAGCTATCGACCGTCGCTTCCTGTTCGGGATGGATCACGGTTGTGGTATCCATCTGTTCGATCACTGCCGGACCGGCTATTTTGTGCGCCGGCTCCAGCGCATCTCTGTTGTAAATCCGGCAATTCAAAGTCCCATGCTCCCTGCCAAAAAAGATTTTTCGCTCACCGATCCTGGCGGCTGCTAGTTTTTTACCCGTTGGCTTTACGGGCGAGAATTTTGCCTGGGGCACCAGGCCGACGGATATCAGGCGCAGGCTAACCAGCTCCACGGGCTCGGATTCCGCCTTGTGGCCGTGGGCCTGCTCATGCTGGCTGTCGAATCGTTGCCGCATGAGATCGATATCGGCCGCCTTAAAAGGAGGCATAGGTGAAGGGACGGTCAATTCATACCCTTGCCCGGCATAACGCAAATCGAGAAAGGGCTGCAGCTCCATTTCGTTGTCCCGGAACCCCTCGGAGCGCAGCTCCGCCCTGGCCTGTTCGATAAGTTGCGAAAAGAGGTGATTCGCCTCGCCCAGATCCAGCTCTTTTAGCGGCGCCAGCTTTGAGCGCACGTAGTCGTGCTTGACATCGGACATCAAGAGTCCCAGCGCCGATGTAACGCCGGGAGCGAATGGGATAAGGAGCGATGGGATGCCAAGGTCCAGGGCGATTCTGCCCGCATGCATCGGTCCGCCGCCGCCGAAGGCGACCAGGGTAAAATCGCGGATATCGTAGCCGCGCTGGGACGAGACGGCCTTGATGGCCTCCTCCATCTTGACGTTGATGATTTTCAAAATTCCATCAGCGGCCTCCAGCAGGCCCAGGCCCAAGGGGCGCGCGATTTTTTCTTCCAGCAGCGTCTCGGCCTTGCCCTTATCGAGCTTCATGCGTCCGCCGAGAAAATGGTCCGGGTTTAATACTCCCAGGACCAGGTTCGAGTCTGTGATCGTTACCTCTTTTCCTCCATAGCCATAACAGATGGGGCCAGGGTCGGCCCCGGCGCTGTCCGGCCCTACCTGGAGACCGCCCACGGCATCGATCCGCGCGATCGTTCCGCCGCCGGCGCTTACCGTGTGGATGTCGAGCATGGGCAGGCTGATAGGACGTTGGTTGATTCTCCCCTGGGTGGTGATGACCGGGTTGCCTTCATGGATCAGCGCGACGTCGCAGCTTGTTCCCCCCATGTCAAAGGTGATGATGTTTTTTATCCCCGCCATCTGGCTGATGCCCAGGGAGGCGATGACCCCTCCGGCCGGTCCGGAGAGGACCGTGGCCACGGGTTTCTTGCCGGCCCCCTGGAAGGTAGAAACGCCGCCGTTCGACTGCATGATGTAAAGCTTGGGAGTCGTGACCCCCATCTCCCTCAGCCTCCCCTCGAGCCGGCCAAGGTAGCGGCTCAGCACGGGCGCGATGTAGGCGTTAATCACCGTGGTGCTCATGCGGTAGAATTCACGGATCTGCGGCAGGATCTCGCAGGAAAGCGAGAGGCTCGCCTCGGGAAACTCCTTCTCCATGATCTCTTTGATCTTGAGTTCGTGTTTTTGGTTGAGGAAGGAGAATAGAAAGCAGACGGCGACAGATTCGACTTTTTTCTGTTTAAGGCTTCGGATCGCCTGGAGCGAGGACTCAATGTCGATGGGTTTCAGCACCTCGCCGCGAAAGTCGACCCGCTCGGGGATCTCCTCGGTGTAATAGGACGGCGCAAGGAGCTTCGGTTTTTCAAAGAAGAGATCGTAGGTTGCCGGTCCGTAGCCGCGGGTCTGCTCCATGACCTCGTAGATGCCGCGGAATCCCGATGTGACCAGGAGGCCGGTCTTGGCCCCTTTTCCCTCGAGCAGTGTGTTGGTCCCTACCGTCGTGCCGTGGCAGAAGAAAGAGATCTCTTTTGCCGGGACTCCCTGATCGAGAAGCTCCTGGACCCCGTTGAGGACCGCCTGAAAAGGTTCCTTGGGCGTCGAGGAGACCTTGGTGATGCTGATCTTGCCCGTTTCTTCGTTGAAAAATACGAAATCCGAGAAGGTTCCACCGGTGTCGACAGTGACGCGGTACTTAGCCATCGTGTTTGGCTGTAGCATTATTTCTTTCAGGGTTCAATGATGGAGCTTTCTCCAGGATAGGCTCAGGAGTAATAGCGGAGTGGTCGGAATTGCAGTGTCTCCCCGCAGCTCACTGAGAACTTGGGCTAGTGGTCGCAGTGGTGGTACAATTAATAATTGCTCTCTTTAAATCCGCTGAGGCCTCCCTATTATGAAACAGAAAATCGACCCGAGACTTTTCGAAGATCCCGATTTAGTGTGGCAACGATTGTTCCAGGATTTCAAAGCCAATCCACGGACGAAAACCAAATTTGGCGAAGAGCTCTGGATCGTCTCATTATTTTTCTGTTTTTATAATCGAGAGTTTGCGCGATCGATCTTTGTCTGCAACAAGCATTTAGATGAATTGGATAAGGACGGCGTAGATGTGGCAGTAAAGGACGCGACCGGGGCCTTGTTGGGGATCCAAGCAAAACAGTTTCCAACATCAAGCGTGATAGAAAATAGAAGAAAGTATCAGGGTACAGCAACTATTCACATAGATAAAGATCATACGGAGGAGTACCTGCGACGCAACACTGACGAAATAGCGAAAATGGCCGTGTCATACCTGGAGGAAAAGCCAAGAAATGATTATGATTTCGTTGTGATTTACCTAAATACAGTGTTCGAGGAGTCCGGTTGGTTAAAAGACGTTGTGCAAGGGACAGGGCTAGAAACATCGGAAATCAGAACTAAGGAAATGTGGGCCTTTAAAAATGAAAAAATTACCGTCCCTCCTCCAGATCTTGATAAGATTGCGCACTCACACCGTTATAGGTTTTTTCGGCTTTTCCCTAAGTTCGAAAATTATAACTACGAGTTTCGAGAATCTCCAAATAACCAATGAAAAATTGCAGTGTCAGGTTTGCGTTAGTTGATGTTGCGTAAGATAGTGTCAGACTTGCCTAAGTTGAGTAACATGTGTTAAGGGCAGCCTATGCCTCGTCATCCTCGTATCCACGCTTCAGGGTTGCTCTTCCATGTAATGGCGCGGGGGAATAACGGCCAAAAGGTCTTTCTCGGCCCAGCCGATTATGAAGCGTTTTTGAACTGCCTCCGTAATGTCCGCAATCGTTATCCCCACTATGTTTATGCTTATGTTCTCATGCCAAACCATTTCCATTTGTTGATGGAAGTCAGCGATGCGCCAACCGCTCGCATCATGCAGTCGCTATTGACTGGTTATGTTCGTGGCTTTAACCGCACGCATGGACACAAGGGACATTTATTTCAGGGCCGCTATAAAGCGATCGTATGTGAGCGGGATAGTTATCTGTTGGAACTGGTTCGCTATATCCACTTAAATCCGGTTAGGGCCGGACTCGTCAGGCGGCCTGGAGAATGGAAATGGAGTGGTCATGGGGAGTATTTAGGGAACCAGAGGAGAGGGCTGATTCATCCTGGCCCAGTGATGGCGGAGTTAATGACCCCGGCTCGCTACGAGGCATTTGTTCGGGATGGTATAAGACAAGGGTATCGGTCGGAATGGCACCCGGGAGATCACAAGCCGTTTCTAGGGGGTGAGGGATTCTTAGACGGGCTAGTAAAGGAAAAGAAGGAAACGTCTTCACATCGCCCTGTAGCGATGGAGGCGCTCTGTAAGCAGGTGGCGAAGGCGGCAGGCTTTACCATCGAAGCGTTGCGCGGACACGGGCGTAGCGCGCTCTTGGTAGCAGCAAGGCATCGGTTTATCCGGCAAGCTGTTTTGGAAGAAGGGTACGGGGCGACGAAGGTAGCTCAATTTTTGAGATGCCATGCATCGAATGTAAGCCGGGTTCTACAGGAGGCAGCGAGTGACACTTAGGCAAGTTACGCAAGTCTGACACCAATCCCAAAATCCTTGGAGGTGTACAATGTCTAGCGTCCGGGTCTTTAGGTATATTAAGCCGCTGGATGCTTTCCTCGTGACTAACGAGTATGGATCCTTGGCGGGACGGCTTGGCTTGGCCGAGTGGCATCCGGCGGTGTGGATCGGGCGGCTGTTCACGCTTGACAACGACTACGGCGAGCATTGGTTTGATAACTGGGAAGAGCGCGAAGCACATAGCACCCAAGCTGCTCAGATGGGAATCGATGTTGGCGACCTGCTAATCATTGTGCCGGAAAGGCTCGCCGGCGGTGACGATGGCCCTTGCCATCCGCCGGAAGTGCGCAAGCGGTTCTGGACGGATGTATTGAAGTCGCTAGAGCTGAGCTACGAGACGCTTTTTGAGGAAGCCCGCCTACAGAATGCTAAAGCTAAAGAGGTAGCCTCCGAGGGATACATTAAGGACCTCGAAGAACGCATTCGACAAATTCAAGCAACGCTTGAAACAACATAAACATGATGCTTGAGGCGGTTGTTGCGGTGATAACGAACGGTGACAAGGTGCTCCTGATCCAAAGGGCGCCGAGCGTGCGGGGCGGGGGGTATTGGGCGCCGGTAAGCGGGGAGGTCGAGCCCGGAGAGAGCCAGCAGGCGGCGGTAGCTCGCGAGGCGAAGGAAGAGGTTGGGCTGACGGTGCGGCCTGTTAGGAAGGTGTGGGAGAACATCTCATCGCGTGGAACTTTCAGACTGCACTGGTGGCTCGCTGAATACGTTGCCGGCGGATTGATGCTTAACAAGAGGGAGGTAAGCGAGGCCCGCTGGCTCACGGCCGACGAGATCTGCGGATTAGATAGCACCTTCGAGGGAGACCGCAAGTTCTACCAGAAAGTGCTGCCATCGTTGGCGAGCGAAAAATGACAAGTGTCGGAGGGAGACTTATGAAGGTGACGGTCCGATGGTTGGCCGTAGCAGGGTTTTCCTTTGTTACTTTGGCTCACGCCCAGGAGATCGTCACGCTGTCTACGCGGTCCGGCGTTACACAATCCTATTTTCTCGCCGGCGTGCCGAAGAAGCCGCAGGCCATCGCGGTGTTGTTTCCGGGGTCGGGTGGTCTCATCCGCCTGCGGACAGAAAACGAGCAGATCAAATTCGGCATGGGTAACTTTTTAGTCAGGAGCCGCAGCGAGTTCACTAAGCGGGGCGTAGTCGCTGCCCTAATCGATGCGCCGTTGGACCAGCAAAGCGGATGGGGTATGATGGACGAATTTCGCTTCAGCGAGCAGCACTCGACCGACATCTCCGCCGTCGTGGCGGATCTCAACAGACGTTTTCCGGGCTTGCCGCTGTTTCTCGTCGGCACGAGTCGCGGGTCGATCTCCGCGGCGGTGTTGGCTGCAAGATTCGGCCAGCCGCTCGCGGGCAGCGTTCTCACGTCAAGCATGTTTCGCCAGACCGGCCGTAACTCCAGAGAGCCCGGCCCCGGGTTGAGCCGTTTCGACTTCACGACCATCAAAATCCCTTTGCTGTTCGTGCATCACGTCTCGGATCAATGCGAGACTACCCCTTACGGCGACGCGCAGCGGATCTCGGACAAGCACCCGCTGATATCGGTCCTGGGGCGGCCTGCCAGCGAAATCGGACCCCTGCGAGGCGTTCAGCCAGCATGGTTATTACGGCAAGGAGTCCGAGACCGTTGAAGAGATCGTGAACTGGATGCTCAAGAAGCCCTTCCGCAGCATCATCGAGTAAACACCGGCGCTCGGAAACTGGCATCGGAGCGGGTTGTTCCAGGGAATTCAAGGGACAGTATACAGCAATTGACAGGTGATATGAGACAGAGGCAAAGGGGAGAAATGGGGATAAGTCCCATTATCCCACGCAGGTCCAACACTGTATGAATAAAGACGATGCTTGAGGCGGTTGTTGCGGTGATAACGAAGGGTGACAAGGTGTTCCTTATCGAGAGAGCGCCGAGTGTGCGGGGCGGGGGGTATTGGGCGCCGGTTAGCGGGTTGAGAACTACTGGGCACTAGAGTATCTTTCTTTTATGGGCACTACTGTGGAACAGTTGGCCAAGCAGGCCATGACCTTGTCTACTGAATCGCGGGCCCGGCTGGCGGATCTCCTTGTTGAGAGTCTCGACTCGGAGGAACTTGGGCGAATCGATCAAATGTGGATTACGGAGGCCAAGCGCAGGCGGGATGAAGTGCGTGCGGGGCGCGTGGAAACGATTCCTGGTGAAGAGGCGCTTCGCAAGGTCCGTGACGCCCTCAAGCGATGAGGTATGACTTCCATCCGGAAGCTTTCGAGGAGTACCAGCAAGCCGCCCTCCACTACGCCGAGCATGATCCCGGGCTTGCCCTGCGGTTCGTTGAGGCCGTAGAAGAAACCATCCAGCGAATTCTCGAAGCACCAATCAGGTGGCGAATCCTCGACGAGGACGTTCGCCGCTGTCTCACGCGAGTTTTTCCCTACGGTGTTCTTTATACTGTCGAGCCGGACTTTGTTCTCATCGTGGCTGTCATGCACTGCAGCCGTGAACCCGGCTACTGGAAACAGCGAGTCGCGAGACCCTAACCGCACGCTGGTTCATAATAAGATGCTGCTTGACGCGATTGTTGCGGTCATAACGAACGGTGACAAGGTGCTCCTGATCCAAAGGGCGCCGACCGTGCGGGGCGGGGGGTATTGGGCGCCGGTTAGCGGGGAGGTCGAGCCCGGAGAGAGCCAGGAGGCAGCCGTGGTTCGCGAGGCGATGGAGGAAGTCGGGTTGACGGTGCGGCCGTTGCGCAAGGTGTGGGAAAACATCACATCGCGTGGAACTTTCAGACTGCACTGGTGGCTGGCTGAATACATTGGCGGCGAACTGGTGATCGAGAAGCGGGAGGTGAGCGACGCCCGCTGGCTCACGGGTGACGAGATCTGCAAAATGGACGGGACCTTTGAAGGGGACCGCGAGTTCTTTCAGAAAGTGCTCCCGTTGTTGGAGAGAGAGAAAGCGGCGACGGCTGAGCTTGAACCGGAAGCCCATCGGGTATAAACGGTCAATCAGAAGAGGAGCAAAAGATGGTTGGATGGAGAGCAAGAATAGGGCATGTCGCTCCCTCGCGGGGTGACACCTTTGTCTATGAGTTCTATCGGATTCTTCCGGATGGCTTTATGCTGTTGAATACCACTGGAACGATCCGTCGGCTGGTCGACGATCATCTGGAAAGGCAGCTCGCGCGAATAGAGGAAGCCACCATCGATCTTGCCGAGACAGGCGCAGAGTTTATCATCATTGGCGGCTCGCCCCTGTTTACCCGGCTGGGGCATGGTAGCGATCGGGAGATTGCGGCTAAGTTAGAGGCTAAGGTTGGAGTACCGGTGGCCGCAGGAATGACCTGTGAAGTGGAGGCCCTGAAGCATATGGGGCTGAAAAAGGTGGTGGTGGCAAGCCCCTATCCGGATAACCTTACCAAACGGGTGGGTGATTTTTTGACCGCCTCGGGTTTTCAAGTCCTGAAGGCGGAGGGGCTTGGAATTGAGCTCAACTCGGAGTTGGCGAATCAGCCCGACCATGCCGCCTACAGGATTGCGAGAAGAGTCTATTTCTCCGCCCCCGATGCGGACGGGATATTTCTCCCTTGTAACCGCTGGCCCACGGTAAGCACGATTGATCTCTTGGAGAGGGAGACCGGCAAGGCGGCGTTAAGCAGTACTCTGTGCAATATCTGGTATGCGCTTTACCGCCTGCATATCAAGGAGGATATTCGGGGATACGGGAGCCTGCTCGCGTCACTGCGCTGAGATCTTGGCCGCGGCGATGCCCTGAGAGCGAAAAGGGCTGGCTCAATGATCCAACTTGATCGGCGCTTTCAATGAGCATAAGGGATTTTAGGAATTAAGGAGGTTCCCATGTATTACGGCGCGCGCGGCATCGTCGGCCTGGTCAAACCGACCTACCGGCCTGGCTCCACGGAAAGTTTTATCAAACTGATGCCTGAAGGAGTGGGTTTTATCGCTCTTCATGTGGGCGTCAGCGCCGGAACCGATCAGGAATTCCAGGATGCCTTGGCTATCGCGGAAAAGAAGGTGGCCAAACTGGCCAAGTTAGGCGCCGACATCGTAATGATTATGGGCGCCCCTCCAACGATGGTGCATGGATACGGCGCTGATGCCGAGACGGCAACGCAGCTCACGCAAAAATACGGGGTGACCGTGCTTACCGCCACGATCGCGCAAGTGGAGGCGTTCCGGGCATTAGGCATTAGAAGGCTGGTGGGGATCACCTATTTCAAAGACGATCTGAACCGGAAGTTCGCCAGGTTCCTCGAAGACGGCGGCTTCGAGGTCGCGGCCATGAAAGGACTCGACGTTCCCTTTGCAGATGCGGGAAAAATTCCCCCGGACGAAATCTACGCCTTCGCCAAAAAGGTCTTTATTGAATCCGGCGGGGCGGATGGGATCTACATGCTTGGGGCAGGATGGCACAATCTTCCGATTATAGAGCTGTTGGAACGGGATCTCCAAACGAACGTCGTTTCCAGCATCCCGGCCCAGGTTTGGGCTACGCAGAAGCGGCTCCACATCCGCGCGCCGGTCAAAGGTTACGGACGGCTGCTGGAAGAGATGCCGTGATAAGACAAAAAGCGTGAAAGGGAGTTGATCATGAAGAAGTTGGGATGGTTTCTGACCTATATCATTTGTTGCCTCGGAGCTTACTTGCCGATCCGCCTTGAGGCTGCAGAGGTGAGGGAAAAGGCTGAAGCCGAGGGTAAGGCCGTCTTCTACGCCTCCATGACTACCAGTGATGTGAAAGCGCTCGTAGACGGCTTCAAGCAGCTCTACCCCAAGATCGACGCGCAGTTCTACCGCACCGGGGATTCGCAGCTCATGGAGAAGGTGATGACCGAGGGGCGGGCCGGCAAACCTCTCTGGGATGTCATCGCCCACACCGGCTTTTACGGTCATCTCCTCAAGAAAAGAGGAATGCTCGAAGCCTACGACTCGCCGGAGAGAAAGTTCTATCGCGACGCTTATAAAGATCCGCAGGCATTCTGGACATCCATCTACACGACCTATGCTGTCTTCGGCTACAACACCCGGTTGGTCCCGAAGGCTAGTATTCCCAAATCCTATGAGGACCTTCTCAAGCCCGAGTGGAAAGGGCAGATCGGTATGGAAGCGAGGGCCTATGAGTGGTTCGCGACGGCTATGAGGAATATGGGAGGAGAGGAAAAGGGGTTGGCTTTCATGCGCCGTTTTGCTCAGCAGCAGCCGCAACCGAGGAGCGGGAGAACACTTATAGCTCAGCTCGTTGGTGCTGGAGAATTTAAAGGCTCCGTAAGCGTTTATTCGCAGAGTTATGAGATTCTCAAGGCGGCTGGCGCGCCGGTGGAATGGGTTGCGCTCGATCCGGTCTATGCCAGCGTTCACCCTACCGGAATCGCTGCAAAAGCGCCTCATCCAAATGCTGCAAGGTTGTTGATGGATTTTCTCCTCTCTAAAAAAGGTCAGGAAATTCTTCGCTCACTCAGGAGGATTCCCGACCGCATCGATACCCCTCCCGATCCTCCTCGGCTGATTGAAGGCATTCGTCCGGCGATTACTTCGCCGGATATCTACGACGACTTTGATCGCTACGTTAAGCTCTTTAACGAGATTTTCGGGGGAAGGTGAGCTGAGCCCATGCGTGTAGTGATTCACGGGCTGACCAAGGAGTTTATGACAGGGAAGGGAAGGGTCCAAGCCCTCGGAGGAGTGGATCTCGAAGTCCGGGACCGGGAATTTTTCGGCGTGATCGGCCCTACCGGATGCGGCAAGACCACTTTGCTCCATATCATCGCCGGGCTGGAAAAGCCGACCAAAGGTTCGGTAGAATTCGTCGGGGAAAAAAGGACTCAGGCAATGGTATCCATGGTCTTTCAGGATCCGGCTTTGATGCCGTGGAGGACCGTGGAAGGCAATGTCCCTCTGGGGCCGGAGTTTCGCAAGCAGCCCGTGCCGATATACAAGCAGGTTACCCGGTTTTGGCTGGAGATGGTGCGGCTCCTCGATTTCAGCTCCGCCCATCCGGCTGAGCTGTCCGGCGGCATGAAGCAAAAAGTGGCGATTGCCCGAGCCCTGGCCAACGACCCTGAAGTCATTCTTATGGATGAGCCCTTTGCCAGCCTGGATGCGCAGACGAGGCTGCTCTTGCGCGAAGAGCTTTTGCGCATTTGGGAGAAGGAAAAAAAGACGGTGATCCTGGTCACGCATAACATCGAGGAAGCGGTGATGTGCTGCGACCGGGTGGCGGTCATGAGCTCTGCTCCTGGAGTCGTCAAGAGCGTTGTCTCTATCGATGTTCGCCGCCCGCGCAGCTTCAAGAGCATGTCCGATCCCGACTTCATCCGCTGCCTGGAAAAGATCTGGGATCTCCTGCGCTACGAGGTCGATAAGGCGATGCGGGAGAACCATCGCTCTCGCGAAGAGGATACTGAAGCGGAGATTCCCCGCAAAAAAAATTTCTTTGACTGGTAGGATTAAGGGTTGTTAACTGTGATATGCTGAATCAATCGAGGAGAAATCCCATTATCTGCGTGGTGAACCGGCAAGGAAAGAGGGAGAGGGACTTTATATTTCGGAGGTGCACCTAATTGTTCAGCCGGACAATTCAGGGAGGTTAAGATGAGTGCGCCGCATAGGGAATTAATCGACCGTATTCTGTTCATCCTCTTCGGTTCATGGCTTTTCATCCTCGCCCAGGAGTGCGCCGCACTGCAACCGGTGGATTTGAAATCGTCCAATCCGGACCCGACGGAAGACATTGCGGACCAAGCTAAAAACCTTAATTACATTATGGTCCATCAAGATGGATACCCGATCGGCCGCAATCTAAAACCGGTAGGCAATAAGGATAATGATGATTTCCGGAGCAAGTACGTAGGGAAGATTCTAAGCGATATTGACGAATACGCGAGAGAGACCTGGACTAACCAACGCAAAAAACCGCAGATCCTTATATTTGTTCATGGGGGATCGAATCCTTACGAAGCAGGACTGAGGAAGGTCGAGGAATTGTCGGGTAAAGATGGGCGTTCCGCAGGATCGTCCTACTACCCGATTTTCATCCTTTGGAATAGCGACTTGATGTCATCCGTTCGTGACAATTTGGTTAAGATCCGGGGAGCCGAGGTAACCAATACTGCGTGGGGTTGGCTCACCTCTCCCTTCATCGCAGCGGGCCAGTTTGCCTCGAGCCTATTTGATGTTGTTCCCATGATGTGGCCTCTGGTTCGGGCAACGTGGCCCAGTTGCACCGGGGCGCAGTCCTGGTGGGAATATCCTGTATCATGTGGGAGTTTCGTAATCACCGTACCCACCAGGGCCTTTATCACCTCCCCGCTGATCGAACTATTCGGCGCGCCGGCCTGGAGTACGATCAATCGGCGCGCTCGATCGATCTTGGCGCCTAAATTGGAACTGAACCCCTATGCGAGAGAGGGGGCGCTGCTTACGTTCATGCAGGAGCTGAACACGCGGATTTCCACACAAGATGGAAATACAAAGTGGAAATGGAAGAATAGCAACGACACGAACGACCATATACCAATCGAAATTACCCTTGTAGGCCATAGCATGGGGACAATAGTTTCGGATGAGATTCTCCGTGCGTTTCCAAAGATCCCCTTTGAGCGGATTGTCTACCTGGCATCGGCAAGCAGCGTCCGTGACGTTGATACGGCAGTGTTGCCTTACCTGGACGGTAACAAGAAGACGAAATTTTGGGCATTTACTCTGTCACGGGCGAACGAGGCGAGGACGGGTATGCGCATTGTTGATTTGTTAGAGCGGGGAAGCTTGCTGGTCTGGATCGACCACTTGTTTGAGGATGTAAAAACGAAAGGCCAATTGCGTTTCGGGGTCTGTGAAAACCTTACGCAATCCAAATCCGGATTCGTTGAGCAGCGCGAGGAGCCTTATAAAGGGCGGCTCACGGTCGTAAGGTTTGAGGGAAAAGAAAATGAGCCGACAACGCATTGGGAGTTTGATGAGGGGAAAATATTTAAAAATATTTTAGACCGGGTTTATGGTCAGGATACCCTGCCGAAATCCGACTGCCGCTGAAGACACTGCTAAGTTTATACCCGGACCCTGCGAATTCCGTTCAAGGGTCCGGATTCGCCATTGCTCATTTGAATTCCTGGCCTCTTGCCTTGAGGATTTTCTGAAGCGTCTCGACCCCCAGCCATAACCCGGGCATGCCGCCGGGAATCGCTGCGACCTCCATAGCCTCGAGGACCTCTCTGGGAGTTGCGCCTGCGATCAGCGCCCTCTCGGTGTGGAGTCGATTTCCGAGCGGGTGAAGCATCGCACACGTGATCCCCACCATAATAAGCTCTTTTGTCTTTCGCGGCAGCGCGCCTTCTCGACCCCAGGTAGCGTCCACGTAAATCCCTCTGAGGTATTCGAAGTATTCGGGATCTAGTTTCGCCACGATCTCATAAGCATCGTTGTCCGCTCCGAGCGCCACCTTTTTAAATGCCTCCAGGCTATCCTTCTTCATATCCTTATCCTCCTTCAATGTTTTCCGCTCCTTTGACTTAGCTGGACCATCTTGGCAGTCGTATCAAACCAAGCCCCCCGTTCCCGCCCATTCCTCGATCCTTTGACATATAACCTTGGGCACAGATTCAATTCCTTCTTTGCGCCTTGAGCGCCAAAATGTTCAGGCCTCAGACGGTAGAGCCGGCCTCCTGTGAGTAATCCAGGGAAGAATTAAGAGAGATAAAGCCAACACCAGTAATCCGGCAGAGATTGGGCTCTCAAAGAAAACCGCAAAGCTCCCGTGAGAAATGATCAAGGACTGGCGCAAGGCCTCCTCCAGCATAGGACCTAGAACTAGAGCCAATATTAAAGGGGCCCCCTCGTAGCCAAACTTCTTTATCAGATAGCCCGCGACTCCAAAAAAAACCATGATTGTCACGTCGCCCATATTGTTATTCAAGCTGTAAGAGCTAACCAAACAGAAAAGGATAATCAAGGGAAAAAGGATATGATAAGGAACTCTCAAAACTTTCACCCATATCCCAATCAGAGGAAGGTTGAGGATTAAAAGCATGGCATTGCCCAAATACATACTGGCAATGACTCCCCAGAAGACATCCGGCGCCTGTTTGATTAAAAGAGGACCTGGCTGTAACCCATTGATCATTAATCCGCCCAGGAGTATGGCCATGACTGGATTGGCGGGAATTCCCAAGGTCAGAAGCGGGATGAAGGCCCCGCCGGCTGCGGCATTGTTAGCTGCCTCGGGACCCGCCACGCCTTCGATAACTCCACTGCCGAATTTTTCCGGGTGTTTGGATAATTTTTTCTCTACGGCGTAAGAGGTAAAGGAAGCAATAATCGCCCCTCCACCGGGAAGTATGCCCAAGAAAAAGCCCAGGAGGGAGCCGCGGGTGATTGCACCCCATGCATCCTTCCAGTCCTGGCAGGTGGGCAGCAGTCCCTTAATCTTCTGCTCAAGGATTTCCCGCCCTAACTTTTCTTCAAGGTTTGAAAAAACCTCCGCAAGACCAAAAAAACCCATCACTACCGGGATCAATCCTAGCCCGTCGCTTAAGACTAAGAACCCATACGTAAAGCGATAAGAGCCGCTAATAATATCCATCCCGATACTTGAGAGAATGATTCCTAAAGCGGCCATCATTAATGCCTTCACCATCGATCCACCAGCCAGATAGGCTAGAATGGTTAAACCTAACACTATTAAGGAAAAATACTCCGGAGGACCGAACCGCAGGGCAAGATTAGCCAAAACCGGCGAGAGAAAGGTCAGGGCGACAATGCTAAAAGTGCCGGCGATAAAGGAAGCGAACGCGGCAATTCCCAGGGCAGGACCGGCCCGCCCCTGCCGGGCCATCTTATACCCGTCCAGGCAAGTTACTACCGACGCAGCCTCTCCAGGAATATTCACTAAAATCGAGGTGGTCGAGCCCCCATACATCGCTCCATAATATATCCCGGCGAGCATAATTGTCGCTGCTACGGGAGAAACGTGAAAGGTGCTGGGGAGGAGAAGAGCGATGGCCGCCGCCGGACCGAAACCCGGCAATACTCCGACTAAAGTCCCGATCAATACCCCGAAAAAACAGTACAAGAGATTCAGCGGCTGTAAGGCCACACTAAAACCGTATAAGACTCCAGACAGGACCTCCATTGTTCCCTTTTTAAGGGTATATCCCCAGGATCCCGGAGGGAAGCTGAATCTTCAACCAGAGCTGGAAAAGAATGTAGCAAAAAAGGGTAGCTGAAAAGGCGGTAGCGATGACTACTGGCCATCGTTGTGTTTCAACCACTCTCAGGAGAAAGATAACCAGAAGGAAGGTGCAAAAAAGGAATCCCAGCTTTTCCAACAGGAACAGATAGAGCAAGAGAGCTGCCAGGGTATAGACTATTTTCTCCCAGTTTCCCCTCTGAGACCAGGCCTCTTGAACTTCCTTCTCTTCTCCCTTTCTATGGATAGCCTGGACCATGAGCAACAAGGACAAAACACCTAAAACCAAACTGGCAACAAAAGGCAGGAATCCCGGCCCCGGCCCGCGGAAATTTCCCAAACCTAACCGATAGGACTCCCCGGCGACAAGAAAAGAGAAGGTCAGCCAAAAAGAGCTGCTTACTAGGTCGGATTTCTTCACGCTTAATCTGTCTCTTGATTATTTTTTGGTTAGACCGGCTTTCTTAGCTACTTCACGGACGATTTCAAACTCCTCCTGAATGGATTTCTTAAGTTCCTCTGGTTTTTGGTAATCTAGAGAACTGCCGACTCCCTCCACGGCTTTAACGACCTCGGGAGAGTGAATGGCCTTTTCAAAGGCGGGAACTAATACCTTTAATACCGAGTCTGGCGTTCCGGCCGGCGCAAAAGCCCCCACCCATACTCCCAGCAATTTTAGCCGGGGATAACCTGCTTCGGCTGGCGATGGTATCTGCGCTGCTTGTGGCGATTTTCTGGATATGACCAACGCTCTCAGAGTGCCGGCATTGATGTGAGCTAAGTTAGCGCCTAGAGCCAGAGAGTTGCCCTCAATGTGGCCGCCCAAAACGGCAGTCACTGCGGGCGACGCCCCTTTGTAGGGGACAGGAGTCATATTCACCCCGGCGGCCGAGTTGATGATTGCCAAGTTAAAATGGCTTACCGTTCCTCTGCCCGCTATACCCATGCGTACCTTTTCCGGATTCTTTTTTGCGTAATCGACCAAATCTTTGAGGGATTTCCAGGGGGAATCACTCTTAACTGCAATAACGAAGGGAAAGGAAACGGCTCTAGCAATTGGTTCTAGATCGCGCACGGGATCATAAGGGACAGTCTCCGGTGAAGTCACGGGAATATGGACCATGGAAGGTGCGGCACAAAAGAGTAGCGTATAACCATCTTTCTTGGCCTTTGCCACATAGTCGGCACCTTCAACGCCCCCCGCTGCCGGTTTATTGATAGGCACTACGGGCACGTTTAAGATCTTGGAAAGTTGGTCGGCAATTGTTCTGCCGGCTAGATCAGTTGGATCGCCGGGGGCCCTGTCAATGACTAATTGAATCTGTCGGGTAGGGTAATCTCTTGTCTGGCCACTTAGGCGGTTAACTGTAACTAGCAAAAAGAAATTAGCGACCGCAAGGAAGATAAAAATTGTTCCCAACTGTTTTTTCTTCATGGCATTTTCCTCTCTCTCCTATTAAAGTTTCAACATATGTGCGGTTCACAAGGTCTGGCACGGCTACGTTTCACGCAGGATTTAGCGTCAACTTTCTTTTCGTTTCTGCTCCCTTATGGCGCGAAGCACATTTTCCGGAGTGAGGGGGAGGGTTCTTATCCTGACGCCGGTCGCGTTGAAGATGGCATTAGCAATTACTGCCGGAGGGAGGACGCACGGAATCTCTCCTATGCCTTTAGCACCGTAAGGTCCTGTGCCTAAATAGCCTTCAAGTATTACGGGTTCAATATCCGGCGTGATATTTGCGGTAGGCATAAGATAGTCAACGAAGGTTGGGTTTAGTGTTCTACCGGTATCATCGGTCAGTATCTGTTCGCACAACGCCTGGCCGAGGCCCTGCACCACTCCACCTTCGATCTGGCCTTCCACGGCGCAAGGATTAATGGCAAAGCCAACATCGTGGACAGCTACGTATTTAGAAACATCCACGCGGCCTGTATCAGGGTCGACCTGCACCAAGGCAGCGTGCGTTGCATAGCTGGGAGAGGCCCCTTTCTCTTTCTCCTTCCTACTGATTGTTTCCGGGTCATAGGTGCCCCTGCCTATCACTTCGCCGACCTGGAAGTGTGCCGCGGTTGCCGCTATCGAGATGGGCATGACCTTATCAGCGAATCCTTTAACCCGGATCTGCCCGCCCTTTGCCGCCAAATCCCGCACCCTCACATTCAGCTGTTTTGCAGCAATTCTTAGCAGCTGATTTCTTGCATCTATAGCGGCCAGCCTGGCTGCGCCCCCGCAGGCAACGGTGGTTAAACTCCCGACCGTTCCAAAATCCCAGGGGGCGGTATCTGTATCAACATTGGTGATCTTGACATGATCGATGTCTATACCCAGTTCTTCGGCGACGATCATGGGAATGGCCATATTGACCGCACTCCCATAGTCGACTTTTCCGATAAGCACCGTTGCGCTTCCGTCTTCGTTCACCTTCACCAAGGCGCCAGCCCCAGGACCATGACCTAATTCTCCGCCCCATGTTGTCGATGCAAACCCAATGCCCTGGTTCTTCCGGAGCCGTATCTTTCCCCACCCGACTTTCTCGGCAGCCGTCAGAAGGGTTTCTTTGAGCGACACGTCTCGAAGTGTGACGCCGTTTGGAATTCTGTCTCCCCGGCGGAGCATGTTCTTGAGTCGAAAGTCAACAGGATCCATATCGAGTCGGGAAGCAATCGAATCCATGTGGGATTCCACAGGGAAGATCGCCTGTACGCCTCCCGGTCCCCGAACCGGACCACAAACCTGCTTATTGGTGTAGACCACATAACCGTCGATGTGAACATTCGGTATCCTGTAACACCCAACCAGCATGCGCGCAGCCCACCCACCGGCAAGTTCACCTGCTCCCGAATAGCCCCCGGTGTCGAATATGAGCTTAGCCTTTCTCGCCAGGATGGTCCCATTCTTCTGAACGCCTGTCTGAATCCAAACTTTGGCCGGCCCCCTTACAGATGTTGCGATAGTCTCCTCCGACTTATCGAGAACCATCATGACGGGCCTCTTTGCTTTCATCGCCAGTAAGCCGCAAATTGGTTCAAAGCCCGCGCCGGAGGCCACGCCCGCCGCCTTGCCTCCGAAGCCTCCCCCTACTTCCGCCACGAGCACCCTGACGTTACTGACGGGAAGCTGGAGAAGCCTGGAGACTTCAGACCTTACAACGAATGGGGTCTGGCTGTTAGTCCGGAGCGTAAGGTTCCCGCCGTTGTCATATTCGGCGATGACAGTCCTGGGCTCGAGGTAGTGCGGGTGAACCATTTGGGTCTTATAGATTTCTTCGACGACAAGATCGGCCTCGGCCATCGCCTGATCAGGGTGCTCCACATGCAGCGAAATATAGCTGCAAACGTTCTTTGCCTTGATGCCTTCAGGTAGGTTTGGCGGAGGCGGAACGTCTTCGTGCAGTGTTGGAGCCTCCGGCTTCATAGCCTCCTCTGGATCCAGGACCACGAAAAGCGGCTCATACTCCACTTTGATGTTCCTTAACGCCTTCTTCACGGTGGCGAGGGAATTTGCCGCGACGGCGGCGACGGGGTCGCCAATGAAAAAGACCTTGTTCCTTGCAAGTATGTACCTGTCTGTGACTGTCCTTCCGTACCTGACGTCCGGAGCATCCTTGGCCGTCACAACCGCATAAACGCCGGGAAGAGATACCGCCTCGCTTACGTCGATGTCCCTAATCCTGGCATGTGCATATTGGCTCCGCAGAATTCCGCCGCGAAGCATGCCGGGGATAGACATATCTACGGCAAAGATGTTGGCTCCCGTGACCCGTTCGACGCTGCCCTTTCTACGGAAGTTCTTACCAATGTATGCGTAATCCGCCTTCTTCACGGTGGGATGCCTTTCGAGTGGTTCTTGCTTAAACAACGCTACAAAGCCCGCCGTCGATGTTGATGGAGGCGCCGGTAATGTAGGCTGCCTGCCCTGATGCTAAGAATACGATAAGGCCCGCAATTTCCTCGCTCTTGCCCAACCGGCCCAACGGAATATCTCGCTCCACCACCAACTGGCGTTCGTACTCTTGCTGTGAGATTGGGGAAGCCATGGCTATTCGCTTACGCTCCCACTGACTGGACCAAATGATCCCGAGACACACGGTATTGACCAAGATGCCGTTGGCAGCCAACTCTTTAGAAAGGGCCTTTGTAAGGGCAATGCCGGCCGCGCGCGTGACTGATGTGGGTACGGAACGAGCCCTTGGCTGTTTTGCGCCTACATGCGTCATGTTGATTATCCGACCTCCACCAGATGTTCGCATATGAGGAATAGCAGCGCGAATGCTCCTGATAGCGCCAAACAGCTTTAGATTGAGATCGCCTTGCCATGCCGCGTCATCAGTATCTTCAAAAGGACCGACGGCCTCTCGGCCGGCGTTGTTGACCAGGATATCCAATCGTCCAAACCGTCTCACGACCTCGGCGATAAAGCGCTCCGGTTCTCCCGGCAGCGTCATATCTGCAGGTACGGCAAGGACATCTGCTCCGCCTGCACCGCGGATCATGGCCGCCGCTCTCTCAAGGGGCTCTTGGCGGCGGGCACAGATGCCGACCGAAGCACCCTCCGCAGCCAGTCCGAGGGCAGTCGCAAGACCGATGCCTTCGCTACCCCCTGTGATGGCGGCAACCTTACCATTCAGCCCCAGTTCCATTATTGCGGCCCTCCTTTTCCAGGTCGTTCCGGGTTTTTCTCATACTCGTCCAGCCAAGCCGTCACACTCAATATATTCCCTGGCTACGCCGGAGCTTTCAGAGCACTGCCACGGCGTCAAGTTCTATCGATGCCTCCGGTAACAGCCCGGTTTGAAGCGTCATTCTTGCAGGCTTGTCACCAGGGAAATATTTTACCCAGGCCTCGTTGACCACATCTCGCAACTTAAAATCCCTGAGCCAAACATTTACCTTACCCACATTATCTAAGGTCGCCCCGGCAGCCTCTACTATGGCCTTGAGATTTTCAAAGGCCTGGAAAATTTGCTGCCTAGGGTCGTCCGGTATGCTTAGTGTGTTTGGATCTTGACCGGTTATGGCCGAGGTAAATAATATATTGCCAATCTTTACAGCTTGCGGAATCGGGTTTTTGTGGCCTGCCGCCTTAAGAGTGTGAATTGTCTCTCTTTTCATATGATCCTCCAGAAATAACCTTATTCCCTAAAATTAGACCTCAACCATGTTAAAGAGCAATAAAGTGTCCTAGCTGCGCTGGCTTCCCGGCCCCGCACAAATCACGTTGAGTACCGCCTGCCTTTTTTCCTCTCGCACAATTTTGAGCGCCCGTCGAAGGGCAGGAAGGACCTCATCCGGTTCGTCCACTGCTTCACCGTAACCACCAGACGCGGAGACCACCACCTCATATTTCGGAGAAGGGGTGAGGTTACAGAGAGGGAACACGTCTGTGCTCGATGCCCATCCATCAGGGAATACATCGAGCACCGCCCGCTTCGAGGCGCCATATGCGCCGTTGTTGAGAATAATCACAAGGAATGGAAGATCGTATGCCCGGGACACGTAGTGGCAAGCAGTGGGAACGTTGAAAATGTAAGCGCCATCTCCCATGGTAATGATGCAGGTCTTATCAGGCTTTGCCAGCTTAACACCCATCCCTGCACCTATGCTCCAACCCAGACCCCCCGCAGGCGAAAGCCCGAAGTAGCTACCGGGGTGACGAAAATCAATCTGCGAGATGTCAAGGGTGTATTCATTGAGCAGAATTGTATCATCGTCCATAACTTGATTAAGACAATAAGCTACCCATGACGGGTGGATTGGTTTGTTGTTCCTGAACCCCTCGGCGGTCGCTTTGAGCTTGGATCTTTGTTCCGAGTGCCGCTCTTTTATCTTTTCCCGACGGCTTCGTAAATCGGAGTTGTTTCCAGGGGACAGGAGGAGAAGTTTCTCTGTCAGGGCCTTAAGTGTTACTCCTGGATCTCCCACGATTGGAAGGTCCACGGGAAATCCACGAATCGGGTAACTCTGGTAGGAGGGGTCCCTGGAAACGTGTATGATCCTGGCACCGTCTGGTGGCTGATCCGTATTGGGAAACCACGGGACATCCGAGTCCGCTATGACGATGAGGTCTGCATCCTTTAAAAAGTCTCTTACATTAAGCCCTAAATAGTGCGGGTGCACGGTCGGAAAGTTCATGAACGAACTATTCGGGGTGAATACAGGAGCAGCAGCGGCCTCTGCGAAGGAGACCAGAGATTGTACCGATTCGGGGTTTTTCCCTACACGTGAGGCAAGGATCAACGGGTTTTTGGCCTCCTTCAACCAGCTCACTGCCTCGTCGAGACGAGACGGATCGGGATATGAGAGAATCGGTCCTTTCGGCTTGCGCCAGGGATGGATGTCTATCGAATCGATCTGTTGCGAAAGAACCTCCCGTGGGAGGATCAGATAAACCGGCCCCTGGGGCTCGGCTTGGGTTATTTCCAGGGCCCGATCCAATACCGTCTCCAACTGGACAGAGTGACGCAGCTCGTAGTCCCATTTGACGAACTCTCTTAGCAATGCCCCCTGATCAAAGGCTTCCTGCCCCCAATGGATGGGCCGATTGCGACTCCCTCTGAGCCCCTCCTCAGTAACCGGAGTCCGCCCAGCGGTGAACAGGACGGGAATCTCCATGCGATAAGCGTCCATCAATGCGCAGGAGGCGTTCGCTGCACCCACGATGACATGAACCATCACTACCTGAGGTTCTCCGGTTACCATGGCGTAGCCCATCGCCATACTTACCGCAACGTTTTCATGCGGGACAGTAATCGGGCGGGGAGTGTCTTTTTTCTCTACGATAAATTTTGCCAGCCCATCTATGATCGGGGCAAAGTCTGTCCCGCTATTGCCAAAGAGGTACTTGATCCCCCTGTTTCTAAGCATCTCCAGGTAGGCCTGAGCCACGGTTTCTACTGGCATCTTCATATCATTCTCCATCGATTCTTCCCCGAACTACCTGTCGTAGAACTTATATCCTATTAGCGATGCTTCTGATCCAAGATATGTTACTTCGCCAAAAGTGTTTTCATCCGCTCGATGACCTCCGGAGGCTGCGCCATGAGATCTCTTGCCATAGACTCAAGCTCCTCGCCGCCGGTGGGGTTGACCCCAAAACGCATGTTTTCGGCCTCGGCCAGAAGTGCAGGGTCGCTCATCGCCTTCCTAAAGGCCTCGCGGAGAGTTTTCACCCGGTCCGCAGGAATCCCTGGGGGTCCGAAGAGCACACGACCTAATTCGTCGGGAGCGAGGAGGACTCTCACGATCTGCCTGGTCTCCTCTGGTGTTTTGTGTCTGATCATCAGCTCCCAGATCGTCGGCACATCGGGGAGTCTCGGATCACGTTTTCTGCCCCCTTGAATGAGTACCCGAACAAATCCAGTCTTGGCCCAGGTGCGGCTTGGTTCGGTGGTAAAAAAGCCCTGGACCGAAAATGCATAGCAGTCCACCTCCCCCCTCTCGATGGCCAGCCTAATATCTGCGGCGCCCTTGTACCCAGTCACAATATTCAACTTGAGCCCTAAAGCATCTTCGAGAAGCCGGGGAAAATAGTTGGCTGCGGTGCCGGGCGCCTGAGACCCGCACTTTGGTGGTTCGGACGCCTTGCGAATATCCTCCAGCGTTTTATAGGGGGTGTCTGCCCGTATAAAAAAAATCCGCTCGACCGGCTCCGGGTTACCGATCCAGGCAAACTTCGCCCAATCAAACTGGACCTCTTTTCGTCCAACGAGCTGTTCAAGGTAGAGCGCGGCCTGCACAGTTCCCAGAGTCAAGCCGTCAGGCTTGGCCACGCTATAAACGTAGTTGGCTGCGATCATGGAACCCCCGCCCGGCATATTCTGCACGATAAACTTCGGGTTTCCAGGGATGTACTTGCCCATATGCCGGGCTAAAATCCGTGCCCATGCATCAAAGGGCCCCCCGGGGGAGGAACCTACAACGATCCTGATAGTCTTGTCCTCGTAGAAGGGCGTTTGGGCGTTAACATTGGAGCTCCATAGCAGCAAAGGTAGAAGAGCCGGAAAAAACCCTTTCATAGCGCCTCCTTTCACAATACAGAGCAATCTCTTCTTTAACCGCATCCATACCCTGCACGGAGATAACACAAGGAAGTCTTTCCCCGGGTTTCGTTCCAGGGGGCAAGTGAAGAAGGGCAGCGGCAGAAGGCATTTCTTGTCAGGAGCGGATAAACCAAATGTTTAAAGGGGTAACCTCTTAGGGAATAATCGTTTTTCTTGCCTTTGAGAACGTCGTCTACCAGTATCCCCTGTCAAACGAGTCTCGATTTTGAGACAGCTAGCTCCGTTCCTGCTAGTTGTCAAGGGAGGAAGTTGACAACGCCGGATTTTTGACTCATATTCTGGTCCTCCTTGACCGTTACATAGCGGGCTACATTTTAGACGATTCAATACGGGAAGGGTCAAGAGCGATCTGTCTTTTTTAAACTAGTGTAGTGTCCCTAACGCTTCTTTACATTAGCAGGATGCTGAAAAAGGTTTTACGTGTCACCCTGAACGAAGTGAAGGGTCTCATGTATTTGAAAAGGCGAGATTCTTCGCTTCGCTCAGAATGACAACCAAAGTCAAGGGATTTATGGGACACTACACTAGGAGGTTCGTCGTGACGGTCAGATTCTCTGTTTACGCTATCAAGTTCCTGGCAATTCTACTGGCGGGGTGGGCGGGTTTTCTTCATCAACCCTTCGCCGGGGAGACTGCCCATGCTCAAACCACGCCTTTTTATCAAGGGAAGACCATTCGTATTATCGTGGGCTTCACCGCTGGTTCTGTGTATGACCAATATGCGCGTATTTTTGCGCAGCACATGCCCAAGCACATTCCGGGAAATCCCGAAATGATCGTGCAGAATATGCCGGGCGGAGGCTCTTTAATCGCCGCCAACTATGTTTACGGCGCGGCAAAGCCCGACGGCTTAACCCTTGGGATGGTGGGAAACGGCGTTTATCTGGATCAGCTCTTGGGGAATAAAGAGGTCCGCTATGACGTGCGCAAGTTTGTCTGGGTCGGCAGCGTCGATCAGAGGGATTTTGTGCTCTATATGAAAGCCGATACGCCCTGGAAGTCTATCGAAGATTTCTTTACTGCCACCGAGGCTCCCCGGTGCGGCGCAACGGGGTCAGCAGACCAAACGACGATCGTAGTCAATACCATGCAGGAGGCCCTCGGCACCAAAGTCAAAATCGTACGAGGCTATCAGGGGGGTCCCGAGATCGATTTGGCCATCGAGAGGGGAGAAGTTCACTGTCGCGGAATAGGTATCAGCAGCCACTTTGCCCGCGAGCCCTTTTTGACGTGGCACAGGCAGGGATTCGACCGCCACATTATCCAAACCGGGGCAAAAAGGGACTCACGAATGGCTGACACACCAACGATCTATGAGCTCATGGACAAGAAGAAGACGCTGGATGTCAGTCGCGGGGTTACTCGAGTTCTGTTGGCTTCGGGGACAGTCGGCAGGCCGATGCTGGCCACACCGGGGATTCCTGCGGACCGCGTTGGGATCCTGCGCGAAGCTTATCTTAAAGCGCTCAAGGAGCCGGAGCTTGTGGCCGAAGCAAAAAAGAAACGGCTGGAGCTTGGCTTGCTTAGCGGTGAAGAGCTTGAACGCTTGATGCGAGAGGTCAGCGATCAACCGCGCGACGTCGTGGAACGGGTAAAAAAACTGACAGAGTGAAATCTCGGTCGGAAGAAAGAAGTTGCTTTTCAGGCACGGCTACCGAGGACTCCGAAATGCCCCAACGATCACTTGCCAAATCCTCTTGAGCCAAAGCCCTGCAGTATTACCGCTCGCGTCCTCGCTACAGGTCGAGCGTGCTCTGCGCGAATAGCTCCTCGACCTTCATCTTCTTGGACGTCAGCCCCTGCTCGTGAGAGTACTCGATAATGAGTTCGAGCATCGGCCGGTTGGCTTTGAGACCGTAAGGGAAGGGGTCGTCGCCGAAGATGTCCCGGGTCATGGCGAGATACTCCCGGCCGAAGAAAAGCGCCGAAGGAATACGCTCAACCAGTTTCTCCTGCGCCAGCGCCTTGGCCTTGACGAAGGCGGTGTACAGGTTAAAGGCGACCCAGGGATATTTCCGATGAATGTCGCCGCGGACGATGTAGGCGTGGTTTGGGGGGAGGAAGCCATATTTCTTGAAGAATCGCACGCCTTCGGCAATGCGGTCGGGGAACAGGGGCTTGACCTTGCTCCAGTCTCCGCCGGTTCCGGGGATGCGGCTCGAACGATCAATGACGTTCACGGCTCTTGCCCACGGACCTCCGACAGCCGCAGCATCCAGCTCGCGATTGACCAGCATCGACACCAGACTCTTGTCGGGCGGGATCCGGTGGAAGGAAATCCCCGAGGGCGGCTTGAAGCCGGTCGCTCCGCCGTGGCTCAACTCCTCGCCCCTCTCCATGTACCAGTCGACCTTATACTGCGACACCCCAAAGTCGTGCTCCAGGATTCCGCGTATCCACAGCGCAGCCGTCTGCTGGTATTCAACGACGCCAATGCGCTTGCCATTGAGATCGCCCGGTTCCTTCACGCCCGAGTCGAGGTGGACCGTGAGCTCGGTGTGAAATAGGCGCCGGCTTGGAAAGACGGGCAATGCTACCATGTCCACGCCCCGGGAGCGGGCTATCAGGTAGGACGAGAGCGACATCTCCGAGATCTCGAATTCCTGAAACTGGAGCTGACGCCAAAACGTCTCTGAGGGGGGCGAATAGGTAGGAATAAGCTCCAGCCCCTCCGGCTGAATGGTGTCGTCCATCAAGGGCTGGACGCGTTCATTGAACTGGGAAATAAAGCTCAAAGTCAGCTTTGGCATATCTGTCTCCCCATCCGGACTGCGGAATTTCGGGAGGTTGTCTATTGCAGAGTTACATTCTTAAATTGCTTGACAGAGACAACTAGCTCCATTCCCCCTAGTTGTCAATCGATGGCTCCCTGATCGGCGATCTCCATTCTTGTAAACTCCTGCAGATTAGCCGGAGTTCTCCCGGTTAAATCTCAGAGACTCTTCTCGCCCTTGCCCGTTTCCGCCTGATTTGATTGAGGACATAATGGCTCACGGCCAGGTCTTCGTCGGCGATGCCGTTGGACTGAAAGAGAATTCGCTTGGGGCGTGGCTGAGGTG
>Ga0209212_1002320_pt1 | contig 27428 bp, 32 predicted proteins | sample RifGroC2_FD_183996 | JGI IMG/M metagenome (GOLD analysis project Ga0209212, IMG submission 183996) | Groundwater microbial communities from Rifle, Colorado, USA - Groundwater C2 (SPAdes) (version 2) | ecosystem: Environmental > Aquatic > Deep subsurface > Groundwater | place: Rifle, Colorado... | reverse complement strand
TGTCAAAAATTTCCCAAACCAAATGATGCAACCCGTCCACTCCGGTAGATCCGATGTACATTCCAGGCCTTTTGCGCACAGGCTCCAAGCCTTCCAAAATATAGATGTCGTCGGCCGTATAATCGCCCCGCCCGCCATCGCTACGCTCAGGCGTTAGCGGGCGGGCTTTTTTGCCCTTGTTTTTAGCAGTATTTTCCTTAGCCATATATTACTTCAATAATAGCATAATTTTACGCGCGCGCCAAATAAAAAGGCAGGATTATGTCCTGCCTTTCGCAATAAACAACGCTGATAATTTTGATTAAAAACAACGAATCCGTTTTTTTATTTTAAGAAATTCTTTGTGACTTATTCCTCCCTTGCCCAAGTAGTCGTCTTTTATTAGGCCGAACTCGCCATGATAATCACTCCCGCCTGTAACAATTAATTTATGGTTGTCGGCGCAATCCAATAAAAATTTTCTATGGGTATCACCATAAGGAGTATATATCTCAATTCCATCTAACCCTTCGCCAACCATTCGATCAAGAATCGCAGAAAAAATCTTTCTTGGATTTTCATACTTCTCCTTCAGCTTCTCCATAGTCTTGGTCGGATGCGCCCAAACAGCGATGCCTCCCGACCGCCTTATGGCATTAATGGCTTTTTTTGTAGAAATATAGTGTTCTTTTTCCACAAAAAAACATCCGCCTTTCTTTAATTCTTTTTTGATAGAAAGTATCAGCTCATTCCCCCTAAGGGCAATCAACCAATACTTATTGGAAACCTCCACCGGCAAATTAAAATGGGTTCTTAATCTTTCTACAGTAAAATCCGCCACTCCTTTTTCTTTAAAAAGCTCCAGTACTTTTTTAATGTATTTAATCCTTACATTAAGATTATGTTCAAGAAGATTATTATAATCTCGTAAAAGAATTTCTCCATTAAAGCCATACCCCAGTACATCAATGGTTTGCGGATAGATTGTTGTGTCAATTGTTGTGTCAGTGGAAGAAATTTCTATTCCCGTCATAGAATCAACCCCGTTTTTTTCGCAAGAAAATATAAATTCATCTAATCCTCCAATCCTGTCATGGTCGGTAAGCACCGCCGCTTTAAGATTAGCTTTTTTGACTAGCTCAACCAAATTATTGACATTATTTTTGCCATCACTATGAGTGGAATGCATATGCATATCCGCTTCTTTTCTCTCAATTTTCAAGGTTTTTTCTCCTTTCAAAAAAGTTTATGTTTATGTAAAACAACAAATCCGTTCCTTTCACAAATCTAACAAATTATCCTTAAACATGCAACTTATTTTTTAAATGTATTTAAATAAAAAAACAAAATGTTCCCCTTAATTCTGCTATCGCCTAAATAAGGGGAACATTTTGAAAATACATTTTTCTAGACTGAAAAAAATCACATTCCGCATTGTCTACAAATGGGCCGATCGGCTCAAATGTGGACAATGCAGAAATAGCGGAATTAAATTAGAAAATATGCTGTTTCTGCGTTAAGATTATTTTTTACTTCCTTACTTCCCAGTCGTCGTTGGCTTCCACGGCCTCAAATACTTTTTCCATAACGGCGTTGATTTCTCCGTCGGTTAGAGTTTTTTCCGGCGATTGGAAGATAAGATGAAAAGCCAAGCTTTTTCTTTCCTCATTTTCATAAACCCCCACACCAGTAATGGTGTGGGGGTAAATATCAAACAAATCGGTGTCAATCAAAAGTTTTCCAGCCGTGTTTTCTATGACATCTAAAACATTTTCCACTTTTTCGTTAAGCAGAACAAAGACGGCAATATCTCTGACGATAGCCGGATATTTAGAAATCGGCTCGTATTCCGCCGCCTCATCAGCCAGCTTGACCAGTTCGTCAAAATCAAACTCAAAAGAATTGGTGTCTATGTGGCCTATTGTCTTGCCGTCGGCTTGGACTTCCGCCACCTTGTTGTCGTGATCTTTGTAAAAAAAATCGTCTATTCCTAAACCGTTAAGCAACTCGTCGGCCACGCCTTTCATCTCGTAAAAGTCGGCCTTGTTGCTTATGGCGCCTATAGCCATTCTTTCTCCACTTTTGGAAAAAATTTTTTCCAACTCAAAAATTTTTATATTTTTAAAATATTTGCTGTTTTCTTTAATGTTAGCCTCAAGCCCGCTCGTCAAATTCGTTCTTAAAAATTTCTTGTCTTGGGAAGGAGGATTTTGCAGTTCCCAATCCCCGCTTTTGGCAAAAGAATAGTTATAAACTTCAAAAAATCCTAAACCAACCATTATTTTTCTCGTTATTGAAACAAAAAGCAAGGCGTCGTTTCTCTTGGGCGGAACAAGCAAACCCTCCGGCGATTTTTCCTTTATCTTTTCGTAGCCATAAATGCGGGCGACTTCTTCTGCGATATCTTCTTTAATTTTTAAATCCGGCCTTTCCGACGGAACGCCGACGGAAAAAACTTCTCCCCGCCCGCCATCGCTACGCTCAGGCGTTGCAGGCAGGCTTTTTTTGCTTATTTCCATTCCCAGCCGATTTAAAATATCCGTTATTTCTTTTTCGGGAATTTTCACCCCCAAAATTTTTTCAAAATCGCTTTCTTTGACAAAAATAATTTCTCTTTCTTTCGGTTCCGGCAAAGAAATTTTCGCATTCAGTTTCAAAATGGCGGCAATGTCTCTTATCACTCCCAAATAATCAATATAATCATAAGCGCGGTTGGGTAAAATTTTAGCGTCAAGTTCGTAATCGCCGTTTTTCGGCTCCACCGATTCAACTTCCTGCGAATGCATAGTCAAAAGTTCGGCCAATTTTTCCGGAGCCGGCAGTTTTTCGTCAAAATGTTTTTGTATCCAGTTGTATGATATGTTCATGTTTTTTATCGCTCCGAAAATCAAATTTTGCTCTGACTCGGCTAGCCACCCACACCAGTCATTCGCAAAATTTATTTTCTTCGCTTTATCTAAAACTGTTTCAAAAATCTCAAATCGCCGGAATAAAACAGCCTGATGTCGTCAATTTTGTGTTTTATCATCGCCAATCTGTCCACGCTCATTCCAAAAGCAAACCCTTGCCACTCGTTCGGATCAAGCTTCATATTGTCCAAAATTTTCGGATGAACCATCCCCGCTCCGGCAATTTCCAGCCATTTATCTTTAAACTTCATATCCACTTCCACCCCCGGCTCAACGAACGGGAAATAACTGGCGCGAAATCTGATGTCTATATTATCGTCGTCAAAAAATCTTTGCAAAAATATTTTTATGACCGCCTTAAGGTTGGCTAGATTTGTTTTCCTGTCCACCATCAACCCCTCAATCTGATAAAACTGCGTTTCGTGAGTGGCATCGGTGGCTTCCATTCTGAAAACCCGTCCGGGCGATATTATCCGAAAAGGCGGCTGGTTGCGCTCCATATATCTTATCTGCACTGAAGAAGTATGAGTGCGAAGCAATAATTTTTTTTCATTATTTTTGAGATTTGAGATTTGAGATTTGAGTTCATTTTGGCGAAGCCAAAATGTGTCCTGCATCGCTCGCGCCGGATGGTCGGCGGGAATGTTTAGGGCGTCAAAATTATAATATTCTGTTTCCAATTCCGGCCCGTCGGCTACTTCAAAGCCCATAGACTGGAAAATGTCGCCAGCCTTATCCATCGCCTGCGTCAAAGGATGCAAATGCCCTCTTTCCATCTTCTTGCCCGGAACGGTCACATCTATATTTTTTTTGTTTTTATCAGCCATTGTTGATATGCAACCATAATAACTGTTTTTTAGTTTTTTTCCAAGGAAAAAGAAAAGTCCAGCCCTCCCGTGCTGAACTTTGTTAAATTGTTTATATTTATATTTATTCCTTACAATATTTTATGTATTGTTTTTACACCGCCACTGCCGTGTTGCTGCCATTTAATTTGGTGACCATCACTTTTGGCAGGACTACAGTTTTAACATTGCAGAGATTTACTCCCAGTGGGCAACTATTGCAATCGTTCTTTTTTACCACCACTTTGATGTACTTATACCTCTTGTCTGTAAAAATTTTATTACTAAACCCCGTTTCGCTTTGGATTGCTTTCATAATACACCCAATAATCCCGTCATCACTCTTACTAAAACAAGAACATTTTAACTCTATTGGATTTTTTTTAGTCCCCAAAACAGGTTTAGACATAAATTCTCCTTTTCTTCAAAACCTCCATTTAGTTAAACCCCTATCACGCTTTACTCCATCAAAAAATAACTAAACAGACCCCCTTTCTCCTTCCTCCAAAAATTTTAAACTACCAAAATAATATAAGGAATATAAAATATTTTAAAAGGCCAATTTAAACTAACTGCATTATATCAAAAAAATAAAACAACGCAATAGGTTGCTCGGTAAGTTCAACATATAAATGCAACGCAACGAAAACTTTTTTGTGGGGGAAAAGGATTTCGCAAAACCGAGACTAATTTTTTGGTGGGAATTCGGGTTTGGATTCCGCCCGCAGAAAGGGGTCTGGGGAATGAATGCGGGCGGGCTTTTTTCGCTTTTATTTCGGTGCACTAAAAACTAATTAACTATCTTTTTTACAAACTCAAGATATTTTTCTGCCTTAACCTTATACTTTTCATCTTTCTTGCTTAACATAAAGAAATAAGGAGCCATTATCATGGCACCATAAAGTAGATAAAAATCTTTCAGATTTTTATCTAGGTAGTCGCCAGCGACCTTGTTAACGCCCTCTAAATAGGCATTGTAGGCACTTTCGCCAGATAAGGCGTAAATATCGCTGGCAATCCTAAAAATATCAATATCAAAGGTTCCAATTCGCCAGTTATCCTTTGGTGGATAAGCATCAATAAATCTGAGCTCGTGATTTGAATAAAGAAGATTTTCCGAATTACAATCAATACACACAAACAAATTTTCCTTTGTAAGTGTCTGAAAATTTGTTTTATTTTCCTGTAAAATTTTATCAAATAAAGCCAAACTTTTATTTGAGACTTCAGCCGGAAAATCTTTTTCGTTTAACATCCAACTTGTTAGACCTTTTCCTCGCTCAATCATTTCCTCGTACCAATTTAAGCTAGTTTCTGGCAAAAAATCTTTTGGAATTGCCAGTTTAATTTTTGCAAAAGATTTTCCAATATTTTTGTATTCATCAAGTGTTAAATTGTTTGCATACAAAACATCCGTGAAAGTACCAGACAAGTCCTCTTTGTGCATGACAATAACAAGTTCATCGTCATCATTTTTTGGTTCTAATAATTTAACAGTCCCATTATCAACCACTGCTACTTTAAGGTTGGAGTATATTTTTGAGTTCAAAAAATGATTGAATTCAAAATCTTGGCGAATAAAATTTATTCTTGAAAGACCTTTAGAAAGGTCTTTCATATCAGTATTCCACCACTCATTATCTCTCTTGTAAAATTTGAGAACGATATTATCTTTATCAAAAATAAAAACTCGCGAAATAACAGTTTCTATCATTTTGGGCGTGGTGGAAAACCCCTCTATCTTGCCGTCCTTAATTAAATTAAAAATTTCATTGTCCATAATTATTTTTAGACAATTTGCTCAATTGATCTTGTCGCTCGATTAAAGACAACTTGCTTTTCAAGATCACGAAATGCAACGGTCAATAAAATTTTATCCTTTTCATCCGTTTGAAAACCTGTAATTTTTACCTGCTCTCCAAAAGATGGTGAGTTATATTTTCCAACATTTTCAATTCCAAAAACATCGTCAATTAGGTGGGTAACTATTTCAAAATGTGAGACTGCTAAAATTTGAGGCGTAGTCGCGTCTGATCCATCGACGTTTTTGATTTTGATTGACCTAATGAGGTACTCCATCGCTCTATACAGTCTCTTTTTTTTCTTTTCGTGTGGTTCAATAATGTCAGGACGATTTTTGTGCATTTCGTGTTTATAGTGGTCTTCCGCAATTTTTTCTTGGTCAGAATTTAGTTCTATCACACGCTCTATAAACGCTTCGCGATTGGCAATTTTACTTTGTCCAATTGCGTCTATTGCTCTTTTATTTTCCGTTGGTATTTCCGCACCTTGCGCCACAAAATCTAACGTTCCCTCGGCTCTAGGTTTTGGTGAGTGAAAAAGATGTATAGGATTTTCGTCAGAAAAGAAGTCGTCCTCTTTCAGTTTTTTTCCTGTTTCAATTGCTCCAGCAACTCCTTTATCAGTTAAATCGTGCCCCTCATCTTTATAGTGAGGTTCTTCGTGTCGCATTAAAACGACCTTAAACAAAAGTTTTGGTTGGGCTTCTTTTTTCTCAATATTTGGAGGTTGTTCCATAACATTTTGTATTTTATCATTATTTGCGTCGAAATAAAAGTGAAAGCAGCCCGCGTGGATTCCTCCCCAGATCCCTCCTCCGCGCGGACAAAATTCAAAAAACAAATTAGTCTCGTTTTTGCCAAATCCAAATCCCCAGAAAATAGTTTTCGCAAAACTTCGGCTGATTTGTTTTTGAATTTGGATGTCGCAAATGGAAAAGGAGGGGTTTGGGGAGGAATTTTCCATTTGCTCCGCTTTTTTCTTTTGGCGAAATTCGGGGCGGGCTATTTCTTTCCTAATTCCCCTATGATGTAGTCCACCCAATTTTGATACCAATACCAAGTTTTAACCACCATAGCACCGAAACCCTTGTTTTGATTTTTTCCGTCGTGCTTTTGCCAAAAACGAGTATGTTGGTACATTCCAAAATCTTTAAATCCAGCATCCTTAACTTTTTGAATTACCAATGTTGGTGAAAACTTTTGCTTTTCAGTTTCTTCTTTTATCCAGTATTCTTTTGTGATATTTTTTGCTAGCTTAGATTTTGGATCAAGAAATTCAATCACGCGATCGGCTTGACCCTTTCGTTTTGCTAAAACTTTTGCGAACAAGAGCCGATAGGCAAACCTATCGCTTTTAATTTCTGCTTCTGACAATTTATTATCAAAATCTGCAACGTATGAAATTACATTTTGAGGAATCATACCCTCCTTATCTTTAATGGTTTTTGATTGCAAATAATCAAGCTCCGCAAACTGCAAACTTAGAGCAAGATTCTTATCCAAGCCATATTTTTCCCCATGAAGTTTTTTAAGGTAAAAATTGAAGTTCAACGCACATGCTTGGTATCGAGCAGATAGATAAGAATCAAGGCCATTTGCTTTACGGTGCTCAATTTTATTTCGTAAACCAATTAGAAAGACGAGGTTGTTGGATGTGTCTTTGTCGAGAGGAGATTCATTTTTTGATATACATTCCTTCAAATCCCAGTATTTAATACTGCCGTCTGGATTTTTATCATACTTCTTATGCTTCCCGACCTTTGTATAATAACGGTAGTCTACACCTTTCATTCGATAGTGAGCATGTAAAAGATACGTCCACGCAATTAGCGAAAGAACAATGAAGCTCTCTGTTTTGAAGGAAATAAGTGGGTTATTGTAAATTTGTACGGCAGAAAGCAACGCTTCGCGTGCTTTCATTATCAAATCAACTTTTTCGGAATAAATACTTCTTGTCATAAAAGATGTGGATAACTGGCTGTTGCATACTTTCTAATTACTTTCTATAATATCATTATGATTACAAAAAAGCAAAAGCAAGTTTTCGATTTCGTTAAAGCATACCATGTCAAATATGACTACGCCCCCTCTCTTGATGATATCAAGAGAAAATTCAAACTTGCCTCTGTTTCCACAGCTCACTATTACATCAAAAAATTAAAGGAGGCTGGTCAGCTCAATAAAGAACGAAACCAACCTCGTTCTGTCGTTCTTAGGGGTCGCGAGACAATGGTAAAAATCCCTTTTTGGGGGATAATCGCAGCCGGTGAACCAATAGAAGTAATCGAAAATAGAGAAACTATTGCTATCCCAAAAAGCAGGATCCCAAAATCAAGCGAAGTATATGCCCTCCGAGTACAGGGCGACAGCATGATTGATGAGGGCGTAAATGACGGAGATACGATTTTAATAAACAAACAGAATACTGCTGAAAATGGCGATAAGGTGGTTGCATTACTTAATGGGGATGAAGCGACCCTTAAAACCTTTTATAAAGAAAAAGGACATATTCGATTACAACCTGCAAATAAAAACTACAAGCCGATTATAATTAAAAGCGGGCAACAACTAGCTTTGCAGGGCGTTTTATTGGATGTTATAGAGACCGAAAAAACTGGACAATCAATAGAACCATTTGCTCATTCGATTGAAAAAAATATCTGGTCGAGCGGAGTAATCTTTGAAAAAATAAAACCTTATTTTGAAGACACTAATTTTGTTCTATATCATGGTGATTGTTTAAATGTTTTGAGTCAATTGCCAGCCGATTCTGTTGATATGATATTTGCTGACCCGCCCTACAACCTTTCAAATAACGGTTTTAGTCTCCATGCCGGTAAGAGAGTTAGTGTGAATAAAGGCAGTTGGGATAAAAGTAAGGGTTTTAGAGATGATTATGATTTTCATTACAAATGGCTTGAAGCGTGTAAAAGAGTTTTGAAACCAGATGGTTCGCTTTGGGTCAGTGGGACATATCACTCTATATACCAATGCGGTCATGCGCTTCAGGCACTCGGATACCATATCTTAAATGATATTGCATGGTTTAAACCAAACGGCTCACCAAATTTGAGTTGTCGTTATTTTACAGCTAGCCACGAGACTTTGATTTGGGCTCGAAAAGATAAAAATGCAAAACATTTTTTCAATTATGCTTCCATGAAAAATGGAGATTGGTCGGAAGATTTTATTAAAAAGCCGAATCTGCAAATGCGTTCAGTGTGGGCAATTTATCCGCCTAAAAAGTCGGAAAAGGTCTTTGGTAAACATCCGACACAAAAACCCGTTGAGCTTCTGAGGAGAATTATCCTTGCATCAACAAAACCAAATGCTGTTATTCTTGACCCTTTCGCGGGAAGTTCAACAACCGGGATTGCTTCAACGATACTAGGCAAAAGAAAATTCATTGGAATTGATACTGAACGAGAGTTTTTAGATATTTCAATAAAACGATTTGCGGAAGAAAGCATGACCTAATATCTTAAAAGTTATATCAATTAAAACCTGGCACTGCAGCTTGGAGCACTTCTGTGTAATGTTTCTTTCCGTCAATATAATCTCTTAATGTGATAAGAAGGTTACGAAACATATATGCGCCCGGGGTAATTTTCTCATTCTTACAGAAAAGTTCAATGACCATAGCCACATAATCAAGTGAGAGCGTATAGGATTGGTCCAAACGAGCATAGCGAGTGGTAATTTGCTCAACGGTTTCAAGTTGATAGTTATTTCGTTCCTGGATAGAAGAAAAAGGAGTTGTGCGTTCATAATAGTCTATATAATATTCGACAATTTCACGCACTTCCTTTCTATATTCTGGAACTTTCAGCAATAAATCAACGACCCAAAAAGTATGTGTCGGTGGGCGGAGTACTTTATCGAAACCCGGAATAAGAATCTTTATTACAAAATCAATGTCTGGTCTTGCCCCGCGATTACCCTGAAATAGTCCGACCATGGTACCATCCTTTGTCTTATATGTTTTGAAAGCTTCTTTGGGCATACCCTTAACAGACGCTTTCATTTGTCTAAGATTTTTACCGTCAAAGTAATTTGTATTATAGGATAAGGAAGGTCGTTGCATTACTGTAATCTAGCACTTTACCGAAAGAAGATCCACTATAAAAGTGATCCACAGAAAAAATTAGAGATAATGAAAGATATTCTGTATAATCTTATTGTGATTAAACAATATGAACAAAATCAAAACTTACACCGCAACGATTAAGGTCATTTTTGAAGCTCACGAAAAAGAGATCCCTCGTTTAATTGCTAAAGACATGGCGAATGTTCACAGCGGAACGAGAGGGGCCAATCTATATACATATGGCGAATTGAAAACACTTACTGAAAAAACCGAACCGAAGAATAAGACCACAAGAAAATCAAACTCATAATCTATTCCCTTTTTCGAAAGGAACAACTTCAAAATCGAAAAGATTTGCCCAAAGTGCCGAATTCTTGTTTGGTTTTTTGAGCGCACGCGGTTTTAACTTGTAACCAGGATAACGAATTCCAATGCGTGGTTTTGCAAGCGTCCCTTCCACGACAAACAAATATGAACCGACTGCTTTCGTATGATACGGGAGTAGCGCGTCCGCGAGATGCTTAAAAATATACGAATCGCCAGGTATATGTATTTCTCTTATTTTTGCCATATTATTTGATGAAAAAATCGAGTGGCTTTTTATAAATCTTCGCAAATTCTTTCAACTGCAAAACATCAAACCGCCTCTGTCCCGATTCAATTTTTGAAAGGTAAGACTGCGTTTTGCCAAGTTTCTTTACAACTTCAACCTGTCCAAGTCCAGCCTCAATACGCGCTGTTTTCAAGCGTTCAACGATTGCATTATGGTCTTTTGTATATATTGCTCTAGGCATTACATTGTTAGTATAGTATTCCATTGTGCTATATTCCAAACTGCCATATAATGTATTTATGACTAAGCCCGCCCGAAATTCGCCAAAAGAAATCAGCGGAGCAAATGGAAAATTCCTCCCCAAACCCTTCCTTTTCCATTTGCGACATCCAAATTCAAAAAAAAATTAGTCTCGGTTTTGCGAAAACTATTTTCTGGGGATATGGATTTTCGCAAAACCGAGTCCGCATTTTGCCCCGCCACACTGCCCGAACACTTGGAGGGCAGAACCCCAAAAAGAAAAATGTCCTTTCCATTTTAGAAAAAATCCACCCCCGCGAAAATCAGAAAAAGCAAGGAACATTTTTTTTGGGGGTTCTGCCGAGGCTTTGCGAGGCGGTGGTGGGGCGATTCATTCAGCGATTTTGAAAATAGGTGCGAGCTTGGTAAAATAGAGACACCAAAACAGAACTTAATGGCTTTGAAAAAGCCGTTAAGTTCTGTTTTGGTGCCGGGGAGAGGACTTGAACCTCCACAGGGTTTCCCCCACCAGCTTCTAAGGCTGGCGCGTCTGCCATTTCGCCACCCCGGCTTTCGTTCGCTGCCTCGTGAGCTTGTCTGCCAAAGAGGCAGAGGATTCGGTCACAGATAAATTGCTACGCAATTTTCTGTGACCCCGCCTCATAAAATTTTTGAAACAAAAATTTTCTTCCGGCTTTCGAATCCCTCACTCGCCAAATCGCTTCGCTCTTTGCCTCGTGAGGGATTCGAACCCCCGACCATCTCCTTAAGAGGGAGCTGCTCTACCAACTGAGCTAACGAGGCGAATTTTAAAAACACTTTAAGAATAAAGAAATTTGGGCTTAAAATCAAGCAGTTTGCCGGTGGTGGGACTCGATTTTCTTATGGAAAATCCCGCGGAATGACTTGGGTCATTCCGTTCGAGTCCTTCTATTTATAAAGTTCGTTCCGAACATTTGCCTGAGGTGGGACTCGAACCCACATGGGCTTGCGCCCATAACATTTTAAGTGTTACGTGTATACCATTCCACCACTCAGGCATTATTGAATTTTTAGGCGCGGGCGGGAATCGAACCCGCGAATGGCGGTTTTGCAGACCGCAGCGTTACCACTTCGCCACCGCGCCAAAATTAAATTTTAACATTGCCGATCTTCAGCTCAACTTCCCAGCTTCTATCCAGCTCAAAAAACACCGACGGCAAAAACTTCATCCTCGTTTTCGCCATAAGATAATTTTTGAAAATGGAATTCTTTTTGTTGAGACTGGCCAAAATTTCCCTCTCTTTATTTTTCGGAAAAACACTGACAAGAAACTTGGCCGTCCGCGAATCATCCGACAACTCCGTTCTGGTCACAGTCACCATCGCTTTCGGGTCAACCTCAAATCTTACGAAAGAAGCGCCAATTTCAGCCAATAACGAAATCAGTTTCTCTTTTTTCTTCATTTTCGCCCTGTTCATTAAGTTATTATGCATTGTCTTGACCTTATTTTCAAGTCAGCCAATTAAACATTTAATTTTTATTTGTCAAGCCTTATAAAATCTCAATTTTTTGGTAAACTTCTGAAATGAATGAAAAATTGCTGAAACCTTACAACCCGAAAGAAACGGAGGGGCGGATTTACAAGCTTTGGGAAGAAAGCGGGTATTTTAATCCTGACAATTTACCCGAAAGAAACGGCCAGTCGTTTACCATTGCCCTGCCCCCGCCTAATGTGACCGGCGCTCTGCATATGGGCCACGCCTTAAATGCCACCATCCAAGACATTCTTATTCGGCAAAAAAGAATGCAAGGGTACAAAACGCTTTGGATTCCCGGCACCGACCATGCCGGAATCGCCACCCAAAATGTGGTGGAAAAAGATTTGAAGAAACAGGGAATTTCCCGCCATGATATTGGCAAAGAAAAATTTATAGAAAAAGTTTGGGAATGGAAAGAAAAATACGGCAATATAATTTTGGACCAGCTTAAAAAAATAGGCTCTTCCTGCGACTGGTCGCGAACTCGTTTTACGATGGACGAAAAATACAGCGAAGCGGTCAGAACGGCTTTTCTTCATTACTATAAGAAAGGCTGGATATACCGGGGCGAAAGAGTCATAAACTGGTGTCCGAGATGCCAAACTTCCCTGTCCGATTTGGAAATAGAATATCTGGAACAGCAGTCAAAATTATATTTTATCAAATATCCGGTAAAAAACGGCAAAAATTTTATAACCGTCGCCACCACTAGGCCGGAAACGATGCTTGGCGACACAGCGGTGGCGGTAAATCCAAATGACGAAAGATATAAAAATTTAATCGGCCAAAAATTAATATTGCCGATTCAAAACAGAGAAATTCCAATCATCGCCGACGAAAGCGTTGATAAAGAATTCGGCACGGGAGCGGTAAAGGTTACCCCCGCTCACAGTCTGGCCGACGCCGAAATCGCCGAGCGCCACAAACTGCCTTCCATTATCATCATCAACCAATACGGCAAAATGACGGCCGAGGCTGGAAAAGAATTTGAAAGTCTTTCCACTAAAGAGGCTCGAGAAGAAGTGGTGGAAAAACTTAAACAGCTTAATGCGATAGAAAAAACCGAAGACTACCTGAACAGAATATCAATCTGTTACCGATGCAACACCGCCATAGAGCCTCGTCCGAGCCTGCAATGGTTTTTGAAAATGGACGAACTGGCCAAAAAGGCCGTTGAGGTCGTAAAAAAAGGAGAGATAAAATTCAACGACAAACGGTGGGAAAAAATATATGCCGATTGGATGTCCAATATCAAAGACTGGTGCGTATCCAGACAAATCTGGTGGGGACATAAAATTCCGATAAGCGGCGTTGATGATGTTTTGGACACTTGGTTTTCCTCGGCTTTGTGGCCGTTTGTCGCGCTCGGCTGGCCCGCCTCCGTTAAAACTGCGACGGGCAAGCCCGAATCAACGGGAGATTTAAAAGAATTTTATCCCACTCAAGTTATCTCTACCGACAGAGGTATTATAAACTTGTGGGTGACGAGAATGATCTTTTCCGGCTTGGAATTTACGAACGAAAAACCTTTTTCGCAAGTGATAATTCACCCCACAATTTTAGCCAAAGACGGACGCCGAATGTCCAAATCGCTGGGCACGGGTATTGACCCGTTAATTTTAATTGATAAATATGGAGCGGATGCCACAAGGTTCGGCTTGATTTACCAGATGATGGGAGGACAAGACATAAAATTTGACGAGTCTCACCTCTTGGCCGGCAAGAAATTCGCCAATAAAATTTGGAATATCGCGAGATTTGTCGTTTCCAATCCGCCGAATGACGGAAAAAATTCAAACTTATCAAAAGAAGACAAAGAAATTCATGAAAAATTAGAACTAGTTATCAAATCGGTGACGGAAAATGTGGATAATTATAACTTCGGGCAGGCGTTGCATATTATTTATGATTTTGTTTGGCATGAATATGCTGATAAATATATTGAGTACGCAAAAACAAAAGATGATGATATAATTAAAAAAACACTGTTTTATGTCTTGCTGAATATATTAAAACTTCTTCACCCTTTTATGCCTTTTATTACTGAAGAAATATGGTCGATGATTCCTAAAGATTCAAAAGGAAGTAAAATGTTAATCATTGAAAAATGGCCGAAAATCTAACAACGTCAAATTTATTTTTTGCCATCGCGGGAGGATTTGTCCCGTCATTGTTATGGCTTTGGTTTTGGCTCAAAGAAGACGGCCACCCGGAACCGCGATCCGCCTTAATATCCACATTTGTTGCCGGAATGATTGTAGTTCCCTTGGCTATGATTTTGGAATATATTGTTTCATTCCCCATCGGATTGACTAGCGGTTTGTCTCTTTTGGTTTGGGCCTTCATAGAAGAGATATTGAAATACGCCGCCGCAAAAAAAACGGCCTTTTGCAAATCTTGTTTTGACGAACCGGTTGACGCCATAATTTATATGATCACGGCGGCTCTTGGTTTTGCCAGTTTGGAAAATACGCTTTTTATCATAAAAACTTTTAACAACAGCGGAATACTGTCGGGAATAGACATAGGCAACATGAGATTTATCGGAGCGACGCTCCTGCATACCGCTTCCTCGGCCATTGTTGGCGTTTTTATGGCTTTTTCTTTAAGAAAAAACAAAAAAAATCTAAAAAGGAATACTTATATCGGAATAGTTGTTGCCGGACTTTTGCACTTTGCCTTCAACTACCTTATAATAAAAAGTGGAGGAGGAAATATTTTGAAAGTGCTGATACCTCTGTGGCTTATAATAATAGTTTTAATTTTTATTTTTGAAAAGGTCAAAAGCAATATTAAGTAATAAATTTTTATGTCAAAAGAAAAAAAATCATTTTTTGAGAAACTGACGGGGTCAATGCCGGAAAATGCGGATTATGAAGAAGATGGCGGCTACAACCCGTCCAACGCCGATATCGGCAGAGAAAACATTAGCGATGAAGAAGGCCAATTGGCTGTTGATGTGTTCCAAGGTGAAAACGAAGTAATCATCCAGTCTATCGTGGCCGGAGTAAAGCCGGACGACTTGGATATTTCCATAAACAAGGATTCCGTCACCATAAGAGGGAAAAGAGAAAGTAATCGTTTGATGGAAAAGGAAGACGCCGTTTGCCAAGAGCTCTACTGGGGCGGTTTCAGCCGGACAATTTCTTTGTCCGATGAAATAGACGCAGAAAACTCCGAAGCCTCCACCAAAAATGGCATTCTGACCATCCACCTTCCCCTCGCCCGAAAAATCCAAACCAAAAAAATACGGGTTCAGGAAGAGTAGATTCCTAATAAAAATTAACTATTAAATTCTCCCATCGCCTTTTCCGCTCCATCGGATACGATAACATTTCACCCGATCTAAACACTCTCCCATTCTTTGGAAGAAATTCCCGCTTGGCGCAAAATTTCGGCCACAAGATGCTTTGAAATATCTCCTTTGTGAGGATTAGGAATTCTGACTTTTAATTCTCCTTTTGCCATAAACAAATGACGGCCGCCTGAATATGGGCCGTCAAATCCAAATTTGTGAAATTTCTGAATAAGTTTTCTTAGAGAAGTATTTTTAGGCATGATTAACCAATTCCCGTTTGCCGATTTTTAATCTGAAACCTGGAACAGTTTCGCGATCTCTTACTTTGAGCAGGAGCCAATCTTCCAAGACTTCTTGCAGTTCTTTTCTGCAATCTTCCAGATTGTTCGCGTTTGCCCACACGCCCCGCAAACCAACAATCTCGCCAAAATAACTCCCGTCTTTCAAAAGCTTGTATTGAGCTTCTCTTAATTTTTTAAAAATAAATTCGCTTAACATATTTAAACATTAGCATACAAAAACCAAAAAACAAAATAAAATAATTAATTAAACTCCCCCATCGCTTTTTCCGCTCCGTCGGATACGATAACTCTTAAAGCTTCCGCCGATTTTTTGGCGGCTTTTTTCATTTCCACCATCTCCACCGGTTTGAATTTGCCGACAATGTAATCTAAAAATTTATCGCCGGACGGTTTTTTGACGATGCCCTTGGCATTGGTTGCAGATATTCCGATTCTCACTCGCGTAAAGTTTATCGTCTTGACGGCTTTTATCACCGACTCCACTCCCTTATGCCCGCCCGAATTTTTGCCGAAAGAAATTTTTACCTTGCCCAATGGCAGGTCAATGTCGTCGTGGACAACGACTAGGTTTTCCGCTTTTTTCGCCGACAACGCCAGCGGCTTCAAACTTTCGCCGGACTTGTTCATAAAAGTCTCCGGCAAAATTATTTGGAACTTCTCGCCGCCGATTTCTCCCTTCGCGACTAACGCTTTTAATTTTTTATCAAACTTCGGCGGGTCAATTCCCTCTTTTTTCACAAACGCCAAAACAGTCATCCGCCCCGCATTGTGGCGGGTCAATTTATATTCCTCCCCCGGGTTTCCCAAACCGACGATGTAGCGCATAAAATCATAATAACATCTTTTCCTTGATTAGAAAACCATTTTGTGCTAAGAATGTCTGTAGAATTTAGAATCTTAACAAAAACTTTTTAGGAGGAGAGGAAAATGAATTGGCAAGAAAGTGTGCCTGATAAAATACTGAAGCAGATGATTCATGGTAAAATTCAACCGGACTACAAAAGATTAAGTTTTATGGATCTTTTTGCGCAGATGTTACTGATTACGCCAAAAAGGTCGAGTTGCCTTTTTGTGGAAGCTGGAGCTTTGATAATAGACCAAGAGGAAAACAGGATTTTGGCATCAGGATATAATGGCCCTCCATCAGGAGGGGATAATTGTTTCGAGGTTGGATGCTCAAGGGTAGTAGATGGGGAAATAAGAAAAGGCGAGGGTAGATGCAGAGGACTACATGGAGAGGTAAATGCTATATTGCATACGGTGAAATACGGCATAATAACCAAGGGGATGAGTATGATGTCTAGCCGTAAACCCTGTTATGATTGCGCAAAAATTATAGCAAATTCCTCTTTAAACAAAGTTTATTACCTTTTTAGCTATAATAGAAAAGGAGAAGACGAACGACCAGAAGAAACATTAAAAAGGGCAAACATTGAACTAATAAAATACGAATCGGCGTATTTAAAAAGTCTCCCTGATTATGAAAATAATTCAAGGGTGTTTGAAAACTATTAAAAACAAGCGCCAAAACAAAAAGGGCATCACGAGAAAATCGCTGATGCCCTTTTAAAATTTTAGAAAGAAAATAATTATTCAACCGTTATGCCATCAAAGATAACGGGAATCAGTTTTTGAAACTCATTCAGAAGTGGAATCGCAATTTCCCTCATTTGAGGATGAGCTTTCGGCGAACAACGAAGCCTGAAAAAGTGCCTCCATTCGCGCAGGTTCATCGTCATCACAATCTCCGTTTTGAGAGAATTCGGCAACACGCTCCGAGCTTCTTGAGGAGTTGCACCCAATTCAATCAGTTTCAGATAACTTTTTTCGGCAAATTCCATAGCTTCTCTCCAAACTACTTTTTTGGGAACATCTTCGTCGCTGATGTTGTGCCAAGCACCTTTTGTTATCCAAAAACAAGGCTCAACAATGGTAATTTCTCGTCCAAACTTATCCGCAGAATAGTTGCAATACCTCGTTGATTCTTGAGAATATGAAGCGATACGATGACGAACGATCTCGTGTGTTACGCCCCTGTCGCAAATTACCCTCACGGTTATTTTTTCGTGCTCCAAAATTGTTTCGTGTCCGCTTTTTATTATTTTTTCAACAAAAGCGTGAGATGATTTTTCACCCATTTTTTCTTCCGACTTGTAGCAAGTGCGTCCTGCTTTTTCAAGTTTTTTTAGTATCTCCTCTCCGTTAATTTCATCTTCAATAATAAAACAAGCTTTTATTATCTTCATTTCAATTCTCCTTTCGTAAAGAATTTAAAAAGGTCTGGGTTTGGAATTTAAAAATTTCCAAATAATATCACTAATTTCTTCCGGCGACATAAGCTCGCCGTTTTTCATGCAATCGATTTTTGTCCAATTAAATTTCTGTATCAGCTCTTCCGAGATTTTCCTAACCTCTTTTAGGTGAAATTCATTTTCATGACCGTCTTTCTTTCCGCCAGCATAGCCCTTCTTTTCTTTGGCATTTTTTTCTTCTAAAAGTTTTAGGGGAATTTCCAGAGAGACATCTAAATAAAAAGTTTGATTACTCATGTAGGTTTTGTAGACATTATATTCGAGCTCCAATAACCAATTGTAAAATTCTTCTCTTTTTATTTTGTCCTTGATTTTGCTCCCTTGGTGGAGAAAATTATCCCCAACATATCTGTCAGAGACAATGATTTTATCATTGTTCATCCAATACTCAATTTGTGGCAGGCTTTCCCATCTATCTCCCGCATACAACATTGAAGCTAAATATGGATTTACCTTTTTGGGGTCACCGAATTCACCAATCAAATAACTACCGACCATTTTCCCAAAGAAATTTTTCTTATACTGTGGGAAATCAATCGTTTCCACTTGATAACTGCTTGCCTTAAGCCTTTTTACTAACAACTCTGTTTGCGTTTTCTTCCCGCATCCATCTGGTCCTGTTATTACAATTAACTTACCTTTTGTCTTCATTTTCTTTCCTCCTAAATTGTTAAACTGCTAGATAAAAAACTGTTTTTCTTTTAACATTCCTATCATATTAAGCTATAATAATCAACAATGCTTATCAAATTCCAGAAAATTTTAGACGAAGCGATAATTCCCCATTACGCCCATCCGGGCGACGCCGGAATGGATATTTTTTCGGCCGAAGAAATGACAATCAAAGCGGGAGAAAGAAAAAGCGTCCAAACTGGAGTAAAAATTGAATTGCCGGAAGGGTTTGTCGGGCTGGTGTGGGACAAAAGCGGACTGGCTTTGAAAAACGGGATTAAAACTATGGCCGGAGTTATTGATTCCGGTTATCGCGGCGAAATAGGGATAGTTTTGGCGAACTTGAGCGATCAAGATTATAAAATAGAAAAAGGGCAAAAAATCGCCCAAATGCTTGTCCAAAAAGTAGAACGGGCGGAAATTGAAGAAGTAAAAGAATTGAGCGAAACCAAAAGAGGCGCTGATGGTTTCGGCAGCACAGGGTTGTTTAAAACATAAACCCAATGTCAAGGTCTCGCCTTGACATTGGGTTGCAATCGCAAAAATTATCCTGTATTATGAGCAAGAAATGGAAGAAAATTTGCCTATAAATACTCCGCAAAAACAAAAAAAAGGAAGCGCGGTTTTTGATTTCATAAAATTTATTTTTATAGTGGCTGTTATCGTCATTCCCGTAAGATTTTGGGTCGCCCAGCCGTTTTTGGTCAACGGCGCGTCTATGGAGCCGACTTATCATAACGGCGATTATCTTATCGTTGACGAGATTTCATACAGAGTAAGCGATCCTAAAAAAAACGATGTTATAATTTTCCGTTATCCGAAAAATCCGAAGGTTTTTTTCATAAAAAGAATCATCGCCCTTCCCAACGAAGAAATAGTTTTGGACGGCAAAGAAATTAGACTTAAAAATGACGAATATTTCGTGATGGGCGACAACCGCGACGCCAGCTCCGATTCCAGAATTTGGGGTCCGGTGCCCAAAAAACTGATAGTCGGCCGATCTATAGTCAGGCTCTGGCCGCTTAATAAAATCGGGTTATTCCCGGGCTATTGATGAAAAAATCCGAAGCACGAAACACGAAATTCGAAACAATATTAAAAATCCAAATGTCAAAAAGTTTAGAATTTAAAATTTAAAAAATTAGAATTTGTTTCGAATTTTGATATTCGGATTTCGAATTTAAGCAATTATGTCAGACAAATTAAACATCCAAAGCCCCAAAGGAATGCACGACCTGCTCGCCGACGAGTACGTTCTTTACCAGAACGTTTTTGACAAGGCGGAAGAAATCGCTTCTTATTACGGCTTCAAACCCATCCAAACCCCGCATTTGGAGAGTGTTGACCTTTTTACCGCCACTGTCGGCGCCACTTCTGATATCGTGGAGAAACAGATGTATTACGTAAAAAGCGACGGCAACAGCAATCTTGTTTTACGTCCCGAAGGAACGGCGCCGGTGATGAGAGCTTATATAGAACACGGCCTGCACACTCTTCCCCAGCCGGTTATGCTTTGGTATAAAGGTTCTTTTTTCCGGCACGAAAATCCTCAAAAAGGCCGGTTCCGAGAATTTTTCCAGTTCGGCTTAGAAATGATAGGGGAAAGCAAACCCATAGGAGAAGTGATGATCATCCAAATTTTCACCATGGCGCTCAAAGAGCTCGGGCTTGGTCCGATAATCGTCCATATCAATTCTGTCGGAGACAAAGAATGCCGTGGCGAGTATAAAAAAAGGCTTGTCACTTATTATAGAAAATACTTGCTTAGCCTGTGCAAGGATTGCAAGCGAAGATTCAAAGAAAATCCTTTGCGACTTTTGGACTGCAAAGAAACAAAATGCGCGGAGATAAAAAGAAACGCCCCCCAATCCATAGATTCTTTATGCGCTCCCTGCAAACAGCACTTTAAAGAAACTCTTGAATTTTTAGAAAACAACGGCATAAATTATTATCTGGACACGAAACTGGTAAGAGGGTTGGATTATTACACTCGGACCGTTTTTGAGATTTTTCTTGATAAAGAAGAAGGTTCGGAAGGCCAATCTTTGGCGCTGGCCGCGGGAGGAAGATACGACCCCTTGGCAAAAATATTGGGCAAGAGAGACATTCCGGCGGTGGGCGGAGGGATCGGGGTGGACAGAGTGGTGATGGCTATGCAGGAAAAGAAAATCGCGCCCAAACCGAAAAGGACGCCAAAAGTTTTTTTGATCCAGCTTAGCCAATCCGCCAAACAAAAAAGTATGAGCATAATAGAAATGTTTAGAACGGCCAACATTTATATCGCCCAGTCTATAAGCAAAGACAACCTCAACAGCCAGCTGTCTCTTGCATCCAGAATGAATATGCCGTATGTTTTAATACTGGGACAAAAAGAGGTTTTGGAAAATTCCATTATGGTAAGAGATATGAGCACGGGGGCCCAAGAATCAGTTCCTATGGAAAAGGTCGTAGAAATTATAAAGAAAAAAATAACAGGCAGGAAATAATTTTTTATGATTGAAGTAAAAAAGAAAGAAAACGAATCAGCGGCCGGTTTGATGAGGCGTTTCAGCCAAAGAGTAAAATCTTCGGGAAATTTGCCCATAGCGCGAAGCTTGAGATTCAGAGCCAGGCCGAAATCAAAACTAAAGAAAAAAGAAGACGCTTTGAAAAAAGTCGCTTACGCCAAAAAAACCGATCTTCTCAGAAAACTCGGCAAGATAGAGTAAAATTCTACAAAATAATTTCGTTAATTACCAAGAGACATTGACTCCGGTTATTTTGTTATGTAGTATAAAATCAATATGAAATACTTGCTAACTATTCATAAAAGCAAATATGGCTACGATATTCATGTTCCGGCTCTTCCAGGGTGTCACAGCCAAGGATCAACGGAAAAAGAAGCGATGGAAAATGTCAAAGATGCCATTTTTACTTATCTTGATATGGAAAAAAGAGAAATTAAAAACACAAAAATTAAAGAAGTTGAAATTGCCTTTGCCTGATTTTTATGCTTTTTACGGATATTTCTTGCGAACGAGCCATCAATGTTTTTCAAAAAGTCGGTTTTTGGGTTGTTGGCGGAAGTAAGCATGCGGGAATGACAAACGGCTCAAGAAAAATAATAATCCCGAGGCATAAAAGATTAAACCCCTATACGCTGAAAAGCATCATCCGAGACGCCGGTTTAACAGATTATGAGTTTAAAAAATTACTATGATTATTTTATGGATTTAGCCAAACAATATAATAATTTTGCTGATAAATATTCTCGCCTTGCTCATGGTCAAGATTTTTCAATGAGCAATAAATACAGCAAGGAAACTTTTTATAAACACCTTGATTTTGTTAAACCTGGAGCAAAGTTATTAGATATTGGTTGTGGTGACGGAATTGATATGTTGCACTATCAAAAATTAGGCGCAAAAGTTTTCGGATTGGATTCGTCAGAAGAAATGGTGGCAATCGCAAAAAACAAATTCCCCAATTCTGAAATAAAACTTGGAACATTTGAAAATATGCCTTTTGAGGATAATTATTTCGATATTGTCTTAAGCAAATACGCTATTCACATATCACCGTATGTCAGCCAGACATTTTCAGAAATTCATCGCATTCTTAAACCAAACGGCATAATGATGTACTTAACCAAACATCCCATTAGACAATATTTTGAGAGAAAAGAAAGTGATGGAAATTATTTTGAACAAAAAATTGTCGACTCTCGTGTTTTTCAAAATCAGATAATCTTTAGTGAGCCGACCCATACATTACAAGAGTATTTAAACAATTTTTTGTTCGAAAAATTTGATGTGCAAATGTTTGATGAACATTGGGAACCTTGCGCTGAACAAATTGACGGGAAGAGGTATCCGGGATTTTTTATTATCAAAGCAAAGAAGCGGTAAAAAAATAACTTATGAAATTGGCGATTTTGGGATCGGCGAGCGGTGTTGTTTCCGCAAAAAATGAAAAACTCTGTAAAAAATTAGGAAAATATCTTGCCCAAAAGAAAATAACAGTCGTGACTGGTGGGTCACATGGAATACCTGGTTTGGTTGTAAAATCAGCATTTGAAGCTGGAGCTGAAACTGAAGTGTATTCTCCAGATGAAAACGAATTAAAACACCTTCTTCGTTCTGATAATCTTTCTCTGAAATATTTCAAAAATCATAAATTCGTCCCAGGTTTTACAGCAAGAAGTCTTGAAATGATAAAAAATGTAGACGGCTGTCTTGTTATCAATGGAAGAATTGGGACATTGTCAGAATTTACTATTGCATTGGAAGAAGGTTTGAATATCGGCATCATTAAAGGTACTGGCGGAATTGCTGACCATTTGGAATATATTATTTCGGTTGTTGAAAAAGAATTTAAAAATAAAATAATTTTTGATAGTAATTATAAAACAGTGATAGATAAATTGTGTGAATAAAACTTGGCTAAAGATTAAAAATCAGGTATTGGGAGAAAAATACGACCTGAGTTTTTCTTATGCCAAAAGCGATGAAATGAGCAGACTGAATAAGCTTTACCGCAAGAAAGATTATTCCGCCAACGTTTTGTCTTTTCCTTTGTCTGGAAACGAAGGAGAAATTCTGATAAATAAAAAATATCAAAAAAACGCCGGTTTGTCTTTTTATTTATTTATCCATTCTCTCTTACACCTATCCGGCTTAAAACATAGCAAAAAAATGGACGAAAAAGAGCTGGAAATAATGCAAGAATTTTACCCGAAAGATTGGGGAAAAATAATGTCTCAAATTTAAAATGTTCCCCTTAATTATGCTATCGCATATTTAAGGGGAACATTTATTCACACTCCTTTATCCACACTTCCTTTAAAAATAAGAATGCCTTATAATTAAACATTATATGGCTCGCAATATAATAACCGGCCTTGATATCGGCAGCTCTTCAGTGAGGGCTATTGTCGTTGAGCGAAAAAAAGACGGCTCTTTACACATATTGGCGGCCGCCCAAAAAGAATCCGAAGGAGTAAGGAGAGGTTATATCAATAATCTTGAAGACGCTTCAAAAACAATTTCCGCGACTGTAAAATCGCTGGAAAAAATTTCCGGCCTGTCCATAAGAAACGCCATGGTTTCCGTCGGCGGCATCAGTCTCGGCTCTTATCGCTCAAAAGCGATGATAAGAACTTCCAAGGCCGACGGCGAAATCACTGACCACGACATCAAAAGACTTATCGCTCAAAGCGAGGCCAATCTGACCAACGTGGCCAACAAGAAAGTGATTCATTCCATTCCCCTTTCGTTCAAAGTTGACAATGCGACGGTCTACGGCCGTCCGACTGAAATGAAAGGCGTTAAATTGGAAGTGGAAACTCTTTTAATCACCTGCTTAAGCCAACACTTGTCCGATCTTATAAAAACAATTGAGGCGTCCGGCTTGTCCGTAGACGACATCGTCGCCTCCCCCTTAGCCACCAGCTACGCCGTCCTGACCAGACAGCAGAAAGAAACCGGCTGTGTTATGGCCAATATCGGCGCCAGCACCGTTTCCGTGGTTGTTTTTGAAGACGGTTTGCCCATCTCCTTGGAAGTATTCCCTATCGGTTCTTCGCACATCACCAACGATATAGCCCTGGGGCTGCAAGTCCCGCTAGACGAAGCGGAGAGAATAAAAATAAATTACGGGACGGAAAACACCGTCTCCAAGAAAAAATTGTCCGATATCATAGAAGCCAGATTGAACGACATTTTTGAAATGATAGAAAATCATCTGAAAAAAATAAACCGCAACCAGGTTCTTCCCGCCGGCGCAATTTTAACCGGAAGCGGCTCCAACCTGTTCAGCGTGGAAGAAATCGCCAAAGCTTCACTGAAACTTCCGGCAAAAACCGGAATTCTTATGCCGTCCAATAACAATTCGCTTATAATTACGGCGCCGACGACGAATTTAAGAGACCAGATACTGAACGACCCGGGCTGGTCAGTCGCTTTGGGACTATGCGTTTTTGGATTCAACAATAATCATTATTTGTATGAGAGCGAAAAATCGGCCAAGGGCGGAGGAAACATACTGCCCACCATCAAAAAATGGATTCATAATCTTCTGCCGTAAAACAGTCTCGCCTGTCTGGCGACCAAACCCTTGACCTGAAAAATCAAAAGGGTTAGACTCAATGTAATATGACAAAAGTCAATCCGGAAATAGAAGCTTTCGCGAGGATAAAAGTAATCGGAGTCGGCAATTCCGGCAACAATTCGGTCAATCATATGATCCGTTCCAAGGTTAAAAACGTGGAATTTATAGCCGTGGATACGGACGCCCAAAAACTCCATCACAGCATGGCCAGCAAGAAAATCCACATCGGCAAAAACATAACCAAGGGTTTGGGCGGGGGGATGAATCCGGAATTGGGCAAAAAAGCCGCCGAAGAAACCAAAGAAGCAATCCAAGAAAGCATTAAAGGCGCCGATATGGTTTTCGTCGCTGGCGGAAAAGGAGGAGGCACGGCCACGGGAGCTCTGCCGGTAGTAGCCAGAATCGCCAAAGAACAAGGCATCCTCACTATCGCGGTGGTTACCAAACCTTTCGGTTTTGAAGGCGCCCATCGATCAAGATTGGCCGAGCAAGGATTGATCAACCTCAAAGAAGCGGTGGATGCGATGATCGTTATCCCCAACGACCGCCTCTTGAGCATCGTGGGCAAAGAAACCACTTTTCTTTCCGCTTTCCAGATTTGCGACGATGTTTTAAGGCAGGCTGTTGAGGGAATTTCCGACCTTATCACCATGCCCGGCATCATTAACGTGGATTTCGCCGACGTGAAAACAATTATGCAGAATGCTGGCTCGGCTCTGATGGGCATCGGCTACGGCCAGGGAGAAAAAAGAGCGGAAGAAGCGGCCAAAATGGCCATCAATTCCCCGTTGCTGGATATTTCCATTGAAGGAGCCAAGGGTGTCTTGTTCGCCATTTCCGGCGGGCCAGACTTGACTATGGTGGAAGTTCAAAACGCGGCTACCATCATCACCGAATCAATAGACCCTGATGCCAAAGTTATATTCGGCACCATAAACGACGAAAGACTGAAAAAGGGAGAGATTAAAGTTACCGTCATCGCCACCGGATTTCCGGCGGAAAGATTGTCCGGAAATTCTTCCGGCATAATCAGGAAAGCTCCTCTGCCTTCAAACGCCAATTTGGCCAACGAAAACAAAGACTTGAAAGATTTCAAGGATTTTAGGGAAAAAGCCAAAGAAGACAAAAGCAAGGATACTAGTGGCGATAAAGGCAAAGAGAAAGATAACGACTCTTGGGATGTCATTCCGGCTTTTCTAAGGAGAAACAAATAGAAAAACTACGAAATAATATCATTCGCTCAGCTCGCATAATTTTCTGCTGAAAATTTGCTCTACTCGCGCCGCCGCGCTCCGTAAGGCGTCGCGAACGACATTATTTCGTAGTTTTTTGTTATTTTCCTTTCAAATAATCATATGCCGATAGAGCCGCTTTGGCGCCTTCTCCGGCGGCGATAACGCACTGCTTGTATTTGACGTCCGTCACATCGCCCGAGGCGAATGCGCCCTTGACCGATGTTTCGTTGGTTCTCGGGTCAATGATTATTTCATCGTATTCATTTGTTTCCAAAAATCCTTTTACAAAAGCCGAACTGGGCGACCAACCGATATTCACAAAAATTCCTTGGGCCGTCAATTCTTTCGTTTGACCGTTTTTCTTGTCCAAATAAATTATTTTTTCCATAAAACCGCTTCCTTTTATTTCTTTTATTTCCGCGCCAGTCATAAACTCAACCTTGCCCGACAATTTTAATTTTTCTTGTAGAAGCTCGTCGCCGATTATGTTATCGGAAGCTTCCAACACGTAAATTTTAATGGCGTATTTGAGCAGATCAAAAGCCGAATTCAAGCCGGAGTTGCCTCCGCCGGCCACGACAACCGTCTTGCCGCCGAAAAGCGGCGCATCGCAAGTGGAACAATACACCACGCCCTTGTTTTCAAACTCTTTTTCGCCAGGGACATTCAGCCTTCTCGGATTTTTGCCGGTGGCGATTATCACGCTCTTGGCCGTTATCTTGTAGTTTGCATTTGTGGAAATTTCAAACACGCCGTCGGTTTCTGAAATTGATTTTACTTCCATTCCGGATTTTATCGGCAGGCCGTATTTTTGAACCTGTTCCTTCATCTTATCAATCAGCTCCGGGCCGGAAATTTTTTCAAATCCGGGAAAATTTTCTATGCTTTCCGTTTGCAAAGTCTGCCCGCCGATTTCTTTGGTCAGAATAACGGCGTTAAGTTTTTTTCGCGCGGCGTAAATGCCAGCCGTCAATCCGGAAGTCGCTCCGCCGATAATAACAAGATCATAAATCATAAAGTTTAAATTATTTTAATAACTGCCGTCGGACAAACTTCGGCCGCTTCTTGGTTGCATTTCATATCTTCTTCGCCTGCCTCGCCGGCAGGCAGGCCGGAAATTTCCAACTCCGATTCATTTCCTTGCGCGTTTATTTTCCCGCCCTTTAAAACAGCCTTGCCTTTCTCGTAATCCATATCCCAAAACTTCGGGCAAACCGCCGCGCACGATCCGCATCCGATACACCCTTCTATATTCTGAATTATTTTCGGCATTGAATAATTATACACTAAATCTCTAATTTGATAAAAACGGAGGGTACAGGATTTGAACCTGTGAGGGGATTTCTCCCCAACCGCATTTCGAGTGCGGCGCGTTAGACCACTCTGCCAACCCTCCACGCCTATTTTTAACACAAAATAAGGCCATTTACAATTCGCTCAAGATAGGTTAAATTTATAGGGTTAATGGGCGGTTAGCTCAGCTGGTTAGAGCGTTACATTGACATTGTAAAGGTCAGAGGTTCGACTCCTCTACCGCCCATGGCCCTATCGTCTAATGGTTAGGACAACGGGTTTTCAATCCGTTAA
>Ga0209212_1002317_pt1 | contig 27463 bp, 28 predicted proteins | sample RifGroC2_FD_183996 | JGI IMG/M metagenome (GOLD analysis project Ga0209212, IMG submission 183996) | Groundwater microbial communities from Rifle, Colorado, USA - Groundwater C2 (SPAdes) (version 2) | ecosystem: Environmental > Aquatic > Deep subsurface > Groundwater | place: Rifle, Colorado... | reverse complement strand
GGGCAATCGGTAAACAATTCATTTGATTTAGTAAATCTATTACTCGAAAAGGCACATGTCGCCTTCGTCCCCGGCGCCCCGTTCGGGTCTGATGAGTACATCAGGATTTCTTACGCAACTTCTATGGAAAATATCGAAAAGGGGCTTGACCGGTTCGAAAACTTTTTGAGCAGCTAGAAGATCGTTTTAGGAAAAGCATAACAAAATCAAACTTTTATCATTATTTGGTATAATAATAAATGCAATCTCGTTATACCGAAATTTATTTAAGTTCCAATACAATTTTGCCAATTTTCTCAGACATCAGCTATGCCTCTATGATAAAATAACGATAATTATAGAATAAAGATAAAAATAAATGTTATATTTTAATAATGTATCGATAAGGGATAACATTTGAAATTTATAGTTGATACTCTGACTTTAATAGCAGACTGGTCAAATAATAATTCAGGTTTTCTAACTTTAATCATTTTTATTATTACATTGATTCTTGGTTGGACGTCTGGTATTTTTCGTGCATTATTGAGAAAACCCAATTTCATTATTGAAGTTTTACCTGGCCCAACATTTTGCTGTACTATGCCAACAGGAAGAAAATATAACGGCCATGACACACATCTTACCGCTATTGCTTTATACCTTTCGATCACAAATACAGGCAGCGCTCCAGCAGAAGTATCGGGAGTACATATTGCCTATCATAACTACTCGTTTAGATACTCATTTTTGTGGTTTTGGTTACGAGATCAAATCACCGCACTTAAAGATTTCCAAGTAGCTATTGGCAATGATGATATTAAAGTGTATCCTTTTTTGTTTCAGGAAAGTTTTCTACTGCCTACAAAAAGAGATACTTATTTAAGGCAAGGCCAAAAAACAAACGGTGTAGTTTATTTTGAGCAACGTGAATCTTGGGGTAGCTTTCTTCCCAGAGCAAGACATGGTAAAATTAAAATAAAAATATGTGTATTGGATAGTTACAGAAGGAAATACAAAAAATTATCAGATATACCATTTGTCGATATTGAAGAGGCTAAAAATATAACCCTACAATAGGACTGACTAGAGAAGCATTACGACAGAATGCGGTTTAACTTATGTACATAGACTGTACAAAATAAAAATATAACCAGTGATTGGAGTGAACGAGTGCCACAGGACACTTTTTCAGATGAGCAGAGCTTTATGATTTCCAAATCGTCTTTATGCTCTTTAACATTCTCCAGTGGCACTCGTCACTCAATTCTACGTTCATCCTCATACTGAATCATAATCTTATCCCGGCGATTATTTTGTTGAGTATAAGGTTGAACAATTTTTTCGGAAAGCACACATAGAAACTTACACCGGGAAAACATCAATATTGCATGAAAAAAGGCTTAATCCAAAAAAACCGGATTAAGCCTTTTTATTAATTTACCAGAAACTTATTCTTTTAAAAATTATTCAACCAGGCAATTTTCGCCTTCGTGTTTGCATGCTGCCTTATCCACATCGCCCGGTTTTCTCTTCCAACCTAACAACATATCGGTATATTCTCCGTGCTTCCAGAAGTCGTATGCCGTATGTTTTATCCCGACCTTATCTTCCAGCGCCTTTATCCTTCTCAGCTTGCTTGCCTCGCCCTTAATCTGAACAAGCCAACGATCCTGTAAGAAGGCACCCTTGCCGTATGTAGCGCCATACATTGCTCCATGGGCCATTGCCTTATATACGGCATTGGTTATATAGACAAGCATCTCAAAGGAAGTACGTTCTATATCTGAAACGTTGTACATCCTGCCCTCACCACCTAATAAGCTAAAGGTATAATGACCTGCATAGTCTGGCGCAAGGTCGCTAGGCATAGGATCCAACATGCCGTCATTATAAAGGTCAACAACAATCTTCATAGCTTCACGCCATTTGACAAAGCTGACCTTTACAGCCTCATCCATAGCCTCTAATTGGTCTGCAGCAAATCTGGGTGAATGACAACCCTTGCAGGTATTAATCCAATTCTGCCTGGATTCCTTAAATTTGGGCGCTCCCCTGTCTACCATAGCTGTACCCATATGGCTGTTAATCGTAGAGGCTTTCTGTGCATTATGTTCGCCATCTTTCATATGGCAAAATGCACAGGTCGGAGTTTTGTAATTTGCCGGTTTCATGGGTTTTGTCCAATCCCACGTATGCTGCTCAGATTCATAAATCATTCCATGGTACGATTCCCTGTACATCTCGTATTCATAGTGATCCAAACCTGTATGGCAAATACCACAGTTATTGGGTTTTCTCGCCTCTGCCAAAGAAAAGTCGTGTCTCGTATGGCACCCATCACACCGATTCTCAGCTATAGCATGACATGTAGCACAGGCCGTTACTTCCGCTTCTGGCTTTGCTATCTGCCATGGAGTTTCCACTACGCTTACATGAAACGCATACGTGTGTGAGCCGATCTTGCCACCACGGTGACCATTCTTTTGCTCAGGATGACACTCGCCACAATGCTTCCAGGAAGGCATATATAGTTGCTGGTGATTATTCCCATGACATTTATCACAACCAACAACACCTTTATCCGTTGCTACTGCATGCTTACTTTTTTTCCATTGCGCAACGATACCGGGTGTCTGCACGGTGTGACACATTAGACACTCTTCATGTTTAAATTCTCCAGAAACAACCATGCTCGGCGTATAATAGTGATCTGGGTCGTACCATTTAATAATTGGTAAAAATTTAAATAGTTTTCCAAATTTTCCCTCGCCAGGCAACGTATTTTCTGGACTCGTATATGTTGCCGTTAACCCACCCGAATAAAGGTCGCCAGAATTGTCCGGTCCAATTTTTTCCCCTGTAAGCGCAGAAATAATTTGTTGAATTGACCTCTTATCTTTTGGATGAGATGCCGTTTCTTCTTTCTTTACCGCGCAACAAGATTTTGTCTCTTTTAGCGCCTCAGTTGTAGAAGTCTCTGCCCTCACCTCTTCTTGTTTGGCAACAACTGTTTTTTCTTCTGTTTGTTGTTGTGGTACGGCAGAAACCTCCGTTTTTTTCACAGCAGGTTGTTCACAGCCAAACTGGCAACAACCAAGCAGGGCAAATATACCCACAGAGATCGTAAATTTTATCCCCTTGCTCATATCCTCATCCTCCTTTTCAATATTTTTAACTAATAAGTTAAAAACGGATCGTGATAAGCATTACTGCTAACATTATTTTTTCGTTATTTCTACCTTCCAAACTTCAGGTCCTTGCTCAACATATTTCCAGTCCAATTGCCCTGTACGTTCAGCATCCAATTGATATTTCAATGGCTTGGGGTCATGATCGTTTATCAGGATCATCATCTCTCCCTTTTTTAGACCATCAAAAGTATTAAAAATCTTTGGGTGTCTTTCCCTGGGTATAATATTTCTCACATCTAGTACAACAGGCGTTGTTTTACTCATACTAACTCCTTAAATCAATTTCTCCTTTTATTTATCCCACGCTAATAGCTAAAACTACCATTCTTTCTAAACACTTCATTCCTCTTGATGAACCCTCAGGGGCAATTATGATCATATCCTTTTCCATGTTAATCTTCTGGTTATCAAGTGTGAAAACCCCCTTACCTTCTTTCACATAGAAAATTCCCACGCTAGACCCGCCATGTGGAGGAATTTCTTGCCCTGGTTCCATGCAAATAAGTGGCATCTTTACCTTCGGCGAGGCGAAAAGAATATTCGGGATGAAGTGTTCTTTATTAAATTTTATCTTTTCCTGTAATTTTATAGGTTCCAATTTTATTTATTAACCTCCTGTATTCGGCCTGCTATACCTTGTTGGTTTCTTGTTTTGCCGCTTCGTTCAATTCTTTAACGAATTTATCAACATCCGTATTATGCATCATGCAAGCAAGGTTTATATCCTCCGTACCAAAGGAAGGACAGTCAAAACAGCCTTTCCCGAAATATTTTGCAAAGACAGCTTTTGTTGCAGGATATTTCTTTGTCACTTCTCCTGTGCTCATTTTCTTTGTTATGAGAATTTCACTACCCATATCCCCCTCCTATATATATTTAAAGAATACAGAAACAATAAAGGGTTCTTAAAATATTTTAAAAGAAATTATCCCTTATCGCAAAAACTAACTTACCCCTGCAAGGTTTGACTCCTGATCTACAAATTCAACCGGTGTAATATCTTCTATTTTCACAGGCAGTCTCACATTTTTAGGAAGCGGATCTATATATTTTTTTCTGTATGCCTTACTCTGCATACGACAAGTTGGGTATCTCTTGCTAAAATCTGGGTGTGTTACCATCTTTTTCCATATTTCCTGAATGGAAATTTCAAGTACATTACCAAAGTTTATTGGGTTAAAATCACAAGGATTAATATCGCCGTACGCTGTCATATAGAATTGCGACTGGGCGCCATAACAACCAACACCCCTTGGAGAATTAATAATTGACATACAATTTATTCCCATAGGATGATCCATTTCGTGGTACTTCTTGGTAATGGCAATTAACTGTTTCCGATCTTCGGCAGTTAATATTTTTGATGTGTCTTTTAAGAATCTGCCTGATGGTATGCAATCAAATATGGTAACCTCTGAAAATCCTTGTTCCTGCGCAATCTTTAAGAGTTTTTCAACCTTTCCGGTCTTGATACTTTCACTTGTGGCATAAGTAGAAATTCCTGTTAAAATGCCAGCCTTTCGGCAACGTTCAGCCCCTTCAAACGCCTTCTGATAACAACCAGGCACTGCTCTAAATTCGTTGTGCAGTTCAGGCTCACTGCTATCTATTGAGATATTTAATGAAAACAATCCTGCTTTTGCAAGTCTTTGGACGTTCTCCTCTGTCAGAAGTAATCCATTTGTAAATATCATTGGAATAGCTTTGGTTTTATCTACATAATTAATGAGATCGTACAGTTCCTCCCTGAGCATAGGCTCTCCACCTACATAGATAATAAGGCTTGCGCCGAGGTCTAGCGCCCCATCAACTACTGTTTTTATTTCCTCTACAGTTAGTTCTTTTTTGCTGGGATCTATGAACGGATCAGCACTGCAGTGAATACATTGACACTGACACTTATGAGTTATAGCCAGATTAGCCGTAACAGGGAATGCCATCTTATACAGCATCATTTTCAATTTTCTTTCCAAGAATCTCATTCCTGCCTGGCTGGGAAACGGTGGATTGTAAAGATTATACACATGCATGCCATTAACCTTAGCAATCACTTTCAAGGGATTAATCTTATCAAAAAACTGTTCCACATAAGGTTGTAACATCTTGCCCAATACTCCTCCAGCCTTACCAACAACCTTATTACCTACTATCTCAGCATCAATATGTAGAAAATCAACCGATGTCATTTTTTTATCCTCCACACTTCATGGTATCTTGGCGAGTTTGAGATTTTTTTCTATCTCACACAAAATATCATTAGCAACTTCTATGGCTTTCAAACCCTCTTCCCCTGAAACTACAGGTTCCCTATGTTCCTCAATACAATCCACGAATGATTCAAGTTCCTTTTTAAGCGGTTCATAATCGTCTATCTTCATATGTTCCACTTTCAATAAATCACCAAATACATAACTTTTCAAATCCGCAATAGTAGAGACATCCATTTCAGATATGTTTAATGTCTTCAATGTTAGCTTAGGTGATTTTTTATATAATAAAGCATCTTTTTTCTGATAATCAATAGAAATATACGAATCCTCTGAAAACAACCTCATTTTACGCATAGGAGTGAGAGATACCCGACTTGCGGTTATATTTGCCACGCATCCATTCTCGAACTGAATTCGGACATTGGCAATATCTTCTTTATCAGAAATAACATTCACTCCCACAGCATCAAATTTCTTTACCTTAGAACCTGTTATATGCAGGATAATATCAATGTCATGTATCATCAAATCCAACACAACACCAATATCGGCTGAACGGAAAGTAAAAGGACTTAACCGATGGCACTCAATAAATCTTGGGTTGATGGAAAGTTTTTTGATTGCAACTATTGCAGGATTAAACCGCTCAATATATCCCGCCTGAAGCACTACTCCCTTTGTTTTGCCAATACCTATCAGTTCTCTCGCCTCGGTTACAGTTCCCGTCATGGGTTTTTCGATCATGACGTGAATTCCATGTTGAAGGAAATCCTTTGCGATGGAGTAGTGTGATTTTGTTGGTACAGCAATGCTTACTGCTGCAATCTTGTTGATTACGTCCTTATAATTTGTGAAGTAACAGGTGTTGTATTGTTGGGCGATCTTTTCAGCCTGTTTATTATTTATATCAACCACCCCAACTAACTCTACCCTGGGCAATTCTGCATAAACCCTTGCATGCTCTTTTCCAAGATGCCCAACACCAATCACAGCAACCTTTAATCTAGGCATGTTTAATTCGCCGTTACTGCCGAATATCGAAAGGATTCTCGATACCTTCCCGACTTACTCTTATCCGCATTCCTCAAAAAAGTAATGAGATACTTAACCTCTGGAGAAATATTTTTTTGTCTTTCCAATTCTTCTAATGTCTCGTTCCTATGCAATTCATCTGAACGGAATATCAGCCGAAATGCATTTTTTATTTCCTCAATTTGCTCTTTCGAGAAACCTTCTCTTTCCAACCCAACAACATTCACCTGCCGTATTTTTGCTGGATGCCCTTCTATAATCATATAAGGTGGAACATCCTGAACAATTCTGGTATGACCTCCAACATAAGCATACCGTCCAATAGTTACAAAAGGTTGAATACCAACAAGCCCCATCAACTTTGCGCCTCTTTCCATCATTACATGCCCACCCAACAATACCCCATTTGCCAGAAGAACGGTGTCTTCTATAATGCAATCATGGGCAATGTGTGAACATGCCATAAAGAAATTATTATCGCCTATCACTGTCTTTCCACCACCGCCAGCCGTACCTATATTGATGGTTACACATTCCCTTACAACATTGTTATCTCCTAATATAAGCGATGTACACTCACCATTATATTTAAGGTCTTGCGGTTCAGCACCCAGAACAGAATTGGGAAAAATAATATTGTTTTTTCCTATAGTTGTGTTACCGGTTATAGTAACATTATTCTTTATAACTGTCCCATTTCCAACTGTAACATTTGCATCTATAACCGAATAAGGACCAATTTCAACATCTTCACTTAAAATAGCGTCTGGATGCACAATAGCTGTTTTATGAATCTTCATTACATTTCCTCTTATATTTGCGCATTCCAAATGCTTTTAAAAACGTCATTATCAATGTCATGTTCTTTTTGAGTTATGCAACCCTTGCAATCTTTTCAGCTAGCTGAACGTTCAGAGAATGCCCAGACCTATTTGCAATAATGCGCCCTTGAATTAATACATTAGCCAGGTAAAGATCACCTACAAGGTCTAAAATTTTGTGCCTTACAAACTCATCAGGAAATCGTAATTCTGCGGATTTCATAGAAATCGGCTTCGTCATTTTTCCATCTTCATGTACAATAACACTGTTGTCGTCCGTAATGCCTTTACCTAACCCCAGTCTCTTAAATTCCTCAATATAGGTACTCAGACCAAATGTTCTTGCAGGCGCAATCTCTCTACAGAAATTCTCCTCAGTAAACTCAATATCATAAGTCTGCTTCTTTATAAAAGCGCCGTTAAAATCAAGGGTGTAAGAAAATATTAATCCTTTGTCGTGGGGCACTGCCATAACACTTGCACTTTCACTACTGACCATAATCGGAGTCTTTACTGTAAAAATCCTTTTTTTCCCGCCAAGCTCAACAGTTCCCACTTTCCTGAGAATTTCCAAAAATAATTTAGAACTTCCATCGCCTGCAGGAATTTCTCGCCCATTTATTTCAATCTCGATATTATCTATACCCAACCCTGCTAATGCCGCCATCAGATGTTCAACGCTTTCAACCTCGGCTTCTTCGTTCTTCAAAAATATGCGTTTATAGTTACTCGATAAGGAATTAACATTAGCTGGTATCCTAGGCCGACTGGGCAAATCTACACGAACAAAATATATTCCAGAGTTTAAAGGGGCTGGCTTAAAACGGAGTTTTGTGCGTTCTCCCCTAAACATCCCAATGCCTGAACACTCAGTTTCCTGTCCAATTGTTCTTTGTGTGCTATCCACAAACTACTTTCCCTTGCTTACTTCTGAATATTTTTTGTTTAGGTTATCAAGCACCTGATTTGTAATATTTACCGCATCAGAGTGATATAAAACCGTTTTTATTCCAACCTTAAACTGTAATTCAGCAATCCCTCCACTATGCAGCTCTGGCTCCTCCTTTTTGATAATCAAATCATATTGCTCACGCTTGCCTATATCTTCTATTTCTTTACAAACTTCTGTATAAAGTTTTTCAAAATAATCCTTATACCTTTTCGCCAGATTCTTTTCCGCAAATTTTGCGTAGGATTCTAGTTCTATATTCTTTTTTTCAAAATTTTCCTCTTCTTTTTTTCTAACCTCACCACCCAGATCTAACAATTGTATCTTCTCATTTAAACTTACAAGTTCTTTCTTTTTGTCAGCAATGATTTTTTGATACTGTTTTTCCTGCTCTTTTAGTTGAGTATCAAATGCCTTTCTTTTTTCATACTTCTCAAATACAGCATTTAAATCAACTACGCCAACTTTTAAACCCCTCGAAGCAGAACTGACCGCTCCAGGCTCTTTTGCCTGTACTCCATTTAATGGAAATAAGCAAAGACATGTAAAACCTGCAAGAACACCAAAAATAACCTTTAACTTTCTGCTATGACTCTTAAATGGTTTTTTCAACTTCATAATTAAAAGCTACTACCCCCTCCGAAATTAAATGTAAATGACTCAATATCATCCCCGTCCTCTTTTATAACAGGAATACCGTAATCAATTGATATAGTAGACCTGCCAAGAAATGGTATACTCAACCTTAACCCAAGTCCCGTAGATAACCTGAAGTGATCAAAACTAATATCACCCACTGTTTCATCTGCCTTACCACTGTCAATAAAGAACGCCCCACGAATAACATCCTTGTATATAGGAATGAGGTATTCTGTGTTAAACAAAACCAATACGTCTCCACCAATTTGATCACCTGTTTTCTCATCAACAGGCGACACACCCCTAAAATCAAAACCTCTAAGAGTTCCATAACCTCCCGCAAAAAACCTTTCAAATATAGGAACATTTTCGCCTGAAGTTGATTGAGCTATACCAAATGTCCCTCCATAAGAAATGACGTGTTTCCCCCATTTTGGAAATTCAAAGATTGTATTGTATTTCGTTGTACGTATTTTATATTTTACCATATCCACATCTATCCCAGCATATTCTATGGAAGAATCTCCTTCGTATCCCTTTGATGGCATATATATATTATCCGTTCTAGTTATGCTTGCCGATAATGTAATGCCAGATTTCAAATAGCCTCCCTCATCCTCAAGTACCGCCTGAGATGTATTTTCTTCGTCATCCCATCTTTCAATATCAATATATTCAAATGCCGGACTAAGCCTTACAAAAAAATCAGTTTGAATCTCTCTTCCAACAGAAACGCTCGAGCCCACATTTTGTTGTTGGTATTCCTCATACCATCTGAGATAATCAAACATACTTACACCGGCGCTGTATGGAGAATCGAACACGTAAGGATTGGTTAAGGATAACATGATTTCTGTTCTCTCAAAGCCGGGGCTGAACCGTAAAGTCAATATCTCACCAGCCCCACGGAAGGCGTTGCCCTCCAAAAAATCATTCCAGCTTTTTGGCAGATCAAAGACATCAAAATTCCTGTCAGTATAAGAAATATCACCAAATGCCCCAATGTTAGCGCCATATCCACCGCCAAACCGCAGCATTCCAGTCCTTCCTTCTTTTACATCCACTATCAGATTTTGTTTGTTAGGCTCCGAACCGGGTTCAAAATTAATTCCGGCTGGCGCACCTGATTCCATATCAAAATATCCCGTGTTTGTAAGACGTCTCTGGCTGTCACGTATTTTTTCTGTATCCAATCTTTCACCAGGGTGAAACGTCAACTGTCTCCGAATAACGTTGTCTCTCGTCTTATCATTTCCTGTTATCTTAATCTTTTCGATGTAATATCTGCCTTTTTCCTCAATGTTAAAAGAGATATTCACTTTAGCGCCTTCGGAACTAAACGTATGTTTTTCTTTAACTTGAGAAGAAATATAACCTTGTTCTCCATAAACCAAACGTAGCTGGTATGTATCTTTTTCAATAGCATCCAAAAAGAAAGGACCACCTTCTTTTAATTTTAATTTTTCCTTCAATTCCTGATCGGTGAACAGGGTAGCTCCGTTTATCTGTAAACTTTCCACAGAATATCTCTCACCTTCTTTTATATGAATGACAACGTACATCTCTGTATTATCGTCACGGTACGTCATTTCCCAACCGACATCGACATCTAACCATCCGTTATTCATGTAAAATTCCTTGATTTTATCAATATCTGATTTAAAAATTTTCTGGTCAAATCTACCCGGAAAGATCAAAGCCGGAAAGTGTTTTTGTCGAGTCTCCATTTGTTTTTGAAGTTTTTTTCGCTTGAAACCAGTGTTTCCTTCAAATTCTATCTTCGCAATGCGAATTTTTGGACCTTCATCAATATTGAAAATTATTATAGTCTTACCATTCTCAGCTTTAGTTTCCGCATGTACTTGCACCCGATGATAACACTTTTTAACGTACAGTTCCTTAATTTTGTCCTCGTCCAATCTTAGAAGATATTGCTTTAAATAATCTCCCTGTTTTATCTCGATTACCTTCTCCAGTCTTTTTGTCTTAATCTTCTTATTCCCTTGAAACTGTATATCATCTATTAAGGCACGCTCAGTGACAAGAAATATAAGATTCAGACCGTCTGTTGCTTCTTTTAGTTCTACTTCTATATTGTCAAAGAACCCTAACGACCAAATAGCATCTACATCCTGGCTCACTAACTGTGGGTCATAAGGATCGCCTTCTTTAACGCGGATACTACTTCTTATTGCCGCCGTACTAATTCGCTGATTTCCCTGGATTTCAATCTTTTTAATAACCTGCGTTGGTTTTTTTCCCTGAGTTTCTGCATAAAGAACTCTTGTACACCCAAAATACAAGGTTATAACAAGCGCTACTATTATACTCGCTGCCTGCAATAAGACCTTGCTCGATTTCATTTATTACTCACAGATGCTAAACTCTCAAAACGTGTAAATTGCGGAATAAATGCCAATTTTACTACTCCAATAGGTCCGTTGCGTTGTTTGGCAATAATGAGTTCTGCAGTACCATCCTTCTTATCAGGATCGAAATAATCCTCCCTGTGGAGAAGAATAACAACATCTGCATCTTGCTCGATTGAACCAGATTCGCGCAAGTCAGACATCCTGGGCCTGTGCCCCTCTCTTGATTCCACAGCCCTATTTAACTGTGACAAGACAATCACTGGTATAGATAGTTCTCTGGCAAGCGCTTTTAAACTACGGGAAATTATAGAAATTTCTTGTTGGCGATTTTCGGCACGTGGAGGCGCCATCATTTGTAAATAATCTACTACTATCAATTGAATATCCTGCTGGGTTTTTAACCGACGTGCCTTTGCACGCAATTCTAACACTGTAAGGGAAGGCGTATCGTCTATAAAAATCGGCGCTTCAGAAAGCGGTCCAAGCCCAGAAGAAAGAGCACTCCAGTGTTTATCCTCTAAAAGACCTTTTCTCAGCTTGAACGAATCTATCCGTGTATGAGAACAAAGCATATTTTGCGCCACTTGCTGTGCTGACATTTCCATAGAAAACATCAATACAGGTTTTTTTTCTACAACTCCTACGTGCTCAGTTATATTCAATGCAAGACTCGTCTTCCCCATACTTGGCCTTGCAGCTATAATGATAAGTTCTGATGCCTGCAATCCACATGTATAGTCATCCAAATCATAATAACCCGTAGGCAATCCTGTTAACCTGCTTTGTCTATCATGGATACTTTCAATACGACTAAACGTTTCTTTAAGAATTTCGTTCAGCTTCTTTGAAGAGGTATTAAACTTCTTTTGGGCAATATCAAAGATTGCGCTCTCCGAGGTGTCCAGCAACTGCTCAGTATCAGAGGATTCATCAAAGGCTTGTTTTTGTATATTTGCCGTAACTTCTATTAGATGCCTTTTAACAGCTTTTTCATGTACAATATTCGCATAAAATTCTACATTTCCTATTGTAGGAACAGCCTCTTCCAACTCTATTAAATACTCTACACCACCGACCTTTTCCAGTAACGAACGTCTTTTCAGTTCTTCTCTAAGAATGACTAAATCAACCGCCTGGCCTTTTCCATAAAGTTCTACTAAGGTCTGAAATAGTTCCTGATGTATAGTTTTGTAAAAACTATATTTATTCAATATTTGGACAACCAGACCAATAACCTCGTTATCCAGTATCATTGCACCCAAGACGCTCATCTCAGCCTCAACACTTTGAGGCAAAGTACGTTCAAGTATGGACTCAACAACCATCGTCACTTCCTTGAAAAAACTAAGCCTTCTCAGGCTGACCAATATCTTCTCTAACAACCCATACCTTACACTTCGTTTGCGTTTCAAAATTCAGGGCAATCGTGACATTAAAAACACCGCAAACTTTTATAGGATTGTCTAATTTTACCATTTCTTTGTCTACAGGATAACCTTCTTTTGCCAATGCCTCTGCAATTTGAGCAGGCGTAACAGAACCAAAGAGTTTTCCTTCTTCGTTTGCCCTTACAGGAATCGTGCATGAAGCTGCAGAAATTTTCTCCAGGACTTCCTGTAACCGCGCCCTTTCTTCCTTCAACTGCAACTCCATCTTTATCTTTTCCTTTTCTATCAGCTTCAAATTGGCTGCAGAAACATGAGTCGCCAGCCCTTTCGGCAATAAATAATTTCTGGCGTATCCTTCCTTTACTTTTACAATATCGCCAATGCTACCCAGTTTATCTATATTTTTCTTTAACAACAATTCCATTAATATCCCCTCCTAAGCCACATAAGGAAGCAATGCCATAAATCTTGCCCTTTTAATTGAATTCTTCACCGAGTGTTGGTGACGGGCACAGTTTCCAGAACGCTTTCTCGAAAAAAGCTTTCCCTGGGCAGTTGTAAGTTTTGGTAAATATTGTGTATCTTTATAATCTACCTCTTGTACTCCCATTCTACAAAATCGGCACTTACTTGTTTTATTAAACATCTTTCTACTCATACTTTTATCCTTAAAAAAATTATACAGAGAAGTCTAAAACGGTATTTCTTCACTATTAATGTCAAGATTGACATCTTCAGGCATTGCATCGGGTGGTTTAACATCTTTTGGCGCTGCACCTGACCCTTCCGCTTGACGCTTAGTTAATCCTCCAATGAATTGGAAATTATCAGCAACCACACGTAATGTACTGCGCTTTTGTCCATCTTTAGTTTCCCATTGATTAAACTGTAAACGACCCTCGATGAAAATCGGACTTCCTTTGCTAAAATATTCACCTACAACTTCTGCTCTTCGCCCAAAAATATTAATATCAACATAACAAACTTCTTCCTTCTGTTCTCCTGTTTTTGCGGTCCATGCCCTGTTAATTGCAATCCCAAAGCTTGCAACTGCCAAACCTCCAGGGGTGTATCTCAGTTCTGGGTCTCGAGTCAGATTCCCCATAAGAAATACTTTATTAAGACTCGCCATACCTTACTCCTTTATAAAACCTTATACAACAAACTATTTTACAAATGAATTTATAAGCGTTCCACACTTAATTTCTAAATAAACGCTCACATTTTATGGCCCCCTATAGTACGGCTTACGGCTTTGATACTCTATGCTTTTTCTACAATATTAACGGACTCGACGGCTTCTGCCAACAAATCTACGTCCTCTATCTCGGGTATTTTAGCTGCAGTTTTTTCTACTACTGTTTCGCCTGTAGCCAGTTGAGTTAAATCCTCAATTTTATCGTCTTTTACAATTAAAGAACGTATAATGTAATCAGAAAGCTGGAAATCCCTTTTAATCATTGCGATGGCTGTATTTTTAGTATTAAAATGTATCAATAAGTATGTTCCTCGTTTATGTCCTTCAATCTTATATGCCAATTTCTTTTCACCCCACTTTTCAGTTTTTAAGATTTCAGATCCATTCTTTTGCAGGATATTGTGTATTTCTTTGACCACATTATCCCACTCCATATTGGCACGTGCGTTATCAATTAAAAACAACCCTTCGTACATCCTCAAATTCTTTTCCTCCTAATTTTAATATTTATACTTAAAAAACAATTTATACTCAAAACAATATTGGTAATAAAAATTAATTTAATTAAATCTATTCATACAGACATCTATCCCTTCAGAAATCCATGTTTTTAATAACTGACAAGCTTTCTCTGACGCATCCCTTATCACGCCTTCGTCTTCTTTTGAAAACACTGACAGGACATAATCACTAGTCTCTCCGATTGTAGGTCTTCCTATCCCAACTCTTAATCGAGAAAAGCTTGTAGACCCCAAACAGGAAGCTATAGACTCTAAGCCCCGATGTCCACCACAACCACCATTGCGCCTAATACGTATCGTTCCCAATGTCAAATCCAAATCATCACAAATAACTATTATATCCTCTAAAGCACATTTATACATATCCACGGCTTCTTTAACTGCAATTCCGCTCAAATTCATAAATGTTTGTGGCTTTAATAATATAACTTCTTCGCACTCTACCAGCATTTTACAAAAAAGAGACTTGAATTTTTTCTGATTACACTCTATTTCAAGTTGTTGTGCAAACCTATCAACTACCACAAAACCTAAATTATGTCTTGTTTTTAAATACTTCTCACCAGGATTGCCAAGACCAATAATAATCTTCATTAATACTTGCCATGCTATGTCTTTTCTGCAGACTTCGCTCCTTCTTCTCCTTCTTCCCCTTCTTTTGGCTTCTTGGTAATAACTTCAGGTTCAGCTAGTATCTCCTCTTCGGCTACAACTTTTTCCTCTACGACCTGATGTATAGACGCAATAACCGCTTCGGCATCTGATATGTACTGAATACCGTCTAAAACAGGTAATTCTTTAACGTGGATTGACTTACCCATGCCTAGTTCAGATATATTTACTTTTATCTTCTCTGGAATAGCGGTTGGAAGACATTCTACTTCTACATCCTTCATAACATGGGTCAACACACCGCCTTCTTTCACTCCAATAGACTCCCCATGCAGCTCAACTGGCACTCGCAGTTTAATCCTTTCGTTTAAATCAATCCTTGAAAAATCAACATGAAGCACACGGTCTGTGAGGTTATCATATTGGACTTCTTTTATAAGCGCGGATTCTTTCTTGTTGTTAAATGTTAAATAGAGCATCCTTGCTCTTGCATTCATTATACGTGTAAAATCATCTTCCCTTAAACAAAGCATAACATTATCCTGTTTGTGGCCATATAATATAGCCGGGATTTGCCCAACATCTCTCAACTTTTTAACTGCTTTCCTTCCTTTTGTTGTTCTTTTTTCAGTCTTTAATTCTAAAATTTTCATCTATTCTACTCCAAAAAACATAAAATTATTAAACAAACAGAGAACTCACAGATTCATGACGGTGAATTCTCATAATCGCATCTCCTAAAAGTTCAGAAATAGATAACACCTTAATTTTATTGCTAAAGCCTTTTGCTTTTTCAATAAGCGGTATTGTATCGGTTACTACAATTTCTTTAATCGGTGCAGCAGTCAACTTTTCCACAGCGGTCCCGCAAAATACAGGATGAGTGGTGCCTACATAAATATCTTTTGCGCCCTTCTCCTTCAGTACGTTTGCTGCCTGAACAATTGAACCCCCCGTAGCAATTAAATCGTCGATCATTACCACATTTTTATTTACTACGTCTCCTATAACGAATCCAATCTCCGTCTCCTCAGGACCTACCCTTCGCTTATCAACTATTGCCATCTTTACTCCCAATTTCTTGGAATAATTTCTAGCCAGTTTTATACCTCCAACATCGGGGGTTACTACTACCAGATCTTCCGATTGCAACCTTTCGAAATATTTTGATAGCACTGGAAAAGCAAACAAATGATCCACTGGAATATCAAAAAACCCCTGAATTTGAGCTGCATGCAAATCAACTGTAAGCACACGGTCAGCACCTGCTTCGGTGATAAGATTTGCCACTAATTTTGCCGTAATAGGTACACGACCCTCATCTTTTCTGTCTTTTCTTGCATACCCATAATACGGTAATACAGCCGTGATACGTGCTGCTGACGCTCTCTTAAGACAATCTATAAAAATAAGTAGTTCAGCCAAATTTTCATTTACAGGAGAACATGTCGGTTGTACCAAAAACACGTCGGCGCCACGAACGTCTTCATTTACTTTCAGATCAATTTCTCCGTCTGGAAAACGGCCTACGTAAGCATTTCCAAGCTGAATAGACAAATGTTCACAAATCTTATTTGCCAATGCAGGATTCGCATTTCCCGAAAAAATCTTTAAATGATCAATCTCTTCCAACCTTCTTTTCTTATCCATTTTATCTTTCTATCTTAGAAAAAACTTCTGCATTCTCCACTATATTTTTAACCTCTGTATCATCTCCTATTTTTGTACCAGCTTTTAAATACGCAAAAGGCCCGATACTGCAGCGCTGGCCAATATCTACATTTTTACAAATATAGGTAAAAGGATATACTTTTGTTCCTTCGCCAATCTCGACATGATTTTCAATAAATGTATTCGACGGATCTATAATAGTTACGCCTTGCTTCACAAAAGAACGCACTATTTCATCGCGCCTTATTTGATTGACAGTTGCCAATTCCTGTTGAGTATTTATCCCCAACACTTCTACAGCATTCTCACCTACAAACCCTTCAATTTTTTTCCCTTTACCATAAAATATCGAAATAATATCGGTTAAATAAAATTCACCTTTTTTATTATGAGGTACAATCTCATCCAGTCCTTCAAGGAGGGATGTTGCCTTAAACACATACATACCGACATTGATTTCTTTAATCTTTACTTCGGTTGCATTTGCTTCGCTTTCTTCTATAATTCCTTTTATATACCCACGAGTATCCCTGAAAATCCGCCCATATCCCTGTGGTTTATCTAAATAAGCTGTTAACAATGTTACATCAGAATTTGACTCAACGTTTACAGTAATCAATTTTTTTAATGTCTGCGGTTTAACGAGAGGAGTATCTCCATTTAATACCATAACTACGCCCGTTATACCCGATATAAGATGCCTGGCAGACATCACAGCATGCGCAGTCCCCAACGGTTCCTGCTGTTCTATAACTTCGACCGATATCCCTTTAAGGCAATCTTTTACTGCTTCTTTTTTATCTCCTACAACTACAATTATCTTAGAAATCCCCGCCTCTTGTACAGTCTCAATAACACATTCTAAAAGAGTCGTTCCGCATACCTCGTGTAACACCTTTGGTATCGGCGATCGCATACGCATCCCTTTTCCCGCGGCAAGAACGATTGCTGTGGTTTTTTTCATTTCTATAGTATTTAAAAACTATGTAAAAATTGCCAAATTTCAGCCCTTCCCATAAAATATAATGGCTACCCGGGGAGGACTCGAACCTCCAATGAGAGAACCAAAATCTCTAGTGTTACCATTACACCACCGGGTAGCATCTTTTACAAGAGATTTTACTTACGCAAAAAGCCCCTGTAAGACCTTTTCTATTCTGCCATCAGCACCGCCCCTTTATCTGCAGATGTTACACACTTTGCATATCTAGCCAACACTCCCCGCGTTATTTTTGGTTTGGGCGGTATCCACTTCGCCTTGCGCTCTGCTAGCACATCTTTTGTAACGTTTAGGTCGAGCCTTCGGTTAGGGATGTCTATTATTATTTCATCACCGTCTTCTACTAAAGCAATAGGACCACCAACCATCGCTTCCGGTGACACATGCCCAATGCAAGGTCCCTGCGTACCGCCTGAAAAACGCCCATCAGTAATTAATGCTACCGATTCCCCCAAACCCATTCCAACAAGCGCCGCTGTAGGAGCTAACATTTCTCTCATACCGGGACCGCCGCGTGGCCCTTCATATCTTATCACCACCACCGTACCACTGGTAATCTTTGAGTCCATAATAGCCTTCATTGCAGTTTCTTCGCTGTTGAACACCTTCGCCACACCACGAAACTGCATCATATTCTTGGATACAGCACTCTGTTTAATCACCGCGCCATCAGGCGACAAACTCCCATACAAAACAGCAATTCCACCCTCTTTGTGGTATGCCTTTTCTTTAGTTCTTATAACTTCTTCATCATAAACCACCGCTGCCTTTGCAATTTCTTTTATACTTAAACCACTAACTGTTGGACCATCATTCAAGTCGTCATACAAACGCTTCATAACTGCGGGAATACCGCCTGCGTAATACAAATCCTCTAGTAAATATTCACCGCCAGGTTGCAAACTTGTTATATGAGGAGTTTTAAGGCTAATTGTATCACACAATTTTAAATCAACTTCCACCCCGGCTTCTTTTGCAATAGCTGGAATATGCAAACACGAATTTGTAGAACCTCCAAGCGCCATATCAACCATAATGGCATTCTCGAATGACTTTCGAGTCATGATCTTCCTGGAGGTAATATCTTTTCTAACAAGTTCTACTATCTGCTGTCCACTTTTGTAAGCAATTCGCTCCTTTTCTGCTGAAATTGCCAACGATGCAGCACACCTTGGCAATGACATCCCTAACGCTTCAGATACGCACGCCATTGTATTGGCAGTATAAAGTCCCTGACATGAACCAGGACCTGGGCACGCTTCCATCTCCAAGCAGGACAGCTGGTCGTCGTCAATCTCTCCCTTGCGCCTTCTTCCCACTGCCTCAAAGGTATCTTTTACTAAAGATAGCTTCTGTTTCCCGTAACGGCCCGATATCATCGGACCTGCAGTTACAACAATCCCTGGGATATCCAGCCTGGCTATGCTCATCAACATTCCCGGTGTAATTTTATCACAATTTGTCAGCATTACCAAGCCATCCAAACAGTGAGCGCTAACTACACATTCAATGATGTCGGCGATAAGGTCTCTTGTGGCAAGTGAATAATGCATACCTTCATGTCCCATTGCAATACCATCACAAATGCCAGGCACACCGAAAATAAAACTAATACCCCCCCCTGCATGAATTCCTTTTTCGATCGCTCTTTCCAGCGATCGCATGTGCACATGTCCAGGAATAAGATCCGTAAAACTGCTCGCAATTCCAATGAACGGTTTACCCAAATCCTCTCTACTTAAACCAGTTGCATACAAGAGCGCCCGCGCAGGAACGCGTTCAAGTCCTTTAGTAATTTTATCACTTCGCAAGCGATTTTTGCCTTATCGAATATAAACCATTATCGTTTTAATATTAAGCCTTTTTATTATAGCGAAAAGCTTCCTATTGTCAAATTAAAACTACTCAATGCAAATAGAGTTGATAAAGCCCATGCAAGAAATTCCAATCTCTCTCTCTCTGCGTAAGAAAACCAATCAGTAATACTACATCCTGCTTCTCTAATTTGAGGCAGAAGGAAACCGCTTCTGTCTTTATAATATTTACTTTTGCTTAAATTTCACTTGACTTTCACACGACATTATGTTGAAATTTTTTCCGTTAACTGTTTTAGCCTTCCTTATTTAACTACTTTTTGTCAAATGATTTTAGTAAGTGCATGTCTCTTGGGTTTGAAGTGCAGATTTGATGAACAATCCAGAATAAACGAATCGCTCATCTATTCCCTAAAAAACTTCCCCTTTATCCCTTTTTGTCCAGAGCAACTTGGCGGACTACCGACACCAAGGCATAGAGCCTGGATTACACACGGCGATGGAAAGGATGTATTAGAAGGAAGTGCAAAAGTAGTCGACGAGGCTGGCAATGATGTCACGACTCAATTTGTGAAGGGCACTGTCGAAGTGGAAAAGCTGGTCGCCCTTTTTAACGTCAAAAAAGCATTCCTGAAAAGTAAAAGTCCATCATGTGGTGTTGGCAATATTTATCACAACAAAAATTTAGTGACTGGAAACGGGGTTTGTGCTACGATGTTACTTCAGAAAAATATAGAATTAATTTCTGTTTAAATCTCCGTGGTAAGGAACATTCATGAATCAAATAGAACAAATAGAATTGCCCAAGGTTAAAAAAACGGGACTGCATAGAAGGCTTTATGACTGGACTTTACACTGGGCACATACCCCCTACGGCTCTATTGCCCTTTTTGCATTAGCCTTTTGTGAATCCTCTTTCTTTCCTATACCACCCGATGTGCTTTTAATGGCACTTGCTTTCTCTTTACCAAAAAAATCCTTTAAATATGCTGCAATCTGTTCGGTTGGTTCTGTATTAGGAGGCTGTTTTGGTTATTTTATCGGATATCAATTCTTTGAACATATAGGGCTACCCATTCTCAGTCTTTACGGCGTAACTGATAAATTTAACTTTGTCAAAGAAAAGTATAATGCCAATGCCTTCGCTGCTGTTGCCATCGCCGGATTTACCCCTATTCCATATAAAGTATTTACTATCGCTGCAGGCGTGTGTAAGATTAATATCTGGACATTTATAATTGCCTCCGCTGTCAGCCGTTCTGGAAGGTTTTTTATTGTAGCAGGACTTGTCTATCTATTCGGACCAAAAATCAAGAGTTTTATAGACAAGTACTTTAACATTATTTCTATCGCTTTTGTAGTACTTCTTGTCGGAAGTTTTATCCTCATAAAATTATTTAAATAAGGGAAATGGTATGAAATTATTATTCTCATTAATTTCTCTCCTAATTGCCGTATTAACCCCATCCTTACTGTTTGCCGAAACGGAACCACAACAGTTCTTTGAGCCACAAGTAGCAGGACGTTTTTATCCTGGCAGTGAAATTGCCCTGAAAGACCAAATAAATTCTTTCTTTAAAAATGTCCCCAAACAAACACTAAAAGGAAACCCTATTGCCATCATTTCTCCACACGCTGGATATCAATATTCTGGTCAGGTAGCGGCGCATGGATATAGCACCATTAAAGACTACGGATTTAACAGGGCCATTGTTTTGTCCCCCAGTCATTTTATGGGTGGCAAACGGTTCCGAGGTGTTTCCATTCTTAATGTTAAAAACTTTAAAACCCCTTTAGGTATTATCCCTGTAGACCAAGATGCCTGCAATCAATTACTTAATACCTCCCAAACACCCTCATCAAGCGCTTCCCAAAAAACAACCCCCGTGCTTTTCGGGTCTTACGAAGGCGCTTATAAAGGAGAGCACTCCTTAGAAACCCAGCTACCCTTCTTACAATTGGCTCTAAAAGACTTCAAATTGATTCCCATCATGGTAGGCATATTAATAGACAACGATTATGATTTAGTTGCCAATGCCATCCGACCATTAATGGACGATAAAACACTTGTGGTAGTAAGTTCTGATTTTACACACTATGGAGAAGGCTATGGTTATGTCCCCTTCAAAAAAGATGTCGAAAAAAACATTCATACTTTAGACTATGGCGCATTTAACAAAATTCTCTCTAAGGATTTTGAAGGACTGAGGGCATACAGAATGGAAACCGGAATAAACGCTTGCGGTATTATCCCCGTAGCACTACTTTTAAAATTACTGCCCAACGATGCACAAGGCGAGATTTTAAACTACGACACATCAGGACGCCAATCCAACGATTTTTCATTTTCTGTAAGTTATGCGTCCATTATATTTACAAAATCAACGGAACCCAAATCGGGACATAACGTTCCAAAACTAGAAACACAAGCCATTAATCCGTCTTCCAGTTTAACTGAAGATGAAAAGACATTCCTATTATCACTGGCTCGAAACACTCTGGAAACCTATACAAAAACTGGCATTCCTCCAAAATTAAACCAAACGGAACAAACAATTAGCTCTAGATTAAAAGAAACATACGGGGTTTTTGTGACATTAAAAAAATGCGGTGAACTTCGCGGTTGTATCGGATACATATTACCTAGAACTTCACTCTTACAGGCTGTAATCGAAAACACAATTAACTCCTCTTCCAATGACTGGCGGTTCAGTCCTGTAGAAGCGAAGGAGACTTCTAATATCACCATAGAGATTTCAGTTTTGAGTCCACTCAAAAAGATAAACGGACCGGATGAATTTATCGTGGGGAAGGAGGGCATTGTTATTCGTAAAGGGCCTTCCAGTGCAGTATTTCTTCCACAAGTTGCTACTGAACAAGGATGGGATAAGACAGAAACACTCTGCCAACTCTGTCGGAAGGCTGGACTATCTATAGATGCATGGAAGAACGAAGGAATGGACTTCTATGTTTTCACTGCAGACGTATTCCACGAAAGAGAAAAAACCTAATATCCCCTTTGAATTTTGTTTTCTTTTGATTTATTAATTTGAAATTACAGAGGCATTTATTCATTTGGACGAACAGGCAAAGAAAATCCTTTTAGACATTGCACGAAAAAGTGTTGAGGCCGTTGTAAAACAGGCAACTATACCTTCCTTTTCTTGTAATCATCAAGACCTGATAGAAAAACAGGGTGCATTTGTTACCTTGAAAACACACGGACAACTCCGCGGTTGTATTGGCCGCTTTACCTCAAATGTTCCGCTTTATGAGTTAGTTTCCGAAATGGCTATCTCCTCGGCAACAGAAGACCCTCGATTCGCGTTCAATCGTATAAAACCTTCCGAACTGAATCAACTAGAAATTGAAATATCGGTGTTATCACCGTTAAAACCAATAAAAAATCCTCTTGATTTTGAACTTGGAAAGCATGGTATATATGTAAAAAAGGGCCCTTATACTGGATGTTTCTTGCCTCAGGTGGCTACAGAAACTGGTTGGAGTAAGGAAGAATTCCTGTCTTATTGCTGTTCGAGTAAAGCTGGTTTACCAGGCGACTCTTGGAAACACGGGGAACTGGAGATATACATCTTCACGGCAGAAATTATTGAAGAAAAATCATAGCCATAATATCTGTTGACTGTTAAACCACTACCTTTTTCTATCAAAATAACGTCCCACGTAAAAAATCATACCGCCAATAAACAAAAAAAGAACTTCCGTTTTCATAGAGTCCTTTGCAATTCCAAAATAAAGGGCATCTAACACGAGAATAATTCCAATAATCTGCAATATCCTGCCAATACTCATTTATGTTTCTCACTATAATTCATTTTTTCTGCAAGTTCTATCGCCTTCAACAAGCCTTTAGCCTTATTCAACGTTTCTTCATATTCTCTTTCTGGAACTGAATCTGCAACAATCCCTGCACCTGCTTGAATATAAGCATCATTACCCTTTAGTATAATAGTCCGAATAGTAATACAGGTATTCATATTACCGAAAAAATCAAAATATCCAACTGCCCCTCCATATGGACCTCTCTTAGTAGGTTCAATTTCATCAATAATCTCCATCGCCCTTATTTTGGGCGCTCCAGATAGTGTGCCTGCCGGTAGGCATGCCTTAAGGGAATCAAATGCAGTTTTGCCATTTTGCAATTCACCACATACACTGGAGGTTATATGCATCACGTGTGAATATTTTTCAATCACCATCTTTTCGTCAATACGCACACTGCCGTAACGTGACACCCTTCCTACATCATTTCTTCCTAAATCTAAAAGCATAATATGTTCTGCACGCTCTTTGGGATCGGCTATCAATTCCCGCACAAGCAGATCGTCTTCAGTGTTGTCCTTTCCTCTTTTCCTTGTACCTGCAATTGGTCTAACAACAATATTCTTCCCTTCAACCTTCACCATAACTTCAGGAGAAGATCCAATAAGCTTCAAATTTCCCAATTTCAAATAAAACATGTATGGAGATGGATTGATAACTCGCAATATACGATAAATGTTAAATGGATCTGCCTGTGTCTGCGTCTTTAAGCGTTGGGAAATTACAACCTGAAATATATCCCCTGCACGAATATATTCTTTGCACCGACCCACAGCCTTAAGAAAATCCGCCTTTTCGAAGTTAGACGAAAATGGAATATTTACTTCTCCATTATTCGTCAGAATGTCATCGCTCAAAGACATTACAGGCGTTCGTAGTTTTTCAATGATATTATCAATTTTACGGACTGCATCAGCATACACATTTTCTAAAGTATCGTTACCAATTTTTGCTGTACAAACAACTTTGATGGTTTTTGTCAAATGATCGAATATAACCACTGAATCATAAAACATCATCCGAATATCTGGAAGCAACAAGTCGTCCTTAGGAATATTGGGTAATTGTTCAAAATATCGTATCGTGTCATATCCAATATATCCAACCACACAACAAAAAAAATCAGGCAGTCCATTCATATGAACTGGAATGAATGTCTTCATCTCTCTGTTTAGAATCTCTAAAGGATCCTCTGCATGCAATACCTCTTTCTTTTTATCTCCACGTATTATTTCAATACGTTTTCCGCAAGAGGTAAATTCAATAAACGGATTAGCGCCAAGGATGGAGTATCTGGAAATCTTTTCACCACCTGCTGCACTTTCAAGCAAAAAGGCATATTCTGTATCAGAAATCTTTTGAAAAGCGGAAACGGGTGTGAGTGTATCCGCAAACAATTGACGGTAAACAGGTATAATATTACCCTTTTGGGCTAATTGTTTAAACTCTTCAAAAGCAGGGTAATAACGTTTATGAAATTCCATTTTCATCTAAAAACCTAAAACAACCCTTAAAAATATGGAAATTAAAATTCGTATTCTACCAAAAAAAATGGGTGTTGCACAAGCAACACCCATTTAATCACATAAAACCTTCTACTGATTAAACAACCATTACAACATTATTAGAACGTAACGGTAGTTTGTAAATATCCCCAACTGGTATCAATATCATCTATGTTATTCTCAATCCAGTCACCAGCACCAAACCAGGAATATCCAGCAAGGATACCCACGTTTTTATACAGTTGATAACTTACCGTTAAATCCACTTCCTGCGCCAGCTCATCATCACTGGTATTATAAGCCGAATCGCCACTAGCATCCAGCGGACGAGGTGTAGCAAGAGTAGCATTCGCAAGATACCAACCATCGCCTTCCTCAGCTAACAGGTAATAATGATAATCAACCTGTACAGTCAGCTTGCTGGTTGGTGAAACCTTTATGTTTGTCCTGAAATCATGCAAATTCTGCCAGGAAATTAAATCTATAAAACCATAGTTGCCCTGCCAGTGATTTGTTGGGTAGAGGTTATCGAATGTGTTATGCTCACCATCTGATGCATCATCATCACCTGACGCATAATCATATTCGAAACCAATACGTGGCTTCCACGATGCCTCTTTAAAAGTATAACCTACCCTGCCTGCAAATGCCCAAGCCTCTTGGTCCAGAGTGCCATAATCACCAAACTGTCCATGGGATTCTAGTGTGTAATCCACAGCATCAAGGTTTGGTAATTTACCGTCAATCCTTGCGCCGATGTCATGAATCACAACGCCAGGATTGTTGTTTGGACTACCATTGGCATCGTTCGGCACACCATATCCCGTTCCAGCAAGCGTTGCATTACCAGCAGAACCATCCTGATCGTTCTTTTGAATATACATAAGTTCTAGCAAGGCGCCAGGTACTAGCTTTTTAAATGCTAACTGAGCGGCATACATGTTTTCATCGGAATTGTCGCTAGTATCTACAGCATAGTAACCATCTTCATCTACCTTCGTAGCAATTACCTCAGCATGGATAGTATCGGTATCCCATAGGAACCTACCGCCATCAAACACACGACCATAGTTTGACCATACAAAGTTACCAATTACCCTGTGATCACCCCATACGATTTCCTGACGACCAACCCTTACTGTCAATGGCAGGTCAAAGAGCTTCTTTAAATCAAAATATCCCTGATGAAGATCAAATATGCTGTTTTCAACACCAGCATTTGCAAAGCCAACAGTCGTTCCTTCAGCGCCAAATACCCTTGCGTCTTGTAGCTGGATGAAAACCCTTAAGTGCTCATTGACGTCAGCATCCGCCCATATCCTTGTCTGGTTCATAACATAATCGTCATCAATGGACGCAGCGGCGTTAGTTGCTGGGTTTGCCTGGTTAGGCGGTCTTGCAGCACCTCCTAACGTAGCATTGTTTGTCGGCGTTTGATAAAAACCATTGGCATATTCAGCCCTTGTTCTGATCTGGCCACCCAGTTTCACCTTCTTGGCAAATTCGGAATATACATTCCCTGCAATATCCTCAGCCTTTAGTGTCTGTTCTGCCTGATTTGCCGTCTTCATCTCTTCTTTTAATGTACTAACCTCGTTCTTTAATGCCTCCACATCTTCCTTTGTATCCGAAGATGCCGATACCACTTTTTCCTGCTTAACAGACTCAATCTGCTCTGTCAAACTTGAAATAGAGGACTTTAAGGCATTCAACTCCTTTTCCATATCTTCAACTGACTTGGCTTCTGCCCCGAAAGACTGGGTGCAGGTAGCCACGCAGAAGACGGCAGTTGCAAAACCACCTATACATGTCTTCCACAAAGCATTCTTCATCATAACTTTCCTCCCATTAATTAAAGACTAAATTGGACCCCAACTTAAAGTAAGAAACAAACTAAGGAAAACATTACAAAATCAAATAAAGTAACCGGCCTCCTTTCTCCTCCTCACGTGTTATTTTACGATTTTACCTTTTCAATTTGTTTTAACTAAAGAACATAATCTGGCGAGGGCATTTTAGTAGAAAAATCGAATTTGTCAAGCAAAATTTTATTTCTCTCACTTTTTCTCCTTTTCTCCTTTCGGTCTTTAAAATAATAACTATAATACAATAAATATCGACCAACAATAATTAAAGAAAACTAAGTCCGGTAAAAAATATTATCAACCTCAAAGATTTCTACATCTTTAATACACAATGCTTAACCTTACACTTAATTCTCCTGAACATTATAGCTTGTATAATGACAAATTCTATTCCAAAAGCACAAATCATCACCGAATACAACATTAGTGCTTAATTCATTGGCGTTTAGAATAAAATGTTTATATACAAAATACCTTTTTAGAAGTACCGATAGAACGAATTGTTATTTCACTTGTGAAATATTTTTTACAAATTGTATCTTAATCCTGTTCGAACAATACTAACAAAGCATCACAAACAATTTTCACAACAAAATTTATGAAAATTTATTATTACTAATTGATTTATTTATACTAAGTTTATTAGTTGGTATTTATTGTGGTTCTTCAGGAAATTGTGTGGAAGCATTTTATAATGTAAACTCCTCCCCCTCGAGAGACTGTGTCGTAATGTGTTTCGCTGGTCGTATATAGCTCCAAGCAATACGTATAACACAATATATTGTATAGCTAAGCTATCTAAAACTAATTATGACACAGCCTCTCAAGGGAGGGGAAGCCAATTGGCGTA